>Ga0265798_10004897_pt1 | contig 18303 bp, 16 predicted proteins | sample P3T30metagenome_FD_192430 | JGI IMG/M metagenome (GOLD analysis project Ga0265798, IMG submission 192430) | Plant litter microbial communities from East Loma Ridge, Irvine, California - P3 T30 | ecosystem: Environmental > Terrestrial > Plant litter > Unclassified | place: USA: California... | reverse complement strand
GCCCACAAAACGATGCTACTCAGTGCGGTGGCGTACAATCTCAAAAAGCTGCTTAAGTATCAGCCTAAGCGCGTGCGCAGCATGGCGCTGGCCTGCCAGCCAAGCCCGCAGCAACGGGCATAGCGAGCCTTTTTGAGGTTATTTGCTGGCTAGCTCCATAAAATCTTCGCAGGTAGCTACCCCAAAGTAGTGGAGAGTTCTACAACAGACACGGGCGATTTGTGGACTAATTCAACAGCCGCGAAAATATCTCCAATATGCGGATTTTAGGGCGATTATGCGGCTTTTCTAGGTCCTCATCCGTTGCTTGATAGCGCGAGCTAACTTGGCTTTACTCAGCCACCCGGTGCTGTACTTTTGTGCCGTATGGGTCACTACACCAACGCACCAGAAGATAACCTATTTGGTCTCACCAATAAGGATGCGCTCAATGAACAAGAGGCCCTCGGCGTCGCCACCGTCGAGCGCTACTTACTGGAAGAGTTAGACTATCCCGTAGACCTCTCCGTTGGACTGTTGCAGGCGCTGCACCGACGCGCTTTTGGCCACATCTATGACTGGGCCGGCCGGTGGCGACACACGGTTCCCAATGTGGGGGCCTACTTGCCGCCGCCGTCTGCACGCGTGCCACAGCTACTGTATGAGTTCATCGACGAGGTGCGCCATCGACAAGGCTTGTTGCCCCCGTTGCCGAGTACCGAGCAAGTGGCGGAATTACTGGCTTATGCGCACCATCGGCTCGTCGCGATTCACCCCTTTACCAACGGCAATGGCCGCACCGCGCGCCTGTTCACTAACCTACTCGCCTACAATTACGGCTACCAGGAAGTCGTGCTTTATCAACGCGAAGTCGGCGAAGCGCGTACCCACTATCTCGCAGCGATCCGGCAAGCCGACAACTATGATCTGCGCAGCTTACAAGAGCTGATTAGCGGGCAGCTCCGCCCACTGGACTAGCCGATGGCGGGGAGTCAGTCTGGGCATAGAGTGCTTCTAGACGCTCCATGGAAACCGTCTGATTCTCCAAGGCCATCGAGGCGTATACCGACCGCAACACCATGGCTTTCACCACGGCGGGGTCCTGTAACTGACGATAACGGTCACGCAATTTCATACTGGCGAAGATAAATGGTAGCAGCTAGCTGACCGGTGAATCAATTGTAAAGTTCAATTCCGTGTGCTCGCAGCCGCGACTTACCAAGCCGAACTATGCCCTAACTGGCTGAAAGAGTAGACTGGTTTATAACCAAGCTACCAGGTTTACTACTTCTATCTTTGGGTGCTCTGCCATTCAAGGAGCCGTGCATGAAAGATCTTCTGAGGTGTACCCTGCTTGTGGGGCTCGCCTGGCCGCTGTCCTTATCCGCCCAAACCACCAGTACGTCCCCTATAGTTAGTACCCTGGCTGGCTCGGCCGAAGGCAAAGGCAAGCAAAGTGCTGATGGCGCAGGAGTTGCCGCCCGCTTTGACTGGCCTATGGGGCTGGCTGTCGCGGCTGACGGCACCGTTTACGTAACGGATACCTACCAACATACCATTCGTAAAATCACGCCCGCCGGCCTCGTCACCACGCTAGCTGGTAGTCCGGCCGCTGTGGGCAGCCAGGACGGCACAGGCACGGCCGCCCGCTTCAACCACCCCGTGGGACTCGCCCTAGCGAGTACGGGGGTGCTCTACGTAGCGGATATCGATAACCACACCATTCGCAGCATTACGCCCGCGGGACTCGTGCAAACCGTGGCGGGCGCGGCGGGCAGTAAGGGCAGCGCGGATGGCCCTGTGGCGACCGCTCGCTTTAACTCTCCCTACGCCGTCGTGCTGGGACCGGAGGGAGAGCTTTACGTGGCCGATACCTACAACCAGACCATTCGCAAAATCACGGCGGCGGGCGTCGTTTCCACCTTAGCCGGCCTAGCCGGCAGCAAAGGGTATGCGGACGGCGCCGCGAGCCAGGCCCGCTTCAATCACCCCTCCAGTATCGCCCGTGCATCTGATGGTACGCTCTACGTCGCCGATGACGACAATCAACTAGTTCGGAAGATTACGCCCGCCGGCGTGGTGACGACATTCGCCGGCACCCCGGGTAAGAAGGGCTTTGCTGAGGGGCCGGCTCAGGCGGCGCGCTTCCACGCCCCCACCAGCGTGGCGGTTGCGGCGACGGGCACCGTGTACGTTGCCGATTATATCAACTCCGTTATCCGGCAGATTACGCCCGACGGGCAGGTCTCGACCTTTGCCGGGCGGTTCAAAGGCTGGGGGCACCTCGATGGCCATTCCCAAGAGGCACGCTTTAAGTTTCCCTTTGGCGTGGCGGTAGGCCCCACGGGGTGGGTATATGTAGCCGACACGGGCAATCGTACGATTCGCCTGGTCAAATAAAGCCCTTGAACTTCGTTTTTTCAACGGCCCTCCTAAACGTTTTAACGTGTCTTATAATTGCCGTGGCTGTTGCAAAAGGCAGGCGAGGGTTTTGCACAATGACGCCAGTGTTCAAATCGAGCAAACGAGCGAGCACCAGGGCTGCTTTGGGGATGTTGTGGTGCCAGTCAGGAGCACTAGTCGAATTGACAGAAGACTTTTGCAACAGCCACTGCCTATATGATAAGTTGGGGGAGTGGCGAGGTCGACGCGTTAGAGGAAGACGGGGGCGGGGCCCAGGCGGCCGGATCCGTTAAGGTCGGGGCCTCAGCAGGCAGCTGCAGGCTCTGCCACCAGCTCTCGTAGGCGTGGGTGAGCAAGCGCGTGCGCAGGGCCTCGCTGGCTTGACAGCTGGGCTCACTACGCACCAGCTCGACGGCCGCCGTCCACTGCCCGGCCAGCGAGGCGGCCAGTAACTCGGGGGAGACGGCGCGACTCGACAGACTTTCTCAGCTGCGCGGCGCGCGGGCCTGGCGCAGCTGGGCCGGCAGCTGGGCAAAAGGACCAAGTACGGGAGGCGGTGGGGCAGGCTCATAGACGCTGCTGCGGTAGAGACACCAGAAGGTAAAGGCGTCGGGCTGGGCCAGGGCCGCCGCGGCGAGCTGCAGCCACCAGCGGCGCAGCTGCTCGCGCAAGGACTCGTACTTAGTGGTCGGCGCGCCACTGCCGGCCAGAGGCGCTAGTAGCAGCCCGAGGGCGTAGGCATAGACGGCGTCGAGCAGGGTGGCCTTGGAGTGGATGAGGCGGTAGAGCGAGCCCTTCTGCAAGCCCGTAGCTTACACGAGGTAGGCAGTGGAGGTGCCCTGCAAACCGCGCTGGGCGAAACAGGTCAGGGCATAGTCCAGCAACCAGGTAGGGTCTAGGTCGGACATGGAGAATAGGCAAAGAGGGAGGAGGGGCGCGTCAGCCCGCCAGGGACTAAGCACAGCGCGGGGGCATTCCCCAGGCCAAAGGTAAGTGGGTTGGACCGAGCAGTCCACCGGCCCCAAACAGGAGTTATGTGGCTAGACCGATCGGTCCATTTGTCTCTTTTTAGCTGCTTTTGCGGGTGGGTATTGGGTCTCAGCAGCCGTCAGAAGGGCGTTTATTGTCCTGTTTTAGCTCGCATCTCTTACCAGCAACAGCCAGGAGCCACCTGAAGCGTCTAAAACACCCACTTTAGGCTATTTTGGGCAGAATTAGCCCTTTTAGGCCATGTTTTTCGCACAATACGAGGGGGTAGTGCACTGCTTTTTAGCGGGCACTTGCGGCCTTTTTGAGCACGCAATGCCTGCATTACGGACATTTGAGCAGCTACTTTGAGCCCGACGAAGTAGCTACTTAATCGGGCTTAAAGTAGCTACTTCGTAGCGGTGCGACTTCTAGGCTCCACTTCCCACTAGATTTCACAGTCCTTAGTCGTTCGTTTAACGCCTGTGAAATTGTTGTACTGCAGAAATAAACGCTCGACTAACGGACAACGTAAGTCGCTGGCGTTCTTTCCTCTTCGGTACGACTTGCTTTTGCCTCTTGGCTTAACCCCTCTCCCTCATGAAACACCCGGCCATATTGCTTCTGCCCGGCAAGGTACCAGGCTTTGTAGAGCAAGCGCCCCCGGAAGTAGACATACAGTTCGTGGCGGTTATCTGCCGCTCGCACTGTTTGGGTGAAAATGGAAGCCATACGTAACTCAGAAGCGATGCCTACGAAAGTAGCAGCTAGCACCCCTTCTTTAGCTAGCACCTCCTCCCCGCAGCAGCCCCTAGTGGCTGGCGAACTAGACGTATGGGTCACCTATGAGCTAGCACCTGAGGGCGCCTATTATCCGGAACTGCACAACGGGTTCCGTAGTAGCATATGGGGGAGCAAAGGCTATGCGGCCGCCATCCTGTTTGTCGAGATAGCCGCTACTTCGCTCGTGCCAGGCCATACTGAGCGAGTTCGGGTGTATACGCTCAACGTGGCTTACTTGGCCCAGTGGATGGCCACGGAGAAAGTGTATTGGGGCCCCCTCAAGCGACCTTTCGGCACCTTGGCGCTAACGCCTCCAGCAGGAGAGTAAACCGGTCGTTAAGGCCAGTCCGAGAACGGCAGTGGCTGTTGCAAAAGTCTTCTGTCAATTCGACTAGTGCTCCTGACTGTCACCACAACATCCCTAAAGCAGCTCTGGCGCTCGCTCGTTTGCTCGATTTAGACACTGGCGTCATCGTGCAAAACCCTCGTCTGCCTTTTGCAACAGCCACCAACGACTATAAAAGGGGTTCTCGTTACAACGGGGCGAAAAATTACGCTAAGCTTAGCTGGCGAACTCTTAAATGAGGCAACGCACCTAGCGGAGCGTTCGAAATGACGTAGACATCTTAGACGCTAACTAGTAGCTCATGCGCGCTGAGTCAGCTACTTGGTGGAGAGTACGGTACCGGATGAACCCGCTTTAGCCAGCACTCGGGGTGCGCCAGGGGCGCGTAGCTAAAGGGCTGGTTGTGCGTGGCTGGTGCGGCGGGCCTGCTAGGAATTGGCCGCCGCCGAGTCAGCCCGTCGGCCCGGCCGGTACCCCTGGCTACGACGTAGCCTACCCTTACTTTATTTAGCACTTATTTCCCTTACTGGCCACCCACCGGTAGCCCCAGCCTTTCGCGATGGAACCGCACTACCAGCTAGCCCTCCAGCAAGCCCTGGATTGGATAACGGCTCACTTTACGCCCACGGGCATCGTGGTCAGCGGCAGCATTCTGCGCGGCAACCCGCACCCCAACAGCGACTTCGACCTGTACGTGCTGCACGAGCAGGCTTTTCGCCAGCGCGTGCAAAAGCGCTTCAACGGGGTGCCGTGCGAGGTGTTCGTAAATACTGCTGCGCACGTGCAGTCGTATTTCGCCAGCGAGTGGCGCGCCAACCGGCCGGTGACCGCCCATTTGCTGGCTACCGGCCAGCTCGTGCACGGCCATGACAACCCCCAGCTGCTCGCGCTGCTGGCTGAGGCGCGCCACTACCTCACCCAAGCGGCGCCCCTCACCGAAGAGCAGGCAACGTTTCGCACCTACGGGCTAGCGACGCTGTTCGAAGATGCCACCGATACGCTGGGCACGGATGCGCCCACCTGCCACTACCTGCTGGACCAGGTGGTGGCGCAGGTGGTCGAGTATTCGTTCGTGGCCCGACAGCGCCCCTTGCCCCGCCTCAAGGACCGGCTGCGCAGCCTCGCGGAGCTCGATGCCAGCCTGGGGCTCGGCGTGCAGCAGTATTACTTGGTTGCCAGCCTGGAGGAGAAATATGCCCTTGCCAAGGAGTTGGTTTTTCAGGTGGCGGGAGCAGTGGAGTTTTTTGAATGGGTCTCTTCCCCGATTGCTTAGTTGCCCCTGACTACCACCTAGGGACTCTCTACATGAGCCGTATCGCATGCATTTTCCTAAACTCCAGTCCGGCGACCAGGTCGCGGTCATTTCGCCGTCGGCAGGCTTGCCGGGCTTGTTTCCGTGGGTGCAGGACCTGGGCTTGCAGCGGATGCGGGAGGTGTTCCACCTTAAGCCGGTGGAGTACGCCACCACCCGGCAGTTGGGTGCCTCGCTGCCCGCCCGGGCGCAGGATGTGTTGCGGGCGTTTGCCGACCCGGCCAACAAGGCGGTGTTTGCCTCCATCGGGGGCGCTGACCAGATTCGCCTGCTGAAGCACCTCGACCCGGACGTATTGCGTGCCAACCCCAAGCCCTTTTTTGGCTTCAGCGATAACACGCACCTGCACCTGTACCTCTGGAACTTAGGCATCCCATCGTACTACGGCGGCGCGGTCATGACGCAGTTTGCCATGCAGGGGCAGCTACACGCCTATACCGTAGCCTCCTTACAGCACGCCCTGTTTACGACGGGGGAGGTAGAGGTACGGGCGGCCCCGTTTTACACCGACGAGGCCCTGCCCTGGGACGACCCGGCTACCCTGTACCACGAACGCCAGCAGATAACCAACGAGGGCTGGTACTGGGATGGCGAAGCCGATGGGGCGGGCATCTTATGGGGCGGCTGCGTCGAGTCGCTGCTGCTGCAGGTGGCGGCGGAAAAATACTTGCCGCCCGCAACGGCCCTGCGCAACAGTATTTTATACCTGGAAACGTCGGAAAGCATGCCTCCGGCGTGGGTGGTGGAGTATCTGCTCACGGGCCTCGGGGAGCGCGGCTGGCTGGCCGGGGTGCAAGCCGTGCTGGTTGGGCGGCCTAAAGCGTGGGACTTTGCCCACCCGCTAGCAGTTGCCGAACAGGCGGCTTACCGCCAGCAGCAGCGGGCCGCAGTGGTGCTAGCCGTGCGCCGCTACAATACCCGGGTTCCCATTGTGCAGAACATGGACTTTGGACACACCGACCCCCAACTCATGTTGCCCAGTGGGCGGCTGGCGCGCGTGCTAGGCAGCCAGCAGCGCGTTTTTTTTACCTACTGACCAGCCTGAGCGAAACCACCCATAGTTGGAGGTAGTGCGGCCACTACGACCGAATCTTCAGGCAGACTGGCCACTAGGCGCATCCCAAAGCGAAAGCCAGCTACCTCCTGCAACAGGGCTGAGTTGAGTTCTACAACAATCACGGTCGTTTGCAACACGTAAAAAGCTTACATCCTGTCTTCTCTAGTTACCGTGGAGAATTCCCTAAAGACAAGGGAAAGCAGTGCCTACTAGCCCTATTCTTCCGGTTAAATCCGATTTTCCTGCTCGGTACGCAAGCTCCGCAGCATCGCCTCAAAAGAAGGATAAAGCGTCTTTAGTGGAAGGGGCTCGTCGTACAGCAGGTCGTGGTCGATCATAATGACTGGGCAATCGTTATCCTCGGGTCGCTGCTTAGTAGTATCAAAACAAATGATTCCCCAGTCGGAGTAATCAGCGAAGTAGATATATCCCTGCTCAATCAGCTTGGCAGGGTCCCACGAGGCGAAATAGCGCTTCAGCAAGTTGTCTTTCCACTCATAGATACCATGAGGAAAGAAGTTGATTTCCTGCTCTGACCAAAATTCATAGAAGTGTTTGTAACGTAAGAACTCTTTGTACAAATCAGGGTAGCGCAAGCCCATGCTGCTCTCCAACTCGTGTAGGTCGAGCTCGGTAACGGTGCTAGGTATAGGCCTCCATTGTATCCAGTCACCATCCCCACCACCCGCTTCGCTTCTCATTTCTACAGGCATTGCCGCATTTGGACTCAGCATCAACCCACTCTGGTGCCACGTTTCCAGGGCGGAATCCACAAACTGATGAACTAGTTGGATGGCACCAGAAGTCATTCGATCTTTAAGCTTTACAGGAAGTGAGCCAAGTTAGGATTACTTTTTCATCTGTGCTCTCCACTGCACTCCAGACAACTACTTGTTGCATTCACCAAACTAGCACCCGGTCTCTCACCAAAGTACCACGCCGGGCGCAGTAGCCAGCAGGATCAAACCTACTACTTTTTCAAGCCTCGGCTTGTAAGCGATATTATGTCATTCGACAAAACTCAGATAAGCGCGGGGTTACTTGCACTCTCCTACTGTCCCTAAAATCCTGTTTAGCCAAACCCGGGAAAGCAGCTGGTTGCGCGTTTACGAAACTCATCTCTTTTGCTTGTTTCTTAAACGTTGATTCGTAGACGAGTTTCTTAAACTCGTCCCGCGCTATAGCGGCCCGGCCTACTGGCACCTGGCGCCGGCCAGCTACTAGGCGTTCAGGGAAAGGAGCATTTGATTTGCCAGCTAATGGCCTGCCCCGTTCAGGGGCAAGGCCACGCAGAACGTCGTGCCCTGTCCTTCTTGGCTCTCTACACTCAGCGAGCCGCCGTGTCCCTGGACGATGATGTCGTGGCTCAGCGAGAGGCCCAGGCCCGTACCCTCGCCGGTAGGCTTGGTGGTGAAAAAAGGCTGGAAGATTTTGGCCTGCACCGCGGCCGGCATGCCCGTGCCGTTGTCCGTTACCCGGATTTCAACCCGCCCACCCACCTGCTTGGTGCTCACCGCAACGGCGGGCACGTAGCCCGCCTCGCCGAGTTGCTGGCGCTGGCGCACGGCGTAGAAGGCATTGCCGAACAGGTTGAGCAGCACCCGACCCACGTCCGCCCCCACCGCTTCGACCAGCGGCAGGCCCGGCGCAAAGCCCGTGTCCAGCGCCGCGTTGAAGCTCTTGTCTTTGGCCCGCAGGCCCTGGTAGGCCAGGCGCAGGTACTCGTCCGTCAGCTGATTAATGTCAGTCGGGGCCCGCTCGCCGGTGCTCGTGCGCGAGTGTTCGAGCATGCCTTTGACAATGGCCGCCGCCCGTTTGCCGTGCTCGGTGATTTTGCCTAGGTTTTGGGCGACGTCGCGCGCCAATTCGGTGGCCTCGGCTGTATCGCTAGTTGCCAGCGCCTCTTGGAGCTCTTCCACCAGCTCGGTGCTGACTTCCGAGAAGTTATTGACGAAGTTAAGCGGGTTTTGAATCTCGTGGGCGATGCCGGCCGTGAGCTCGCCCAGGCTGGCCATCTTCTCCTTTTGGATGAGCTGCGCCTGCGTGGCGCGCAGGTCGGTGAGGGAGCGTTGCAGCTCGCCGGTGCGCTCGGCCACCTGCGTTTCCAGGGTTTCGTTTTGGGCGGCCAGCAGCGCTTGTTTCTCCTGTTCCTGGGCCAGGGTCTGGACCGAGAGCTGCTCGACTTCGCCCAGCTTCACTTGCAGCAATTCGGCATCGAGGGCAAACTCGCGGGCCAGAAACAGGGAGATGGCCAGTGCCGGCGGTAAGAAGAGGAAAGGGAAGATGAGGGCGTCGACTAATACCGACGTTTCAGCGAGGAACAGCGGCCCGAGTATCGAGCTCAGGGCCACCAGCAGCGTGAGGGCAAAGCCCGCGCCGATGATGCGGGCACCGCCCCGGCGCTGGCGCAAGGCCCGGCCCGTAAGGCGCAACTGCTCGGCCGTGGCCAGCAGAATGGCCCCCAAAAAGTACAAGAACCCGGAAGCATCGTTGCCAAAAAAAACATAATACGCCGCCCCTGCCCCACAGGCCACACACAAGCCGGCAAAGAGCCGGCCAGGCCGGAACCCAAACAGCTCATGGAGCGCTCGCACCGCCCACAGGCTGCTCATGACCAACAGCGCGTAGGCGGCGGCCACCAAGCCCAAGAACAAGCCGGTGCTAGCTATGTTCAGCCCCCGGAAGTAGTAGAACCCCAGCGCTGCCAGTCCCAAGGCCCCGGCGTAAAGAGCAAAATAGAGGTTGGCGCGCCGAGCGGGGTTGTAGTGAAAGAAGGCGATGTGCAGCAACGTAAGCAGCGCCGCCACGCACCCCGTCACTAGAAAGGCGGGTCGGGCCTCGGCCCGTTCTCGTTCGGCCTGCCGGAGCTGCGCGCCACCGCACAGCCGCACCGCCAACAGGGGGCCTTGCACAAACGCCTTCATCATCACCGGCTGCCAGGGCGCAAACCGCACAGCCAGCACCAGGGTGGCGGGGCCGGTGCCGGGCACTTCTACTGGCTCCGGCTGGGTGGTCATCGGGCGCACCTGGGCAAGGGCCGGGTCCAGCACGCCCTGGCGCTGCACCAGCTGCCCGTTGAGATACAGCTCGTAGGCCCCGGTGAGGTTTCGGCCGGCTTGCAGCAGAAGGGCATGCCGGCGCAGGCTGTCGCCAGGACGCAGCCGCAGTCGTAACCAGCCAATGCCGGTGCTCAAGCGCTGCGGCAACTCGGGCCGGGGCCGGGTGGGGTTGAGCGTGTCCCAGGCGCGGTCGTCGAAGCCGGACCGGGCCCAGGCCGGGTTGTCGCCGGCGTGGTAGCGCCAGCCTTTGTTGAGTGGCAGGCCGTCGGCGGGCAAGCGCTCGATGCGCAACGCGGCGGTGTCCGGGGGCAGCGGGGTGGCCCAGGCGGGCAGGGCCAGCAGCCAGAGGACGGCCAGCAACAGCAAGTACCGTAGGGTGATGGGACCACGCGGCCAACGCAGCACGGAAGAAGAAGTAATCAAAGGCAAGAGGAAGCTTTAGGTGGGCAAGCTACAACTCAATGGGGCGCTTTTGGTCCCCAGTGCGCTGACAACCACAGCCTTGGAAATGCCAATGATGAACGGATGTATGAGTTCAGGAAAACGGTGAATTAGATAATCCCCGTCTTTCGGATAGGTTCTGCTAAGGGCCTACTAGCGGCCCTTGTTTGGCTTCCTGTCAAGCTTGTCACGTTTCTTAAACGAACCCCTTAAAATGTCTCAGCCTGCTATGGTCATTTCACAAAGCAGGATTGCTTACTATTATAAGCTCGCTTTTAGCCAATCCAAAGCTAAAAGTCAAACAGTATATGAAGCTTTGCTCATGCAAATACTAGTTGAAATACCCGATTATAACCCAGCCAATGGCTTTCAATTTACTTGGGCAGACGGCTTTGAAATCGAAGTTGATTTGTGTCATGATGGTGTCATGATCAAAGGCAACAAAGCTGGCTTGATTTCTCTGGCAAGCCAATTACTTACATTAGCCCAAGATGATTTTGGCAATGGCTATGATATACACCTTGATAAGTACGCAGCCTTAGAGGACAACTCAATAGATTTGATTATTGTCAAGAAGGAAGGTTAAAGGGGGCCGTTGAACCTGACAGCTTGAGGGCTAAACTGGGCTCATTAAGGTGCACAATTTTGATACCCCCCCCTCCCTAGCCTAGCTAAACTCAGCGAAAAACTGTCTTACGGGGTCAAGAACTGGGCTTCAAAGCTTTTGCAGCACGTGTGTTTATGCACGCAATTTTCTGCTCCCTTGTCATTACGCTGGCACTCCACAGCTGCTTCGCCCAAAGCGCCCGTAATCGGCTTGGGACAATAGCAGGTGCGCTATCAGTCAATGGACGTATTGGGAAATATGCTGATTGGTACGGTAGCCTGATCAGGTCTTCTTCGACCGAAGATGTGCCCTTGTTCCGCTTCTGCTGACCCGCCTACCCTCTTACTCGCTTGCGAAGCGCTCCGCCTCCCTCTCGTAGTAGCTCAAGCGCAATCCACCGCGCCCACCAATGGGTAGTGATGTGCTCGTTGCTTGTCCCGTAGCCTGCTAGCTAGTACCTTGAGGCAACTTTGCCCCTCGCCACTTCTACGCCTCCTGTTGATGCTTCTTTCTGCTTGTTTTCGCTGGCTGGCGGCCGTAGGGCTGTGGCTGGGGCCGCTGCTAGCGGTGCACGCCACCCATATTCAGGGTGGGGACATCACCTATGTGCCCGTCGCCGCCACCACGGCCGGCGTGCCGCGCTATCATGTCCTGCTGCAGCTATTTCGCGACGACCGGGCCGGGAGCGCCCAGCAAGCGACGGCCACGCTCACCTGTAGCCGCGGGGGCTGCGATGTGACGGCCCCGGGGGGCTTCACGCTCGTCATTCCGCGGACGCGAGTCAGCGCGACGTATGCGCTGTGTTGTCCGGGCTTCCCCCTGCTGAGCTACCAGGTCTTGCGCTTTGAAACCGACGTGGACCTGCCCGCCGGGCAGTGGACATTGAGCTTCACGGAAACGAACCGCCCGCCCAATATTGTCAACGTAGCGAATTCCGTCAATACGAGCCTGTACCTCAGCACCTACCTCGACAATGCGCTGGTAGCGCACAACACCTCCCCCAGGTTCTTATCTACGCTACTGCCCTACTTGCCCAACAGCCAGCCGCAACGCTACAGCTGTAGTGCCTTTGATAGCGAGGGCGACTCGTTGACCTACCAATTCAGTACCCCCCAGCAAGGCGCGCTCACCCCGGCGGGGTGCAGCGTCGCCGTCACCGGGGCGCTGCCCGCCCCGCATTTCCAACTAGCGGCGGCCACGGGCGCGCTCACCCCCTTGGCCGCCGCTACCGTGCAGGGCCTCTACACGCTGGCCGTTCGCGTCAATGAGTTTCGGCGCGTGAATGGCAGCTGGCAGCTGATTGGCTACGTCAGCCGGGATATTACCTATCTGGCCAGTCCGGTTGCCGCCAACCAAACCCCGCACTTTACGACCCTGACGGTGAACGGGGCGGCCAGTGTGCAGCCGCTCGACCAACCCATCCGGGTGCAGCCGGGCCAAACGGTTGTGCTCGCGCTCGGGGCCAGTGACACCGATGTGGGGCAAACCCTGCGCTTTACCAGCGAAGCCCCCGACCTCATCCCGGGTCTGCGTCTACAAGCGAGCGGGGCCACTGGCGCGCAGCTTACCTGGCAGGTGCCGCCGACGCTGCCGCCGGGGCGCTACACGGCCACCGTCGCCGTACTGGACAACGGCTGCCCGACGGCCAGCGAAGAGTACACCTTCGCCTTTTGGGTTGCCGCGCAGCCGCTGGCCAGCCGCGCGGCGCAGCGCGGCGAGGCAACTGCTTTTCCCACGCCTTTTCGCGAGCAGGTGCAGTTCCAGACCGCGCCCCACCAGGCCGTGGTGCTGGTCAATGCGCTGGGCCGCGAGGTCGCGCGTCTGACCAGCGCGGCCGATGGGCGCGTGCTGTGGCAGCCCGCCCCCTCGCTGCCCGCGGGGCTGTACTTGGCGCGCTCGGTTGCCACGGGGCAGCCCCTGGCTCACCTGCTCCGTGCCGAGTAAGCCTGCGGCGGGAGGAGCTGCGTCGGGGCGGGCAAGGAGGTCTAAAAGCGCATAGCTAGGGTCTCAGCTAGTTGAGGTGAGAAGGTGGCCAGTCGTACTCATTGCCGCACATGAGATTGCGAAGCATCCCCTTCCGGGTTGCCGCACTGGCCCCTGTAGTTCAGGTTAGCGTCGAGCTAAGCTGCCCTTCACAAAGGACCGTGGCTGTTGCAGAACTCGGCGCGTAACCCTGAGCGAGAGTTTTGGGAGCTGATGTAAGCGCTAAAAGGCAAGGAAATAGGCTTTCTATTTTCGTTTAGCAGCTCGCTTACCTAGTTTCTATGCTGCTTAGGTAGTGCTGCAACAGCCACGAACGGTTAGAAGATGTCTTAAGCTGCTAAGAGGAGTTCTTTAAGAAGCAATTGCCTTGTGTGACAAGCCGGCTTAGTTAGGGCAGTAATTCAATGCTAGCCTAAGAAAGAGAAGGAAAACGGTCTATAGAAGACATACATTTAGGTCATTAGCAGAAAGGATTGCTGCCTTTTAAAGGAAGCTTTTCTCACCTATCCGCCGCGGCCCGGGCGACCAGGTAGTGCATGGGCGTGCTTTCTTGCCCCATAAGTTCGAGGGGGCGCCTGCGGTCCTTTCCAAACTACCACCCACGTCCCCCTTTGGTGAGGAGCGAGCGGTAGGGCAAGGCATTAATCCAGGACCACACGCAGGGCTTGCTGACTCGTATGCACTACGTACACGCCGCTGGCTAACCCGGGGGGGAGTACTAGCCGGGCCGTGCCCGTGGCATCGGTCGTTGTACGTAGCACCAGGCGGCCTAAGGCATTGACCACCTCAACGGGGGCACTGGCCGCCGCGCCGCGTAAAGTCAAGCTGCCGCGCGTCGGATTCGGAAACAAGCTGAGGCTACTACCGGTCGTCCCCGTCCGCACGGGCAGCGGGACGGTGGGCTGATTCAGACGCACGCTGACCGTGCCGTAGCCCGTCAGATTGGCCGTGAGCAAGTCCAGGTCGCCATCGCCGTCCAGGTCGCCCAGGGCCACGCTGCGGGGACGAATATCGCCCACCTTTGGGTCGGGGTTGACAGCTGGGGCTACAAAATTACCCCGCCCCTCATTGAGGCGTACGCTCACCGTGCCGCCGCCAAGATTGTTGTTGGCCGTGAGGAAGTCCAGGTCCCCGTCCCCATCCACGTCGCCCAGCGCCACACTTTGGGGGAAGGGCCCGGCCACGGCGGGGTCAGGATTGAGGGCCGGGGCCGTGAAGCTACCTCGTCCATTGTTGAGGCGCACGCTCACCGTGCCGTTGTTATTCGCCGTAAGAAAGTCGAGGTCGCCGTCTCCATCCACATCACCTAGCGTTATATTCCAGGCATAATCCGCCACGGCGGGCTCCGGGTTGCTAGCCGGGGCAGTGAAGTTGCCCCGCCCATCGTTGAGGCGCACGCTCACGGTAGGGCTATGGTTGTTGGCCGTGAGGAAGTCCAGGTCCCCGTCCCCATCCACGTCGCCCACCACCACGCTATAGGGATAGTCACCCACCGGCGACTCGGGGTTAGTGGCGGGGGCAGAGAAGCTACCCCGCCCATCATTGAGGCGTACGCTGACCGTATTGTCAGTATTGGCTGTGAGAAAGTCCAGGTCCCCGTCCCTATCTACGTCGCCCAGCGTAACACTAAGGGGATTGAACCCTACAGCGGGCTCGGGGTTGGTAGCCGGCGCGGAAAAATTACCTCGCCCATTGTTGAGGCGCACGCTTACCGAGCGGCTGAGGCTGTTGGCCGTGAGGAAGTCCAGGTCCCCATCCCCATCTAGATCGCCCACGGCCACGCTGGTAGGAACGCTTCCCACAGCGGGCTCGGGGTTGACAGTCGGGGTGGAGAAGTTGCCTCGGCCATCGTTCAGGCGCACGCTCACCGTACCAGCAGGGGTGGCATTGACCGTAAGCAGGTCGAGGTCCCCGTCCCCATCCACGTCGCCCACCACCACGTTCACGGGATTGCTTCCCACTGCGGGTTCCGGGTTGGTAGTTGGGGCTACGAAGTTACCCTGTCCAGTGCCTCCTGTGAGGGCTGCAACGGAATAAACCGGCGCTACCTGGGGGCCACTTTTGCCTGACTGCGCAGTGCTAGCAGCAGGAACCGCCACCGAGCGGGCGTGGCTTAGGAGCGGCCGGCCTCGCGCGAGAAGCGTACTAACTGTCAGCGGTGGCAAGGGGGCCAGCACCCAGCCGGCTAGTAAAAGGGAGTAAAAACGAGCCATAGAGAGGCAGATTAGAAAAGGAAAAGGCAAGCCAGTAGATTGACTATGCGAAAATAAGAGCAGCCGTCACAGCACGAAGCTCAGTAGAGCCAGCGCGAATAGATTTACAGCTGAAATGTTCACGCAGTAGGAAAGTGAGGACTACATTTCGCAGTTAGGTCTAGGCTCCGAAAGGTGCGGTGGCTGTTGCAGAAGTAAGTGGGTGGCCAGCGGTATCTTAGGGTTATGCAGGGCCACAAGCAATTCGTCGACAAAGTCGTGCTGCGCTTTCGCTTGTCGGAGCGCGTGCCGAAGCAGAATCTCTACCGCCAATTAGCTGAATTGCTTGACTGGGGCTTTCTCTATGAGCAAACCCGCTCTGTTTACAGCCATACGGGGCAGTCTTCGCTTGACCCCGTCGTGTTCTTTAAGCTCGTGCTCGTGGGCCGGTTGGAAAACATCGTTAGCGACCGCCGCCTGGTCGAGCACTGCAGTCTGCGGCTCGACATCCTCTATTTTCTGGGCTACGAGGTGGACGAGGACTTACCGTGGCACTCGACTATCAGCCGCACCCGCCAGCTGTATCCGGCCGCCATTTTTGAGCAGCTATTCGACCATGTCTTTGCTCAGTGCGTGGCGGCTGGCCTAGTCACAGGCCATACGCAAGCCGTGGACTCGGCCTTCGTCAAGGCCAACGCCTCGCTGGAGAGTCTATGTGAAAAGCAGCCCACTGAAGTGCCAGCACCGGTTCTGCAAGTGGTGCGCAAGCCAGTGGTCGAAACGCCAGTTGCTCCGCCAGCGGCTTTCCACGCCAGCCCCGCGCACCACCTGCGGCGCGTGGCCTCCGCCCACGCCCGTTACTTACGTAATGACAGTGGGCCGTTAGGGCGCGACCGGCCGCAGGCGCGACTGCTGAGCAACAAAACGCACTACAGCCCGGCCGACCCCGACGCCCGCATCCCGGTCAAGCCGGGGAAAGCTCGTGCGCTCAACTACCTGTGCAGCATGGCCGTGGACGAAGGCCACGGCCTTATTAGCCATATCCAAGCCGATTTCGCGGACCGCCGCGCTAGCGTGTTGCTGGAAAGCATCGTCGCGCCGCTCCACCAACGCCTGCTCACCCATGACTTGCCGGTCCGGGAGGTAGTGGCCGATACCAATTACTCAAATGGGCTGAATTACGCCCTACTCGAAGCCCGCGGTATCACGCCCTGGATTCCCGTCTTTGGCCAGTACAAACCCGAGATTGAGGGCTTTACTTATGCCAAAGAGACGGATTGCTTTACCTGCCCAGCTGGTAAGCCACTGCCGTTTAAGCGCTTTGATTCCGACCCAGACGGTCGACTCTCCAAGCGCTACAGCGCCTCCAGCAGCGATTGTCGACGCTGCTCGCGCAAGCCCACTTGTGCGCCAAAGAGTACGAAGCGTAAGATTACGCGCACGGCCTACGATGCTCACTACCGTCGGGCGCTGGCGCGGCAGCAAAGTCGGCCAGGACAGCGCATGCGCCGGCTGCGGCAGCGCACAGTAGAGCCGGTATTTGGCAGCTTACTGCAGCACTACGGGATGCGCCGGGTCAACACCCGGGGTTGGAGTAGCGCGCATAAAGCAATGCTGCTCACAGCCATTGCCTTCAATCTGAAGAAGCTGCTCAAGCACCAGTGCAAGAAGACGCTCTGCGTGGCCATCGCCCTGCCCAGGATGCCCCTAGAAGAGCAGTTTTTGTCCTTTTGGCGGAAGCTTTCCGCCGGTAGCAGCAGCTTGGGAACAGGAGGCAAAGTGGGTTAGGAGTTCTGCAGCAGCCACTGCACCTTTCTGAGCCAGCCTTTTACGGCTTCCTCAGCCCCCACCACGCGCTGGAAACGCACTCGGGATGGACTTTCTGAGCCAGTACGTCGGCGAGGCACTTTCTGAGCCCTTGCAGGTGCACCTTTTGAGCACCCTCTAGTAGCCACTGGTGCCCTGATTAGCGAAGTATACAAAGCGCACAAAGTTTTTTAGACTAGTTCCGCGCTACCAGAGCCGACTGCCCCCATCTAAAGGGAGGGCGATGGCTGCTGGCGTTTACTGAAAGCAGCGAAATGTCAATATGCGCCCAGGGGCCTATTGGCACTCCTGGAACGTAATGGCCTCGGTTTTGGCCAACACCACACTGCGGCTAGGGCCGGTGTTGCGGTGCAAATAGAAATAGCAGGTCACCGGGCGTTGGAGCCGGGCATTGTGTCGGATGGCGGCCACGGGGTATTCCAACGTGAGCGTGTCGTGGCGGGCTGTGACCACGGCTTGCCCCTGCACGCCGTCGGAAAAGGTCATCCCCGGGGTGGTGCTTTGAAACTTAATAGAGACGGCAAAGCCGTAGGCCGACTGCTCGGCCTGGGCCAAGTGGTAAGAAAGCTTGGCCCGGATGACCGACTGGGAGGTTAAGGTGGCGCATGGGGGCTGGTTGAGCGCCAACAGGGCGATGGCATTGCCCGGGGGAGTTTGGGCGGCCAGCAAGGCCGCAAGACCGGCCAGGGCCAGGCCGGTGCACCCGGCACCGAAGACGAAGCGTTTCATATGGCGAGCCATCGGCAAACGGCAACGGTACCGCTCGGGCAATGGCCGGCGAAAGGTACTCCGCAGCTCGCGCTTATTTCGGCAAAAGAGTGATTTAAAGGAAGGCAGCAACCTTTTTACCTGTTGTAAACGACCTTCATAGTGCGTAAAAAGCCGCTGAGCTTGACTACCCGAGTTTCTTGACAGAGACGTTCGAAAAACTCTCCCCGAGCAGGCCTCAAAAAACGATGTTTTCGGGACCTTTAACGGGATAGGATGGGCATTCGGAAAAAAGTTGTTTTTGGAACAAGGCGCTAGCGTTGGTAAGCGATAACGACCCTTTGGCTGAACCCCACAAGCAGGTCCTTATACTTACCTTCCGTGCTTGTGAGAAAGGAGATGAAAAAGCCGTTAATGCTGATGCTGAGCCTCGCGGTGGTAATGGCTTTGTCATGTCCGTCGTATGGACAGATAAAGTGCCTGACTGTAACCAGCCCTTCACTAGAAAAACGTCGGGTGTCACCCACCCGGCCGGCCCGTGCAACGCCCGTCCCCGTCCGGCAGGGCTTTTTGATGTAGCTTACCTGCATGAAAGCGCTCCCCGTTCTACTGACCACCGTTTTACTCGGTTTGCTGCTTT
>Ga0265798_10004896_pt1 | contig 18304 bp, 13 predicted proteins | sample P3T30metagenome_FD_192430 | JGI IMG/M metagenome (GOLD analysis project Ga0265798, IMG submission 192430) | Plant litter microbial communities from East Loma Ridge, Irvine, California - P3 T30 | ecosystem: Environmental > Terrestrial > Plant litter > Unclassified | place: USA: California... | reverse complement strand
GAGGTGAGAGCGGTTCGCCAGCTCGCCCGGCCAGAGGGCTTTGGCGTGGGCGTTGAGGAAGTCGAAGGTGCACTGTTGCTGCTTGGGCAGGTCGTGCCAGTCGGCGCGCGTGTAGACGAGGTTCTCGAGCAGGTGGTGCAGGACGAGGCGCTTGAAGAGGCCCTCGCGGCGGGCGTCTTGCGGGTCGCTCGGGCCGGACTTGAAGGTGAGGGTGAGGTAGGTTGCGTGCAGGCGCGAGGCGTGGTCTTTGGGTTTGATGGCGGTGGTTGCCGGCATATTTGTGTGTCTGTGTGTCTTGGTCAAGTCTTTGTGAGGAAATGTCCTGGAAGGACTGTGTCTTTGACAAGATGTGTTTGTCTTTAGACTTCTGTCTTTGACTTGTCGTCTCAGGAAAAGGTATGTTATGGATTGTTTCCCGGTGCAAGTCCGTTAGGTCTCACAGGCTTATATGGAGCTTGGGGTCGTGTCGCAGTGTCGTTAGCGAATGGTCGCGCGCATTCACGTACTGTTCTCTAGGAGACGATGCAATGGACGATGCAAGAGCTAGCAATCACGTGCGTGAGTGAACGCATGTGAAGAGGGGGGTTTGGAGTGCCCTTATTGGCTGCGGTCACTGAGAGGTGCGCTTCTAGGCGGCTCTTTCGGTGTCGCCTTGCGGCTGCCAGACTTCTTCTTCTTTCTACTGGATGGATCGATCATTGTGGTATGGGGGGTGAAGAGGTGAAGAGGGAAGGCAGATCGGAATGTGATGAGGTTGACTACATGTTGAGGTGTTGACGGGGTGAGCTACATGGCGTACGTTGAGAGTCACAGGTTCGTTTCGACGAAGGTGAAAATCACCCAACACGTTCGAGTAGGTCATCGGTATACCAATTCAATCTGAACGCTTATGTAATCGGTCACGCGCAAGACTACCGCTCCGCCAACGGCATGTGAACGTTCAACCCCATCGGATCAGGAGGCCTGGAGCAAGTAGAAGATTAAAAAGCCACCCGGCGCTATTAGAAGAGCAACGGCAGAGCTTCTGCGTAGAAGGATGTGCGATCGTGGAGAGCAAGCCTGGACACCAGCGTGTCTCGTCGTCTCATCAGAGGCGTCACTACGTAAAGACATCGTTCCTGAGTGGCCCGTCATTGTCGTCGATCGCGCGTGTAGCACAGCAATATCGATGGGATTGCCCACATGAGCTACATGCGTGTCCATAGCACTTGACTCTAGTACTGCTGAAGTACTCCAAACGACTGGCTGACAGAGCCAAGCTGTTCATGAGGACCAAAGTTGTCTGTAGAGTCATGAAGTAGGTCAAGTATTTAAGTCATGTCTTACGTGATGTCAGGGTAATAGGAGTGCTTGCTCTGACCCGTGTTTAAGATTACTGAATACTGCCAAAGACCCAAGTATCACTAAAACTAGGTTTAACGATATTAGATATCACGAAATGCTTTCTTAAGCTTGCAAATGGAAGCATGAGAGAAGCATCACACGTAACGCCAGATGCATGGGACCGCGATCAAGACGATACTCAAAAACGAGGCACGAAGTAGTATGAGTGGTAGAGTAGATTTGAAGACATGGTAGAGGCGTTGATTAAAGACATACGGAACATTACATTACGTGGAGCCGATGAGGATGGCAATACGGCGAGGCCTAGACAAGACGATGTCAGTAATGTTCTTGCAAGGATTCATGTGAAACAATCAGGCAAGTAACACGTTGTCGATCAGAAAAAAATTAGAGTGTTGTTGCTTTTTAATCCTCAGGGCCGTGAAGCTCAGGGTTAAAAACTTTTCATCCTTGGAGTTGGATAGGGAGTTGGCAAGAAAAAAAAAGTTTGACGTACCATTATTCAGGTGAATGCAGACTGAACGTTACGAGAACGACACGGTCACACATCACGAACGAATGAGATTTGTAACATCGGAGCATCTTTTCAGACAACATCCTGTGTGAGCGGCGAAGATTGTTGAACGCATCATCAATCAGCAATGCATTATGAGCGTCTGTCTAGTCGAGGTGCAACGCACACGCTTAGTCGAAGAGACCGAAGCCCATGTCATCGTCCTCCTCCTCCTCAGACTCGGCCTTCTTCTCCTCAGCGGGAGCGTCGGCAGCGGCGGCGGGAGCGGAGCCAGCAGCCGGGGCGGCGGCGGCGTAGTTCTCGGGGTTGGCGATGCGGTCCTTGAGCTCGTGGATGGCCTCCCACTCGTACTCGGTCTCGAGAGCGACAGAGACAACCTTCTTGTAGGAGTTGACGAGGCTGTGCATGACGGACGGGAGAGTCGGGTAGTTGGTGGCCAGGGAGATGCAAGCAATGGCGTTGATGGCCGAGGAGAAGGCCTTGAGGAGCTGAGACTCCTCGATGTCAAGCACATCGCTGGCGAAGGTCTGACCGTGGTCGTAGATCTGCTGAACAGTCATACCGTAGGTGAACGGAGAAATGTTCAGCAAGTTGAGGAGGGTAGCCTCGGAGGCTCCGACCTTGGTACCGGCCTCAATGAGCTTGAGGTCGGAGGTGATCTCGATAGTACCACGGGCAATCTTGGTGGGGACACCAAGAGCCTGGAAGAAAGAGGTCTTGCCGGGCTCCATGCCAGTGTTTCCGGCGGGGATGTAGACATCACCGGGGGCGACGGCACCGGGACGGGCAGGGGCGGCGACACGGTTGTCAAGGATGAGGTTACGGGTCTCCTTGAGGTCGGCGTTGGTGAAAACGAAACCGACGTTGCCCTTGACGAAGGGGAGGAGACGCTCGTACTCGGGGTTCTCAGCGACGAAACCCTTGAGCGCACGGCGAACCTGAAGCGAGTGTGTTAGTTACTGTGTCCTGAAGTTCCTTCTCTTCATTCTCGACGTACCATGGTGTTCTTGCCCATGAGAATCACACCCTTGTTACGCATGGCGTGACGGATCTCGTGCATCTGCTGAGACGAGACATTGTCGACACCGACGATGAAGATGCTGTGGTACTCCTCGAGGAGCGCCTTCAGCTTGTCGAAGTACTGCGACTTGTTTGCCGATTTGCCACCCATAGCGTCCTGCGGTATAGGATTGTTTAAGGCTGGTTTGGTGTATGTGGTGAGGTTGGAGGAGGAAAGTCGCTGCGCCGCGAAATCCAGATTGCAATGGTTGGAGTCGCAGCAAATTCGGCGCGCGGGAGTGAGAGTGGGTGGGCTGCATGACTCGCTCAGACTGACCGCAGTCTTGGCGGGCTTGAGTGGAGACTAGGTAGGGAATGAGGCCAGCACTACCACCTTGATCATGAACTCCACCAAGTCGATGTGTGGGATACATGGCAAGACTCATGAACTTCGTGGCAGACGTGAAACGATCAACCGGAACACGTGACGTTATCTTGGATGCGACTACCAACTTTCACCGTACTCGTCAGATCATCACCGCTCTCATCAGGCCACCTTCACGCGCTCGCCTCTCGGAGCGTACGCGTCGACGTTCATCTTCGCGAACTGACGAGCTCCAACGTGCTCGTTGAACAAGATGTCGAGCTGTTCGTAAGATCGATCCTTGCTCTCTGGCAGCCTAAAGAAAGCCCACAAGAAAAACACAAGACACGTGCCTGCCCAGAAGAACGCCGTCTTCCCCTGCCAATTCCCAGCGTTGGGGTTAATCATGTAAGGTTGAATCACGTTGCCGACGATCTGACTCAAATAATAGGCGATGCGGGAGATGCAGACCGATTTGTTGCGCAGGCGCACTGCACTCATCTCGGAGATTATGGCGTAGCAGACTGGTCCGACCGTGAGATAGTAGCACAGGAGCCACAACACGACGAATGCCGCCTGGATGTAACTGGACGTGCTGCCGGTTCCTGCACCGGCCGCTACTGCGCCAGTGGTGAGCAGGGTGGCAGCCAGAAGGCCAAGTCCGTACACGTAGAGTGTTCGGCGTCCGAAACGACTGAGCAATGCCCACGATGCTATCGTGCCAATGGATGCGAGACCCAGACCGCCTACATTGAACTTGAAGGCATTCGAAGGCGACAGGCCGGCGTTGACGAAAAAGTACACAGGCGCTCCGCCCAAAGGCGAGCCGCACCAGACCTGAGCCGCAAAAGTCATGCAGATGATCTCTGTGCGGCGGAGGTCTACGCCCTTGAAGCAGTCGAGGTAACTTGTGCCTGTCTCGGACTCTTCTTCAATCCGGATGGTGTGCTGGATGAGCGCGATCGTCTCATCGGCGGTTGCTGGAGAATTCTTGCTGGTAAGGTTTCGAATGGCTTGACGCGCCTCGTCCATGCGGCCTTTTCTCACCAACCACCATGGAGATTCCGGACAGAACCAGATGATGGCAAAAATGGGCAGTGGAAAGATCCATTGAATGGCGAAAGGAATGCGATAGGCTCGCTCGTCGGTACCTTCGGCGAAGGCCTGCAACACGCCTGCAGCGAGAAGCTGTCCGAAAGCCCAACACAGATTTACGTAACTGCCTAAGCATTAGCTATCTGACGTTGTATTGCGGTGGCCTGGTCTGCGCACATTGTCAAGTATCCTCGAAGGCGGAGTGAGCTGTGCTATCGTTAGAATCACACAATGTGGGTGGATTTTGACATACTGACCAAGCCTCGGAGGCATAAGCAGGAGCCATTGTTGCAAAAACACCCCAAGGGACACCACACAAGATGAGACCAGCGAGCAACATGCCGAGCGAAGTTGCGAAGAAAAGCAGAAAGATAAAAGCCGTCATCGCAACCAGGGAGACCAGGAGAACTTTCCGATAACCAAATTTCAGCGCGAGGTAGCCGTTGAGGAAGGCTCCCAAAATAGCTCCCAGCATAGGTGCCAGTCCTAAAGCTGATTGCCACGATGCCGTAATCTGCCACCCGGACTCGGCGCTGAACGATCCGTAACGCTCGGCGAAAGCAGGCTGAGCGAACAGTGAGGTTACCAAGACGATATCATAACCCTCCATGATGCTTCGAACAGATGTCAGTCCGGAAACAGTACTCTGCACAAGCTCTATCTCATCACTTACACGGCCGAAGACACGGCGACCGACCAGAACACTGCCTTTGGCTCGGCCTTGAGCGCTTGCCAGAGGCTCTGTTGGTGCTCTGCAAGAGCAGCATCGTGGGCGACATCATCGATCTTTTCGCCTTGGTAGGCGTGCTCTAAGTGCGATGTCTCGTTCGCTTGGTCTTTCTCCATGAATGAAAAGCCGTGAGTATCGAGATCAAATGCAGACAGCGATAGTATGCCTCAGCGGAAGGCGACCTTGATCGGGGGCGAGCACCCAGAGCTGATTTGTAGCCATTTGTCTTATGGACCCATGTCAGATACAATCAAAGTTACATGCACCCCGTTCGTATTCGTGGGGTACATGTAACGGCAGGATTGTACTCCGGTGGGGTTGGCGTAGAGTATCATCAATGGGATGTTGTGCTTCGGCTGTACATGTTCCGATGTGACGCTGGGCTGTGAGCTTGTGATGCGTTGTCTCGGTAAGCATTTGATCGAAAAATGTCAACCAACAACATGCAGATCTGTGTTCTACAGCGGCTAAATATGCACAACCCCTCAGCTAGTTCTTCCGGACCACACCTGCCCGGACGCTTTACTTCTGCCCCAAAACTCCACATACTACTTTGCTCAACAGCAATACTACGTCCCGTCCAACTAGCCTTCGCCAACAATGTTGTACTCTGAGGGAGACACTCTGGTCTTCCGCTACGATGACCATCATCTACGAATACAGCCTTGGGGACAAAATTCCCTCCGAGTGCGAGCTACCAAACGCGCCAGCTTCGAACCACAAGACTGGGCCTTGCTGGAACCCGAGAAGACGTCTCCAAAGATAACCATCTCAGACGATGGTGGAGCTCGCATGGAGAATGGCAGGATCCATGCCACGGTGTCCCGACTAGGCAAGATCATCATCTACAACGACAAAGGCGACAAGCTACTAGAAGAATACGCTCGTCACCGCCGTGATCTTACAGATCCGAAATGTAGCAGTCTGGAGGTAGAGGCCCGAGAATTGCGTCCGATCCTTGGAGGCGACTATCGACTCACCTTGCGTTTCGAGAGCCTCGATCCGAACGAGCAGATCTTTGGAATGGGTCAATACCAGCATCCCCACCTTGACCTCAAAGGTTCAGATATTGAGATGGCGCACCGCAATTCCCAGGCGAGCGTTCCATTTGCTCTCTCATCTCTCGGTTACGGCTTCCTGTGGAACAACCCTGCTGTCGGCCGAGCGGTGCTGGGGAAGAACATCATGAGCTTCGAAGCTTACAGCACCAAAGAGCTCGACTATTGGGTCACTGCGGGCGAAACTCCCGCTGAGATCATCCAGGCATACGCCAAAAGTACTGGGTATGTTCCAATGATGCCAGAATATGGTCTGGGCTTCTGGCAGTGTAAACTGCGCTACTGGAACCAAGAACAGCTTCTCGAAGTTGCCCGAGAGTATCGTAGGCGCGAGCTGCCAATTGACTTGATTGTCATCGACTTCTTCCATTGGAAGAACCAGGGTGACTGGAGCTTTGACAACGAGTTCTTCCCTGACCCTGGTAAGCTGCTCTGAGAACAACCCGAATATCATACTCGATGCTGATAACACTTCACAGAGGCAATGATGAAGGAGCTCAAAGATCTCAAAATCGAACTCATGATCTCAATTTGGCCTACAGTGCAGGAGTCCTCCGAGAACTACAGTGAGATGCTCGAAAAGGGGCTTCTCATCCGCACCGATCGTGGTGTTCGTGTTTCAATGCAATGCGGCGGAGACACCATTCATTTCGACGCCACCAATCCAGAAGCAAGGAAATTTATTTGGTCACGAGCGAAGAAGAACTACTACGACAAGGGCATCAAAGTCTTCTGGCTCGACGAAGCGGAACCGGAGTACAGTGTGTACGACTTTGAACTCTATCGTTACCACGAAGGGCCGAACATGCAAATCGGCAACACGTACCCGGTGCGTTACGCTCAGGCATTCTACGAAGGCATGCAAGCCGAAGGGCAAACGAACATTGTCAATCTACTCCGCTGCGCCTGGGCCGGCAGCCAAAAGTACGGCGCGCTGGTCTGGAGCGGCGACATAGCATCATCCTGGGAGACCTTCCGCAACCAGCTCTCGGCGGGTCTGAACATGGGAATTGCGGGCATCCCGTGGTGGACCACAGACATTGGAGGTTTCCACGGCGGCAACCCGAAAGATCCCAAGTTCCGCGAGCTTCTGATCCGATGGTTCCAGTGGGGCACTTTTTGTCCCGTGATGCGACTACACGGCGACCGTGAACCTAAGCCGGAAGGCGAACCTACTGCCTCCGGCGCCGACAATGAAGTCTGGTCCTTCGGTGAGGAGGCCTACCCGATCCTGAAGAAGTACCTGCACATCCGTGAAGAGCTCCGCAATTACACTCGCGAGTTGATGAAAGAGGCACACGAGAAGGGATCGCCCGTCATGCGAACCTGCTTCTACGAGTTCCCAGAGGATCGCAAGGCGTGGCAAGTGCACACGCAGTACATGTATGGTCACAAGTACCTTGTTGCACCTGTCTTGGCCGCAGAGCGCCGCGAATCGACGGTCTACCTACCAGCTGGGGCGAAGTGGAAGCCATGGGATGGAGACGAGATCTATGATGGAGGCAATGGTGTTGAAGTAAAGTGCCCGATCGACTACATGCCGGTGTTCGTCAGACAGTGAGCGTGCGATATTGGAGTTAACGCCTTCCCGGCGCTACGAGTGTTCCTTTAGCAGGTGTGGTTTGGGGAACGTTCAACAAGACTACCGCTAGATTGATAGAGTGTTGTTCGAGAACGAGCTTTTGTTTTGTCTGTACTTTGCTGCTGGTCCCGCACTCGCCATCAATCCCTGTATTCCACATTGGAGATCCTCACCAAGACGACTATCTCAGCATCGGCTAGTACCTGATATTCTAGCGTATTTAGGAAGAAAGATTGTTGATGCGGCCAATTGTGGAGTTACTTCTTCATCGCTGAATATGACGTTCTAGCGTGATGTAGAAGACACAACCTTCCAAATGTGTATCGTAATTGATAAGCAAGAGCACAGCATAACTCTCAGGGCATGCTCGCTTAGTAATGAAAACGAAATCGATGAAAGCCTGTGTACTTCGCGCATAGTTAGCTGTCCATAGCTCTCACCCTTCGACATTCTAATCTTCAAACACCCACAAAAGTCCAACTTGCATCAGTACATTCCTGCACTCCAATCAACAATGACTCCAAAGATTTTCATGTAAGCCGTCGAATGAGCTCTTTATGTGCCATGGACTAATGCTGACTTTTTACGCAGCACTGGCGGTACAGGCTACATCGGTGGCTCCGTCTTGCACACGATTGCCACGACCCACCCTGAGTACGACGTTACTGTGCTCCTTCGCAGAGTCCCAGACGCATTCTCGTCGACTTACCCGAGCATAAAGATTGTTCGAGGCAATTACGACGATGTCGACACCATTGAGGCTAATGCCGCGGCCGCCGACATTGTCGTGCACAATGGCGATTCTGACCATGAGCCGTCTCTGAAAGCAATCCTCACCGGCCTGCTAAAGCGCCCGACGCCTGGCTACCTGCTCCATCTGTCTGGCACAGGCATTGTCTCGGACTGGATGGACGAGCAGTACTTGGGCAAAGCCAACCCCAAGATCTGGTCCGACATCTCCTCCATCGACGAGATCAGAAACCTCTCTCCTCGTGCTCTGCATCGGAACACAGAGATAATCCTCCATGACACGGTGCAGGACCACAGCGACAAAGTAAACATCGCCGTCATGTGCCCGCCAGACATCTACGGCAAAGGCAAAGGCTTGGCTAAAACCCACAGCGCTCTCGTCCCCATGTATGTCCAGGAGATCCAGAACCTTGGTGGGAAAGTCTTTTATTATGGCGAAGGCGAGAATGTGCGGAGCTGGGTCCACATTGATGACCTGATGGGACTGTACTTGAAGGTCGTCGAAGCTGCGGCTGCTGGCAAAGCAGGCGAATGCTTCAATGACAATGGTTACTACTTCGCGGCTACACAGGAGCATTCCCACCTTCAAGTTGCTAGAGTCGTCGGCAAAGTCCTACACAAACAAGGTGTGATTGAGGACCCCAAGCCGGCGCCAATCAGTCTTGAGGAGGTAGACCAGATGTTGAAGGTGCCGGGATACGAGAAGCTGGCGAGATACATGTTCACCAGCAACTCCCGCACCAGGCCTGAAAGAGCCGAGAAGTTGTTTGGGTACAAAGGGGAGGCACCGGGTTTGCTGGAAAGTTTGGAGAGTGAGGTCTTAGATGCTGTGAAAGTGCTGAGCGTCAAGTAGGTGGTCATAGCAAACGGTGCTATCAAAGTCTGTACCAACCTGACTGTGTCGTGCTTTCAACGTCTTGGACGTCTTTCGCTCAACCAAGCAATCAATTCGCCACAATCTCGATATATCAACCCACAGATCGTCGTTTCATAACCAACTCAGGCTTTTGATCAGAGCATCACGGTTCAGTCAACCACTCCTGTTGCAAATCCAAGGGACGAAGAAACCGACAAGACAGCCGCCACCATGACACCAAAAGCACCGAAGTCACCGGAAGCACGGAAAGCAACGAAAGCACCGAAAGCAGCGAAAGCAGCAAGACCTCAACCTGAGCTGTTGAGCTACAGTACCCTGATCGGAGCGTCGTACAGCAGCGTTGAGATGGAAGAGATTCCGAAGCTTTTCAATTCAGCAGATGCTCAGTGGCGCATCACATTCGATAATGGTACCCCGATCAATGGTAATCTGATTGATGTGGTGCTCAACGACGCTGCAATGAAGGGTGCTAGGAAAGCGGCCAAGAAGGCGAGGCAGAGATCAAAGTACGCTGTCAGGAAGAGGGACGACCTCACAGAACAAGAGCAGGATGCAGAGATCGAGGAGATGAACAAGAGCTTCGTTGGCAGGTTTACACCCGGTGAAAATAACGAGGCGTACAGGCAAAGCATCGAGAATGGCAACCGCCCGCTTCAAGAGGATTTTGCGAACCTCGCAACACGAGATCCTCCAGCGACAGTCTTCCAGCGAAGACGACGTGCAAGAGGATACCGATCCTCTCTCTGGAAATGAGGACACGAACGAGCCGGGTGCTGACGGTACAATTTCCACGGAGACCGAGACAGCTTTTAGCCAGTCTGGGCATCCCTCTAAAGACCAGGTCAAGACTGAGGCGAGCGCTGACGGTACGAGTCTCACGGACATCGGGTCGAATGCTGGCCAGCTCGGGCCCCTCTCCGGAAGCGAGGTCGAAAACGAGGGGGACGTTGACGCGACAAGTACCACGGCCATTGAGCAGGATGCTGTGCAATCTGGACTTTTTCGTGGGAACGAGACCGAGCCTGAGCCAGATGTGGACGATACCAGCGCCACTGGGATTGAGCAGGATGCTAACCAATCTGGTCTTCTCCTTGGGAACGCAATCGAGACCGAGCCGAATGTTCACGATGCGAGTTCCACAGCAGTTGATCTCGATGCTGACGGCCAGTCTGGGCCTCCCTCTGGAAAAGGGTTCGAGACCGAGCTGAGTGCTGATGGTACCAAAATTACCACGGAAGTCGGCGGTCAGTTTGGACTTTTCTCTGTAAAAGAGGTCGAGACCGAGCTGAGATCTGACGACGCGAGCTCCAGGGCGATTGAGCTGGATGCTGATCGACCTAGACTTCAGCGTTTGCACGTGACGGATGGTTAGACCACTATGAAACATCCTGTGACAGTCACAGAGCAGCCCGTGGCAGTTACGGATCCACAGCCACTGATGCCCAAGGCATTTGCTGAACTAGCACACCTCACTCAGCACGCGGCCGAGCAGCAGCAGCACCGACATCACCAACATCCATCCACCCAGCAGCAACACCAACATCACCAGCAGCCACCGAGTACCCAGCAATCAAGCTCAACTCCAGCGACGACCGCCAACATGCCAGCAACCACCAAGAGCCTCTCCACCGAGGAGAAAATCTTGCTTATCAATCACGGACTAGAAGGTCCAACAACGTCAGCTCAAACACTACGAGACAAGATAGTACACCCGACCATCGTGGAAGTAAACGCGATCCAAGAAATGCTCGCCGACTTCTGCACCAAAGTCCTGTGGCACCGCTACTGCATAACGCCCGCAAGTGATGCCACGCCTGAATTCAAAGCGCTCACCTCGACCTCAGTCAACGACTACGGCGTCAGATCGCCAACACACCCAGTCCCAGGCTCATTCCTCGAGCGTCTGATGCGTGAGCTCAACCGCTTGTTCGAAGACTGCAGACCGGACAGACGCGTGTTGATTCCGCGCTCGATCGCACGGCCCGGCTACCAAGGACAGGATGTGCACACTCTGCTAGGGGAGGAGGTGATGTGGTTGCGCGGACCTGGCGGCAAGATGAGCAAAGAAGCCAGCTTGGGCGAGATCGGGCTTCTTCTGGAGTGCGTCGGGATCAAGGACAAGGGGTCGATCTGGAAGGGTTGATGCCGGACCGTCGAGAGTGTGGTTTGTTGATGAGAATCGAGCCTGGACAGTTGCCTTTGGACCTCTTAAGAAGTGCATCTGGTTCGAACATACGAATGTGATAAGGGAGGGCTGATGCTTGAACGTTGACGTCGTGAATTGGTGGCGGAAACTGAGCTGGGAGAGTTGGATTTTGGACACTTTTTGAGGTTCAAGACGGGAATTGCGAGTTTTTTGGCGGAAACCGACTTTGGAAAGCTAGCTTCGTTTCCCCAGACGAATCTCGGGCGAAGACTCAAGGTTCAAGGCAACGGACCCGATTTGTGTGGCGCTGAGAGGGAGCGCAGGAGATCAAATGTTCTCCTACCACATCATGAGTCTACTACAGCACCTCCCGTCAGCTGTATCAAAAGGCGTTTAGTGACCCACATACAATCTCTGCAACTTCTAAGCCAACCTCTTGTGCAAAATGTGATGACATGACCCCTTTGGACACAAGCCACCACGAGCGCCACAGTGACTATGTCTTGAAATCGACAAGAGACCCCTGCTCCCTCAAATCCCCAACCCTGATTCCAGCAGTCTCTTGGAATGTTTCCCAATCAAAGTGCAGATGCTCATCGTTCGCCATCTCCCGGACCTTCGGCGAAATTTCTTCCCAGACCGCGTCTGCAGTGCCAGATTCCAGCGGGAGTAATGTCTCAAACATCTTTTGCAATTCGTGATGCACTTCGCTGGGATGTGGTGGGCAAAGGCCTTCGTGGACATCGTATTGGGTAAGTCGGAAGGCAGAGCTGAACTGATCACGCTCTACGCACATTGTTCTGACCCTGTCGCGGGGAAGTCGAGGCGTTGTGGTCTTGCCATGTTGCTGTTTGAGAATTGGCATCGGTGCTTCGCTGGGACATTTAAAGTAGTGAGAGTTCTTTGGCGGTCATCAGCATGTAGCTGTTTTGGCTTCTGTGGTTTGCGGAGAATTGTTTGGTATTTCGTGAGCTGACGTAGAATTGATGCAAAAGATGTCAACGCGTTTCTTCGGACCGTGAATTGAGATCAATGTGCTGAGTCGATTGCTGTGGTCAATATAGTTGTAGAGGGATGATGAACACGCTGATCTTTTACCGGCATGCATCACGCCTTTGCATGCGTCAAACCCAGCGTCTCACGAAGAGTCCAGAATTGCTCAGACGTTTCAGCAACAGGCTCTGGCAAAGGAGACACCACAGGAGGCTCACTTCGTAACCTCAAGAATCTCGTCCAGAGTGAACTCCACGTCTTGCCCTCCGATCTCTCCTGCGGCTTTCCAGAATTTACTTAGATGTCTGTTGCCACTGTCGCAAATCACGGTGACAATTCTTTTGCCTGGACCTTCCCTCTTGGCAATCACTGCAGCTGCCACGCAGTTGACGGCGCTGCTTGCTCCGACGAACAGACCTTCCTTCTCCACCAGCCACCTGGCCATACGCATAGCTTGCTCGTCAGTAACTTTGACGGCGTCGTCGATCAAGCTCATGCCAGCGGAGAAATTCTGTGTCAAGCGGTTGATGCCAACGCCTTCCACAATTGTGTCGACCTGGTGTCTTCTGCGGGTACCCTCTGCTTCAGTAGGCGAGAACATGACTCCATATTTGATCTTGTTGTATAGGCCACTGCCTTGAGGGTCCGCGAGGATAACTTTCATTTCCGGCAGTAATGGTTTGAGCGCCAACGCAACACCGCTAATGGTGCCTCCAGTACCTGCTCCAGCGATGAAGACGTCAAGCTGGCCGTTGGTCTGGGCGTAAATTTCCGGTCCTGTGGAGTTCTGATGCGCCAAGTAATTTGCAGTGTTTTCGAACTGATCAGCAAAAATGCCACGGCCGGGTCTGTTGGGATCGTCTGTGTGCTCCTGGGCTCTACGACGGGCAAGGTTGACAAATTGTTCCTGATCGACAATACTGGCGGGCTTCACACGCTCGACGATTGCGCCAAGCTTAAGTAAGAGGTCGGACTTCTCGACTGCGACATCATCTGGCATACAACTGTGATTGAGTTAGATTGTGCTCCTTCATATGAGGCTTCAAAAACAATCAATGCACGTACATGTGTGCTTTATAGCCTCTGGCTCTGCAGACAGCGGCCAACGAGATACCGGTAGAGCCAACAGTGCCTTCATATACAGTGTCGCCACGATCTGGCTTCAAGAGACCTTCCTCTTCGGCCGAATTGATCATCGACAGAGCCACACGGTCCTTTGGTGAATTGCCTGCACCGTTGAGGAACTCAGCTTTTGCAAGAATCTCACACCCAGTTGCCTCAGACAGAGCCCTCAGCTTGAACAGCGGTGTGTTGCCAATCAGACCCTCAATACCGACGGAGACAAGCTTCTCATCAGGCGCCTTGCTTCGTCTAGCATCAGTCTGGTCTATGATCGCCTTGGAGACCCGGCGTGTGTGGTCTTCCAGACGGACATAATCTGGCTGGCCTGGAAGTGGGTGGCGCACTTCGTTGTGACGGAGCCTTCGAATGCGTTTTTGGAAAGAGTGCTCCAAATCTGGATATAGATCCTTGAAGGTGAGAGTGAGAATGATGCCGACTATCAGGCCTCCAGATGCAGTGAGTTTCCCCTTGTTGTCGAGTATATTCTCATACAGGCGGGCCCAGATGTTGGCGATGAACCCCATTTTGGATCCTGGCCGGGTTTCCGTGCTACGAGGTGTGCTTCAATATCAGTGTAGCATGTTACTACATATGTCAATGAGATATGAATATGGGATTTGAAAGATTAAATTATTAGAATTGGTTAAGAACAAAGCATCATTGATAGACGCGACTCCGATGGAAGGGAATCGCGTCGTCGGCTGCGGGCACAGCTTCACCTCCGAGAGACCGAACTCAGCAAAGCTCCGTCACCGCACTCTAGATACCGCACCTCTTGGGAGCAATACAATACCTTTGACCAACCATGGACTCGCCAGCAGTAAACGGACTCTTTCGACGCCTCGCCACACATCGCTTCTGTCAGCAAAGTCGGCACCTGCAACCAGCAGTCAGCCACCAACAATGGCGCCAAAGCAGTTCTGGACGGCAAGCCGCCCCTAAACGAAGACCTCCACCACCACCTGAACCAAGAGAAAGGGCCCGGAAGGATGTCAAGACTACGAGCGAGAGCAATTGGCAGCAGCGGACAGACACATTCCCTGAGGACCGAGGAGAGGAGTTCAGAAAGTACCCTTTGGTCACAGCGGATTCGTTGCGAACGAGAAAGGAACGCCCCAGGCGTGTGAAGATGCTCATGAGGGACTTTATCGAGGACAGTCTGTACAACCCTCATTATGGCTACTTCAGCAAGAACGTGTCGATTTTTAGTTCGGGAGCTCCATTCGAATTCAACCAAATCAAGGATGAGCCTGAGTTCGAGCGGATACTGGGAGAGCGCTACACGCAGTTCGAGGATCAGCTGGACGCAGTGGAATACAACGAGGCAAGACAGCTCTGGCACACACCGACCGAGTTGTTCAAACCGTATTACGCAGAGGCTATTGCGAGGTACATGGTGGCCAACTACAAGCTCAGTCTCTTCCCGTACCACGACATGGTCATCTACGAGATGGGAGCTGGAAACGGAACCCTCATGTTGAACATACTCGACTACATCCGCGCCACCGATCCCGATGTGTACGCGCGCACCAAGTTCCGGATTATTGAGATTAGTGCTTCACTGGCTTCGATCCAGACGACCGCCGCCAGCAAAGGCCACGCCGATAAGGTCGAAATCATCAACAAATCCATCTTCGACTGGGACCAGTACGTACCGACACCATGCTTCTTCTTGGCTATGGAGGTCTTCGACAACTTCGCACACGATGTGATTCGCTACGACCCCTTCACCGACGAACCACTGCAAGGCCAGGTCCTCATCGACAACGATGGCGACTTTTACGAGTTCTACACCAGACAGCTTGACCCTGTCGCATCTCGCTTCTTGCGCGTACGAGATGTGGCATCAAGAGACCGCGACTACGCGCACCCTCTAAACTCTCCTCGTTGGATGCGCCAGCTACGACACAAAATGCCCCTGTCTCCCAATCTGACGCTTCCCGAATACATACCCACACGCCTCATGCACTTCTTCCACATCCTATCTCGCCACTTCCCAGCGCACAGACTCATAACGTCTGACTTCCACTCTCTCCCAAACGCCACACCAGGCATTAATGCACCTGTGGTACAGACACGCTATCAACGCAAGACCGTGCCAGTAACAACACCATTGGTTCAGCAGGGTTACTTCGACATTCTGTTCCCAACAGACTTTGGGGTCATGGAGGACGTCTACCGGGCGATTACTGGCCGTTTGACGAGGGTGACAACGCACGAGGATTTCTTCGCACGCTGGAGCTACCCAGAGGAGACACAGATGCGCAGTGGCGAAGACGCGCTGCTCGGCTTGTACAAAAATGCCAGTGTGATGGTCACGGTGTAGACGTAGTAGTATTGAAGACATACATTAGGCGCCCGCTAATTGTTCCACGTCGAGCTATCCATCCAGTTTGAAGTCCTAATGTATCCACCTATTACAAGCACAGCAGTGGAGCTGAATTACATGTCTACTGACTCTGAAGATGAAAGTAGATAGCCGACAACACCGCCGACAACATCGCCACCATCCACTGCCCAATCGCAAACCCGCTATCCGTATTGCCAGTGCAGACATCGTAGATGACCGAAACGGCGAAGCTCAAAGCGAGGATGACCGCCACCAGGATCGCGAGCACAGGCTTGTTCGGTCCTTCGATGATGTGTATTCCCCAGCCGAACTCGAGCTTGTCGGCGCTGCTCTGCAGAGTCATGCTAGCACCTAGCTTCTTAGGCAGGCGATCGCTGAACAAGGTGCTTCGGGAAGCACAGTTGGGTGCATGTTGGCGAAAGTATTGATAGAATGTCTGCGGGGGCATTGGAGGAAGTGGGGTGAGAGGGCACTCGTGGTAATGGTATCGGTTCTCTCTAACCTCAATATCAGGCGGGAGGGCTTCTGGTTTCTGGTAGATGTCCGTTTGTTGAGCGCTAACCTGGGTGCCGAATTGGACGTAGTGGATGTCGCATGGCTGGTACAGGAGTGCGAAGAGGCCTTTGCGCTTGATGGAGTTGTATTTGGCGCGGATGCTTGCTATAGACGCATGTAGTCAGCATCTTCCTCTCATCGGATTGTTCTTACTTAAGACTTCTCCGATAGCTGTGGTGTAAGCGTGCGTTTAGGGCTGCACGCCTCTGTCTCTCACTGGTATGATTGTTTCACAAACGGTAGCTCAGATTTGAGTGCGCGTCTACATGTACCAAGGAGCAGCACTCACCAAAAAGCTCAAGATCGGTATGGATCAGTTGCTGCCCCATACCGTCAACGATGATGATCTCTCCCAGTTGCGTAACCCTCGAGGATCGATTGATGCAAAGCTCTAGGTATACCGGTTTGCCAATTGACAAAAGGGAAAACGGCATCGAAATGTTCGTTTGTTGAGCCGGTGATGTGGTGCCAGACTGGGTCACCGAATGTTCCTTTCTGGCTGCCGTTGACGTTGAAGGGCTAGCATTTGACTGCGAAGTAAAGGCATCTGTAGTGGTACTCTGCAAGGAGATCGTAGTCCCTGTATTGGACAGTGTACCCGAAGTCGTGGCAGTCCCTATGGCGGCATCTACGGCAAAGCCATGCTGCTGAAGCTCAGATACAATGCGATGAAGCTGCTCCGGCTGCTCACTCTTGAAATCGCCCCAAAATTGTCGTCCACAACGGCAATACCATTCTATACGCGAGTGATTTCTCCGCAGCATGGGACGGCACCAGTGAGTGAGGCCTCGGACCAACTTGAAGAGTCTTCTCCCGAAATAGTGGGCTCGGAGTCCTGATGTGTCGTTCTCTTGGCTTCGAGCGCTCTCTTGATTTTCCGAATGACGACCGTTCCAACTCATATTCTTTTTGGTATTGATGACGGTAGATGGCCATGAAATTGAACCAGATGGTGCGTCGTGGGCCGTATGATGTGGAGTTTGGCTCTCTAACATCCGCATGGGTTGTCCCGGTTCACTACCGTTGGTAGTGACAAGCTTCTCTGGTAACGGCTCGTCTTTCATGCAGGCGTTTTCCAGCATGTTAGTCCACCTCCCACTCGTGCCGGAGTGACTGTGTTTCAGATGTTGTCTGAAGTGGTCGGCGCGGAAGAATTTCTTAGCCCGATTACACTCGCCGAATCTATGAACACGATGAAGATGTTCAACGCGCGCCTCCCATTGCGGAGGATTAGCGAATTCTTCACCGCAGTAACCGCAGACGTCTGTTCCGCCGTTGTCGGCCACAGAAGAATGGAAAGCGGCTTCCAGACGACCGGCGAGCGTGGCACACGACCAGGAGTGGCGCCTTAGATGCAGGGCATTATGGTGACGTTCGGCTTGATTCTTGTTTCTGAAGCGATTCGAGCAATAAGCACAGCTATACTGCTTCTCGGACTCGTGCAGCCTAACGAGATGAATTAGCTAGCACACTCCAATCGCGACTGGGCGACTGGATCTTACTTAAGGTCATCCTCCGTGTCGAATTTCTTAGGCTTCTTGGGGCAACACTCGCATATAAACGATTGAGTATCTGGATGGAGAGAATGCCGGTGGCGTTCGAGTTCGTTCTTGTTTCTAAAGCGACTCAGGCAGTAAGCACAGCTATACCGCTTTCCATGCTCGTGGAGACTGCGAGTAGTTAGCCGATGCGCTCCTCGTAACTATGCGCACTGTATATTGGTCAGTGGAGGTTGCGGGCCGAAGCCCAAGTCTTTTGTGCCACATGATGTAACTTACTCCCGAGCGACTGCCGACTCAAAGTACATCGTGTTGTAGGGACAACA
>Ga0265798_10004895_pt1 | contig 18304 bp, 23 predicted proteins | sample P3T30metagenome_FD_192430 | JGI IMG/M metagenome (GOLD analysis project Ga0265798, IMG submission 192430) | Plant litter microbial communities from East Loma Ridge, Irvine, California - P3 T30 | ecosystem: Environmental > Terrestrial > Plant litter > Unclassified | place: USA: California... | reverse complement strand
CAGTCCCAGATCCTAAACGCAGCCGCATCGCGCAAGCGTGCTCCGGAGCTGTTGCGCCGGATGTACCCTCACTACTCACTATCGCGCCTGAGCTACGCAACCAGATCTACGAGTATCTTCTTGTGGAACCTTGCCCTATAACGATCGAAAACGCCGAGGACATCTCAAACCAGATCGCCAGAATCAAGAGGACCAGGATCAGGAAGACCAGTGACTTCAGCGGAAGCTCTGCTATTCTTCGTACTTGCCGTCAAGTCTACCACGAAGCAGTCGGCATTCTTTATAGCCGTAACTCCTTCCGCTTTCAATACCATCTACGCTTTCAGGACGAGGCCGCGGTTGAGATCGATAGTCCCCTCGAAGTGTGCACAGGGTGGATAGACGATCTCGGCTCTTGTCTTCCAAGATTGCGCAATATCACCATCAACATGGACGTGCCCATGATTCCTGCGGAGTCCAGGGACTACGGATTCGACGAGGATGTGCGGGAGTGTTCCCGCCAGAGGATAAACATCTTGCCATTACTCGATGTATTCTGGAACAGCGACACACGCAACACATCAGTCATCTTTGAGAGCTTTGAGAACCTTGTGAACGATGCGCCAGACGATTCTGACTCAGAATCCGAAGAGCCAGAGCTTGATGTGGCGTCCATAACGAACGTTCTGTCTGAGTTAGGGGGTAAAGATTCACTGGATTTGAAGAAAACACGCTGCTTTCTGGGAGGTGTCTATGTGGATGCAGCCGGTAGCCAAGGCACCATTTACTATCAGTCGACACATTATGAAGGCGCCATACAACGCCAGTTCAGGCCATCGATGGGGACTCAGCGTTACGAGATTGTCCCTTTACGAAACCCTCTGACTCTGTTCGACCTGCCCAATAATATCACCGGTGCTATCATTCGTCTTGCACTCGGTGATCAAGAATGCACATATAATTTCAACACCGGCATCACGCATGGACACCAACCCGGCATGCTTAACGTCAATACTCAGCTTCGCAGGCTTGTTAGATCATGGTTCCTACTCAAGATCCGCTATACCCTGATACTGGCTTCTGAATCCACCCAATCTTCCAAAGCAATGTTTGAGAGACTTGACCGTAGTATCGCAGAGATATACCGGCAGTACCCCTTGCACTTCTGTCAGTTACTGCCAAGCTGTCATCCCGTCTCAGCAAGTGTATTGTATAAAAATGCACCGACGATCATCTTGCAGTTTCATACAAAAGAGTCGCTGCAGCTGGCTGCCGTTCAAATCGATGCATGGGATCTTCTACGTATCACTTCGGTTTTTATGGGGACCACGACGATCATTGTTCGTGTATGTGGTAGTCATAACGAAACCCGAGACTACACTGCAAGATTGGGCGACATCCGAAAGAACGCCTACTTACTTTTGAAGCATCTAGAGCCCGAAACGACCGCAGATACCCGCAAGTTACGCGTTCAGGTTGAATTGAATGGCCAGTGTGTCCCTATGCGAGCTGCCGTCCTGAAGGTTGACGATGATCCGCAGTCTTCCGTAGCGGTCACTGTGAAGAGTTTGGACTCGGAGGACTTCACGTCGTTGTTCGATAAGCGCAATTATAGGTGGTGGAAGCAATTGGATTGTCCAAAGCACGATCACTCGTTCATGAGGAGCCCATACTGGCCTGAACGGGACTACGATGAGGATGAGTGGAAGGACCAGACGATGTATACCGTTCTTTGGCGTCTTTATCGGCTCTGCCACTGAAGTGTAGGACTACCATACACACGAGTGTACACAACCGAAGCTGCTCGCGAAAAGACTCCAAGCTCGAGCGCGAAAGTCGGAAGAACACGGGTTCTCTTGCCATGTCTTTACTTCCATTTTTGCATCGACCTGGCATTGCTTAGCACATATATGCTTGGGCATATCCCATAACTAAAACTGCACTCTACATGGAAGCTCTAAATCCATCATCACTTCCCAAACAGCTGCGTGGACATTACACCCAACGTGTCTTCCATCTGCACCACGTAGCCGTTGTGACCGGTGCACCTTAGATTGATCCTTTTGCATCATCCAGTAATTGCGGTCGCGCGTCGCCACCGACGTCCAGTTCCACTGCCAGCGGATTGTTATCACTCGGGCACAGATTATAAGAAGATGACGTAGTATAGTGTGAACGAAACACCTTCCTAGCGCGCTAGTGCAAACAGTCACTGCCTGGGTGCTCTTCCCTCTTAGGATAATTAAGGTCCAAGCTCAAGCACAACAGCCTCACTGCGAATTTCTGAACACCGACACTCACATAACCATCGTCGCTTCCCTCGCGTTGTAGGGAGCCACACGATACATCGCACCCGCGCGTGTTGCAATCTCATTCAACTACGCTCACAGCCATCCGGTAACTACTTTCTACGCTGTTATTTTGTATGTGCATGTACTAACGAATTCCAGTCGCCGCCGCGGCACCACTACTCAGCAGCTGAGGCGCCGTCTCTCACTCCGTCATGCACTTCCCACTGCCGAAGCCCATCCACGGGCAGATCGCACAAGTGTATTCGCAGATCAACAATCCGGCTGAAACCTCACTCCTCACCATTCCGGCTGAACTCCGCAACCAGATCTACGAATACTTGCTAGTAGAAGACGAGCCCATTTTGATCGCGGGCAGCAGCCTACACGACACAGCCATCAAGACCAGCAGCTTCTCAGGAAGTCCGGCCATCCTTCAGACTTGCCGCCAGATTTATTATGAGGCAATCGGTGTTCTCTACGGCCACAATATCTTCCAATTCAACTACGGCGTAGTCCTTGATGATGGAATCATTCTTTTTCCAACAAAGGCATATCTGGAGTGGACGCAAGAGATCGGATCGAGTCTCTCAGCATTGCGTACCGTTGTCATCGATACGGACCCGCCGCATTTATCAAGTGCGTATGATGATTTTCCTTTTTGGGAAGACTTTTACAGGTGGTCCCGCAGTGACATAGATATCTTACCGTTTCTCGATGTGTTCTGGAACGGAGTCGCACGCGATCTGTCAGTTCGTTTCGAGAGTACTGGGCGTCGTATGCACCCCGTTTTCAATGAATACCCCGACCCTGATGAATTGGTTCCTGACCCCAAGCACTTCACCAAGGTCCTTTATGAGCTCGGAAGACTGGACACACTCAAGTTGAAGAACACACGCCGTCTACTACGGGATATCGAAGTGGCACCAGACGGCAAGCAAGGTACTATCCGCTTTCTCTCTACTAGCGGTAAGGCCGATGTCACACAGCAATTCCAATTGTCGGAGAAGACACAGGGATACGAGCTGGTACCGAGTCGACCTGATCTTCTCAATCTTCCCAACGACGTCGTTAGAACTATTGCTCGGTTTGCGTCCACCAATCTTGAGATCACATACAACTTCAACACAGGCGTCACGAATGGGCTCAATCTCATCATGCTCCACGTCAATGTTCAACTCCGCACTATAGTCTCTTCCGACTTTCACTGCAAGAGTGATTTCATCATTGTCCTGAGCTCAAATACACATCGATCTTCCTCGGCCATGTTTGAAAGGCTTGATCGCCGAATTTTCCAACATTACGGCCAGAAACAGGGAAGACTGCAGAGCTGTACACCGATCGAAGCATCCCAGAGGTACAAGATTGCGCCAACTATCGTTCTGCAGTTCCAGACAAACGAGCTACTACATCTGGCTACAGTTCGTATCGACGCAAGGGACCTCCTGCGGGTCACTTCCGTTTTCCCAGCCGGCACCACCATCATCGTTCGTGTATGCGGCCGTGATGAGACCCGAGACCACATTACAACACTTGGCGAGATCCGGAAGTATGTCTTAATTCTGATGGAGCACTCACTGAGGGTTTCACTGAGTGTTCCACTAAGGGTTCAAGATCCTATTGTGGAGATTGAGCTCAACCATCACTGTCTTCCCGTGCGGGTTACCTACTGGCAACATACATGGTTGCCCACTGGTGTTCGGGTTTGGGAAAAGACAATGAACATGGTGGACATTGCTTCATTGCATGAAATGGTGAGAAAGGGATGGTGGTGGCCAGAAGAATCCAGGAACGGGTTCTTGTCTCATGGAGTGCCAGAAGGCTGGGACGACGAGACGCGCTATAGCCTGATTAAGTGTCTCAAGGACCTTTGTTCGCCGCAGGATGGTTGTTGTTATACAGTGTGTCGCAAATGGGCACACTGTAGTTGGCACTCATTGTGAATCACCCGCAATGAAGGGGAGAAGAGAGCCCTCATATCCAGATGTCTAAATCAGTTTCGGCTGGGAAAGACGTACTAGTAATAGTGGCATTTAGCAACCCTCAATCCATTAGACACCTCAACAAGCTTCTATGACATGAAGACCACGTTTCCATCTCTTGCAACATAACAGGCTCAAGAAGCCCCTACCCATTACCCACGCGCGACATGCGCATTTCATCAAATCCAAGATCCAAGAAGATCGCCAACACCATCACGTTCGTCATTTCCAAACTTCGCCTCACCGCCCGCTGTTAGCGGCTTGGCGGCAGGAAAACGTCACTGCTGAGCCTTGATTGGCTGCACTCGCCTACTTTGCCATCATCACTTTACCTACTTTAGACGCGTGCCATTGCGCATTTGCAAACGCGTGGTATCGTGAAATCCACGCGCTGCTAAAAGAATACAAAAAGAGGGACAGAGAAAGGAAAGGAAAGGAAAGCGAAAGAAGATGGATACTGTTGAGCGAGGAGCGATACGCGATGAGGAGGTTGGGAAAGATGCACGGTTAAGAGATGGACCAGCAGGCGATGTTGAGAAAGCCGGTGTCAATGGTGTTGCTGGTGATGGAGAGGATATGATGGGTACGTCTATGCTGTTCCCAAATCCATTGTCTGTATCCTTCTCAATGGAAAGACTAACGTTCTTGCAGGTAACAATCCATCCACACAAAAGGACCTCCCACCATTGAAAGGCCTCTCGTTCCTCGACCGCTTCCTAGTCGTATGGATTATCCTCGCCATGGGCATTGGTATCGCGCTGGGGAACACCGTCGACTCCGTGGGTCCAGCGTTGCAGAGAGGAGAGTTCGTGGGCGTCAGTATACCGATTGGTATGTCTCATTCCCCCTATCCTCATCCCCATCCTACGATCTATCTCATAGTTATCATGCCAGATGCTAACACGTTATATAGCAATCGGCCTCCTCGTAATGATGTACCCCATCCTCTGCAAAGTCCGCTTCGAAACCCTACATCTCCTCCTCAAGAAACGCGACCTCTGGATCCAAATCGCCGTCTCCTTCGTCCTAAACTGGATCATCGCCCCATTATTCATGGTGGGATTAGCATGGGCCTTCCTACCCGACCGCCAGGACTTACGTGAAGGACTCATCTTCGTGGGCATTGCGCGCTGCATTGCCATGGTACTCATCTGGACGGATCTTGCGGGCGGCGACGGCGATTACTGCGCCGTCCTTGTGGCGTTTAATTCGATATTGCAGATTGTGCTCTTTGCACCTTTTGCGGTGTTTTATATCCAGGTGGTTAGTCATGGGGACAAGACGGATATCTCGTATGAGAAGGTCGCGCAGAGTGTGGGTGTCTTCTTGGGCATACCGCTTGGTGCTGCCGTGATCACGAGGTTGGCACTGCGATCGATGCTGGGAGAGGACCGCTATCAACGCAGGTTCATACGCTATATCGCGCCGTTTTCGCTCATCGGCCTGATTTACACGATCATCGTTCTCTTTGCTAGTCAGGGCGCGCATGTTGTTAGGCAGATTACGGATGTGCTAAGGGTTTGCGCGCCGCTCCTGGTCTACTTCATCGTCATCTTTACAAGTACGGTCTGGTTCTGCTGGAAGATGGGGTTCAGCTACAAGGTTAGCTGCACGCAGAGCTTTACTGCTGCAAGCAACAACTTTGAGCTTGCTATCGCGGTTGTCGTCGCGGTCTACGGCGCGGGTAGCGGGCAGGCTCTGGCAAGTACGGTGGGCCCCTTGATCGAGGTTCCTGTACTTGTGCTGTTGGTGTATGTCCTGAAGTGGATACGAAAGAGATGGCAATGGGTCTAGATGTCGCGGGAGTGTACAATATGGGATGGGCATCGATCATGATGCGAGCTAGCCGTTGGACCGGCACCACGCCCCGGGCGTGAGGAAGATATTTGGAATGTTCCTTGCTTAACAGACGCTTGTGCTGGTGTATAACAGCAGAACGGTTTAGCTGCACAGGAGTAGTAATAGTACGGGTTGTGTATAAGACGAATACCAAGGTCATCCCGTCGGTAATAATTAATCTCTAGCACCAGTCATGTGTCGAAAATACACCATGAGACGAGACGCCAACATAGCGGGACCAGTATGACGGGTACAGTAGACGGTGATTCCCGAGTTGGAAGCCTTGGGTTTCATGGGTTTTGACGGGTCCCTCGCGGGTGTAGGGTTCCAGAACGTGCAAAGCTTAATTCCTCGCACATCGTAATCTCATTGGAAAACAAGTGACTGCGTTGCCGTGATTTGATTTGCGATGACACGCAGAACCCTGCTTTTTAGCGCGAACGGAGGAGATACCGAAGACTTTTACGCTAGTCATACGCCAGGACAGTTGGTCCGCCAGCGTAGCCAGACCAACGTGGGTCAGGGTATACATGCGAACCCCACAGATGGAGATGCTGTTCACACGCAAGGCGTTCGGCTTCGAATACCGGTTCCAGTTCTGGACAAGATTGAAGTTTTTCGAGCGGGCGGTGAGCACGTCAATCTCATTTTCAGTCGGATAGATATCAGCCGGTGGTACGTACAGCGTAATAACGCCCGATTGTGCATGATAGTACCCACATTCTGAATCAGAGGGACACAATTCTGCAACCAAATCGTAGTTGACGCGCGGGCTGTAGGCAACAAGGCGATGTCTAGCAAGGGGTTGCCGCTGGTGTCCGAAACGGCTCTGACATCGGATCTTGGGAGCGGACATGCGCGCCATGTCCGTCGGGTATCGAGATCGAAATCGAAATCGTGTGTTGAACTTGCTAGTTTCGCAGTAGGAGGGTGATAGATCGTGCTGGGAGTACCGAGTATCCGGTGTTACTTGGCTCACGGTGACGCTCTGCATTTTCTCGTGCTCTGTGTAGACTCCGCAACGTGAAAATCAGGTGAGGAGGTTAGACGATGAATCATGGCCCCTGTATGAGGAGACTGCGTTGGCTTGCCTCGTGGGAGACCCTGTTGCTGGCCTAAGTCGACGTCAAGGTAGTTACCTGCAGGTGTTCTGCGTGACGTCCCATGTGATCATCAGTGCACTTTGTGCTCGTGCGTTCAAACCTTACAAATTCCAAGTTACACAAATATAGTTGGCTTGTCGTGCACGTACAGCCTGATGGTTCGGTCCGTTGTAAGGGACTGTTTCTGCTAATTCGGCACTTGGTGGTTGCAGCGGCGGCTGCCGTGTGGTTACGGTTGCAAGCAGCCGTCGGGCTGGGTGGTGCGTCTCCAACGGTCTTTGTGAGTTGTACCACCGCACCGCACATGCTGGGATGTGCCGTGACACGGTGACGGCGTGAGATGATGCAGAGGTCCGCGAGTCGAGCACTTGCGGCATACGCAATGTGTGAACACAGCCAGCGCGGCTGGGTCGACACAATCGTCGCGTATGACAATCTACGGCTGCAATCGAAGGCGTCCGGACGGCACGTATGCTGACTCGTTGCCAGCGCCCAAGATTGGACCCCCCGGAGAAGGAAAAATGTAGCCAGAAGAATCTCACTGCCCGTGGAGGCTGTTTCTGGAAAAGAGATAGCGGCGGTGCTATGTCGAAGGAAGATATGTTGTGCATGAACAACGGGCGCCAAAAGCTCGGTGGGTATCAGGCCGTGTTGTAGACTACACCATGATAAATTTCGCTAACCGCCGCGTCCCCAGTCATCGCAATCTGGCTGCCTCGGATAACCTACACATGCCTGAGCTGGAGATGGTGATATCAGGCCCGCGCCGAAAGTCATTCCGTTGGCGGGCAAGACGGGCAATGACGTAAAGAAGGACCGTAAGTCGGCGCGCCTGGGGTGGGTGGAAGCGCCTGGTCGCTGACTCTGCGTTGGCAAAGGTTTCCGATTAGAGATGTGCTGCAGAAGACGGGCCATGATGCTTGGTTGCGATGTTTCGATGATGTCTACTGTGCAGGTGCACTATAGCTGGAACCGCTTCACCAGGCCTGAAACGCCGTCTCTTGTGCGCTGAGGTGTCGGCAGGGCCCAGGCGCTCATGCTCAGTCGTCTCAGGCTGGACATGTCAGCCCCACGCGCGCTTCATTCTGCAGCCGCGGGCGAATGCCGTCGCGCGATGTGCTGTATCCCAGGCGCGACCCATGTGGGTGCCGGCAGTGACGACCAGCATCGACCTTGTCGTTGGCTGTCAAAAGAGGGGAGACGCTCGCTAGAAGCAGTTCGGCGTCACGGCGCCGTGTTTGTCGCGCGGTGGGTGGGCGGTGGTGGAGGCAGCTCTGGTGTTCATGCGGCATCGACCGACCGGCGGCTCGCCAGTCGCACTTTCCTTCCCAGCCCTATGGAGAGACCCAGCACGCCGGTTCAGCCATGTCAGCGACGACCGTGTTTCACTCTGCCTTGCTCACGGCTGTCTGTCTAGGCCTCCCCGCACTCTTGTCGCCCTCGCGGCCATCAGTCAGCCTGTTTCTTCCTCTCCAACCCTGCAGCCGTCCCTCGCGAGGTTGCATCGTTTCCGATTTATGCTGGTGTTGTGCTGAGAGCTGAAACGGTCCCTCTGTGCCTGCAGGGGGGCCTCGCTACCAGGACTCCGCCGTCTGCATCGTGGAGCTGACATGCTGACATGGGCGCGGTTGGCATGTCCCTCGCGGAACTGTCAACTGCAGCCACGTCGCGTCTCAGTCCCTGGAGCAGCTTGTAACGATTACGTTGGCGTCTTTGTTCAAGTTTTTGCAAAGGCCGGCCCCGCTAGATGCAAGCGATGCAGGATGATCGCCTTCTAGCTATACGCAGAAAGCAGTTCGCGAGCTATAGCTTCCCGTGCTGCGCAGTTCTCTAGACGGCAACTAGGAGCGAATGAGGTGTGTGATCCTAGGCGGTGAACCATGCTTCTGGGAACGCTTTCGACAGCACGCATCACGTATCGACAAAGTTACCTGCCGTGTCGGCGACTGCATGGCCATGGCTTGATCGGCCCAATCGATCTACCTGCTACGTACTTGGCGAACGCTACTGTCACAAAGGGCTCACAAAAGATATCGATGCATTTATTGCTGTTATCGTCGTCGCAAGCAAAGCCTGCTACCGACAGACAGGCGGGGTTGGCCCCTTGCGCAACCCTTCCTGTACCGAACGACCAGTCGGCAGCGGAACGGCGCGCGGCGCTGCAACAAGACTTGTGTCGACAATGCAGTCGAAACGGTGGTCTGCCATAACCTGGTTGCAAGTATTGGGGCAGTGGAATCGGTCCCAGAGTGCTTTTGTGCTATGCTCGCAACGTGCTCTAAACGCTACAGGCGGGCAAACGCGCATGCAGCCTGACGGTCCGCTGGGATAAGCAATTCTTCGGTACTCGTCTCGCGTAAGCACCATGGTGATTGAGCTGCTGCTGGGGATCGCGGAGATTATCCAGCCTGAATGGTATCACCTGAGTAGTCATTTCGGTCTTGGACGCGAAAGCGTCGCCTGGGCCGACAAGCGTCGCTGAGGGCTGATGGTGTCCTGAAGCGGCAGACGACGAGCACAGAACCGGCAGGGTGTGTGTGAATGACGGGAATCCTATTCGCTCGAGTGGAGCATGGTACGGGATTCCGCGCAGGTCGGTTACCACTCTATTGGGCGTCGCGGCCAAGAGGAAGGGTGACGGCGGGCCTGGGGATGCATTACAATGTATGATGGGCATGCGATGATGGTGCGGATGGTGCGTTGATGCTGAGGGTGAGGCGCATGACGGTGTTCCAAGGTTGGGGAGCGGTGTGTGCTGCTACCAGACGACGTGCCTGGGGCACTGGATAGGGAGAGGCTACTAGGAGATTGGTAGGCACTGGCAGGCAGTCGAGTGCACGGATGCGCTTCCGAGAGACGACTGCACCCGCCATTGTGGTAGCCGGAAGACACTTGACTTGGTTGGGTCCAGCTCCGAGCGCGAGTGGCATGGACAGGGCCACCTAATTAATAGTAGCTCAGCTATGGCCTGCGTGCCGATGGGTCCCAGAGAGGTGCAAAAGATGAGTGGAGCACGCCTCGGACTGCCTCTTGCATTGATGCCGGCCTGCTTGTGGTCGACCCAGCGTCAGCACTCGTAGTCGCGCTTGACGGAAGCACTGCAGGGGTCGTCCGCTTTTAAATACCTCCCGCATCGCTCTGCCCTGATGACTGAGATCGCCTTGCTGGACTGTAGCAGTATACCCACGCCTGACCGCACTCGACGCCGTACACGTCCCAAACTCCAGCGCGCCCTGCTTCCGCGTCCCCGTCATCGTCCCATGATCAGCGCATACGACGACTTGGCCCCTAGCACCGCCCTCGCTCGCCGTTAGCCGTCTGCCCTCGCTGTCGATACTTCTCGCTCCAATGGTCACGATGGCTTCGAATGGGTGTGTGCCCCCGCTCTCCGTACCACGCCCGCAGACTGACCCTCGCCCGCAGATTGCCCGTGCCCGCTCAGAACAGCAACTACATGGAAAATGGCCGCTGGTATCATGGCTTCCGGAGAGGCCTCTACATGTACCCGTGCGACGAGCCCGAGAAGGACCGCATGGACATCTACCACCAATTCTTCGCCGTCGCACGGAGAGGGCAGCTGCACCAGGCGCCGGTGCCGACGCAGCCAAATGTGCAGCCCCGCATCCTCGACGTAGGCTGTGGGACGGGCATCTGGGCAATTGACATGGCCGAGTAAGTTGGCCAAAGCAGCCAGAGCTACCTCCGCAAGGCTAACCGCGCCCGTGCAGCAAATACCTAAACGCCGAGGTGCGCCCACTTAAGCATGACGCATTGCTGCCAGACGGCTGACATGATGTGCGCAGGTCCTAGGTTTAGATCTCGTCAATATTCAGCCTGAGAAGTATGCCGCCCGCCCGTCGCTTGTCCGGCCTGACACTGATGCAGCCCCCGCAGAATCCCCCCGAACCTGCGATTCCGAGTACCACGCGACTACGAAAGCCCATGGACGCTGGGCGAGGACTCCTGGGACCTGATCCACCTGCGCATGGCGTGCGGCAGCGTGACGAGCTGGCCCGAACTCTACCAGAAGATTTACTCGTGCGCGCCCTCGCTAGACCCTCGCTTTTGGCGCCCCTGCTAACTGCCGCAGACATCTCAAGCCCGGCACCGGCTGGATAGAGCATATTGAAATCGACATGGAGCCGCGCTGCGACGACTACACGCTGCCCCCAGACAGCATGCTCACCAAGTGGTACGGCTGGCTAGCTGACGCCACGCAACGAGTTTCGCGCCCAATCGCCTACGAACACCGCACCCGCCAGCTGCTGCAGGCCGCCGGCTTCATCGACATCCAGGAGACGGTTATTCGCGTCCCCTACAACACATGGCCCAATGACCCGCACCAGAAGGATATTGGGAGGTGGTACAACCTGGGCCTGACCGAGGGTCTGGAGGCGCTAACCTTTGCACCTCTCACAAGGGTCTATCAGTGGGACCTCAACGCGCATGTCAGGCCAGTGCTCGAGAGTGTTCGCAGGGAAATCTGCAACCGCAAAATCCATGCGTACAACAACATGTAAGTCACGCACCAATCCGCGCCTGCCCACGCCCACTGACCGGCCCAAAGCCACATCTGGACTGCCCGCCGTCCCCAGCAGTAGCATCTCGCACCACCCTTGTACCACTCTGTTCATGGATAGTTTGCCTGCCCGCTACACAGGTAGCCCCTGCCAGGCACCCACCTAGCCCGGACTGGCTTTCCCCCGACGCTCTATCGAGCGCATCAACGCGACGGCCTCGTTACACCTGGACTCTAGAGATGCTTCCAGGATGTTGTGCATTCCGCGACACCATTTTTAGCCTCACTTTCGCCGATCCCATGGCTCACGCACCAGCGCGAACCACCTCGGAACAGGGGATTTTGCCTCTTCTGCCTTTCCTCGCGTCGACTTGCTCTTCACCTAATGGCGCATCTTGCGGTAGGGAAAATCGGGTCTTCTTTGGGCGACTACCCCAGTCTGGCGTTACGGCATGTTAAGAATATGATACCTTGATACCTCGGTTTCCTTGCGACAAAACGATTTGTTTGCCTCTATCTTCACGAGAGCATGGCGGTCTCAGCGCGTCAGCTTCGTTGTGCATGTCACGTCCTTTTGCGTCGGTGCAGCGCACACGACGCGAATCATGGTGGATTGCATGCGGCCTTTTGGCTCCTTTCTGACGAGCATGTTGTTGTTTTTTTAGCGGAGCGATCAGGACCCTTGGTGTGTCCCCTTTCTTCGATAGCACGAGCAGTATATAATAGCTGGAATATACCCCCACTTCCTCTCATAGAGTTTATCGCAACGCCTCTGCTGAGAAAGTCTGTCGGAAGTATCGACCCTCTGGGAAGGAGCCATGACGTCGCACAGGTGGCAATGCACTCTATACTTGTCCGTGGTTTATACGCTGCTGCCACGCGTCGCCGTTCCGACGTGGTGGGCACTCTTGGCTCTGGGCCAGGATGCCCTCTCGAAGATCTGTAACGGTGGAGACCCAGCGGCGCTTCTACACAAGACGGCGGGACGCATAAGATGGGCGCGTATTGTTTCAGTGTTGCATCGCTGCCTCTCGAGGCCCAGGGTGCCGGACCGATCCATTCTGGAGCAATAATAGCAAGCGAGCTGCAGCATGCCATGGCCAACATGGGTGTCTATCGCCCATGCAGTTGCATGCACGATATACTAGACGGCTGCAACTACGATGTCCGACGACGCGCACCCAGTCTAGCAGCTGGACAGTCCAGTGCATGACTCGTATTACGTTTGCAGCAGAGGCAGCAAGTTTGTCGAGGTGGTGGTATGCGGGGTGGGATTGGGGGCGAGGGCGAGGGCAAAGGCGTGCGTTCCGATGCTTTGGGCCGGCCGAGGCTTCTGAGGCTTCTCCCGTATCCCGCGTATGGTACCTTCCGCGGACCCTCCAGGGAAGAAGGGAAGGAACGGCCGGCCGCCCACTCGTAGGAGGAAAGGGTGCATCACTGCATCCAACGTCTGGACTCGGACCTACTCACTCTCCGGTCTTCGCGCACTCCAACGCACGCTGCATGCCACTGCAAATGCGAATGCACCCACGGAAAGCAAACCCATGTTTTCCGCGCTCCCTTTTGCCCACACCCCCATCCACGACGCATCGCAATCTTGCGCCGCGTGCAACCAAACAACGCGTCACGTTCGCGCGACCTGCTAACGACATGGAGAGGCGCCATGTCACCATGTTTGATAACCACGGTCCTTTCTCGGTGCATCCCTCAGCCTGTAATGCGCACACCATTGTCAGTGATCGCCGCACAATGTTCTGACATGTCCGGCACCGCCGTGACAGCTCGCCGGTCGACATCGGCATGAGCAGGCGTTGCCGACGCGCTCTGCCTGCATCGTGACCGCCAATTCGTCACAACCGCGTATTGCATCTGCCATCGCCTTTCGCCAGACTACCGGACTCTGCGCTTCCTCCGAGAACCACGCCTCCCCATCCCCGCAACCGAGCCGCACGTGTAGGGGACCGCTTTTCACCTCCGCCGATTCCGTCCTGCCCTGCGTCTATCTTCTCCTCCTTTCGAGCGGCCGCGACAGCCATGTGCGCACCATCAAGGCATCCACCTCGTCTACCAAACTCCTCCTCTGCTCCAACCTATACACCGCCAATGTGACTGGCGAGCGCTGCAAACTCTATTCCGCCCTAGGACCCAGTCCATGATGCGATTCCCACCCTCCGCTGCCCTCGTTACCGATGGCGAGGTCCTGCCGCGCAGCATCTCACATAGTACACCGACGTGCTGCGCCGGCCCTGCGCCACTATTTCCGCCTGTCACCACGCCGCCTGTATCTTACCACTCTCCCGGATAATCTTCGCCCGCTGCGAACCGCAGTCGCCGACCTAATCGCTGTGCGATATACACACTTGTCCGGTGCTAGCAGAGAATGGTGGAAATGAAACTTTTGCCTCGCTGATCTCTCCGCGCTCCGTCCCCAGTCGCATCAGCTGTCAGGTCGAAAAAAATCTTTGCTGCAGAATACATATGCACGACGTTATGGGATTACACTAGCCCATCTGCCGGTGAGCGGCAACCGTTTGCCTGGTCCTTCGACGTGTTGGTGGCGTGGTTACAACCAACCGTTCGGATCCTCTCCCAGCTCCCAGCTCCCAGCAACAACAACGATGGATTGCTATATTCGGCCCATCTTGTTCGCTCTCGGAGGCAGCGACATTTTACATTATGCAAGGGCGCGCCTTTCGATCCTGCTCGATCCTGCTTGATCCTGCTCCACGGATCCAATGAGCTTTATCCCTCTAACACGATCAGCCAGCCAGCCAGTCAGCCTGCAGAGTGACTGGCCCCACGGACCGGATCCCTCGCAGGTCCCGAAGATGGTCCGCATTAGTTCCCACTGACTTGGTCTTCCCTCGAAGTCCGTCCGTTCGACTCAGTCAGCTCACATCCCCATCGCTTACACTGAGGAAACATTCCGCACCATGCCACCCTAGGCGACCACTGTCATGTAAGTTTCCAACTCCAGTTTATCCTTTCGTTCATTCGGACCCCCACTATGATGACAAACGCTGGGGCCATAAGAGTTCCTCTCCGCTTCCTCATCTCGCATGGGGGAGTGGATTGCAGGAACAGTGCTTTCAAAAACCAGCAATATTCTACCCAGAATCTTCTCAACTTTTCTGATATTCTACAACAAACCACGCGCCCTGGAATGGCGCTTACTCGCCGGGACGTATCCAAAGCTAACAATTGGTCAGGGTCGAACACTCCGGTGCTAAAGCTAGTGCTCTTGTAGCAACTTTAGCAAACTTACTAGCGGAAAGCTTGGTTCGTTTAGTTTCGACTCGGTTAAGCTGAGATCTTGAATCGAGGGTCTGGCATCGGAGAATAGGCAAGAACTGGGAAGGTGGCAGAGATTCGTGACACCACTTGCGTCGCATCTTTGACTCTACACGGCGGTACCGCGTTTGCGGGATCTGCATAGCCGTCGATCCAGGCCGTTCACCTCCGATGACGCGATTCATGAGCCCACGGCGTGGGCATGGGAATGTTCGCATTGCCGATGATCGTCGGTGAGGTAGGTCGTTACGCCAGTCGTCGCATTCGTATAGCAGCTCATCTAGGTAAGAGAGGTACGTACCTACGTATACACGGCCGTGAACGGGTGAGTCGTCAAGCCGCCTACGCATCTCCAACTCTAAGCGTACGAGTAAGTCCGTGGAGAAAATCAGGAAAAGTCCGTGGAGAAACTTGAGTAAGTCCGTAAGGACAATGCACTGACATCGTGGAGCAAAGCCTCAGTCATGCCACCGCCTTTGCTCACACAGCATCGACTCATGGAACGCCCATCCCAATACCTCACCACAGACAGCGGAACACCACCGTATCCGGAACACGAGCTCTACATCCACACCAAAGACCTTCGGGTACGGAAAGCGCGTCACCTGCCTCACGTATATTTGTTGTTCCTTCTCGCTACACTCATTACACTAATTCCCCCATCGTCCGTCGCACTACTACTCCAACTACTCCAAGATGCTAAAGCCACGCCTTCTCTTAGCCCCCGCCCTTGCGGCGGCCAGCCCTCAGGCGTTATTTGACATTGAGCTCGTCGTGATATTTTCCGCTTTGGTTCACTAGTAGGTGCGGTCGATCTTGGCTCCCGCTAGCTTGGGGGATCTAGTCACTGCACTCCGTGCTTTAGTTGGCGTTAATATCTCTTAGTTTGCATACCTGCGGCTCGCTTAGGGAGGGTAGTCTGAGTGCAGTTTGGGTGTGGACATGGGAAAGGAGATTTGGTTTGGGGCGCGAAGGCTGAAAGTTTGTTTGGGGGAGGACACGTGGAAAGGAATGGGCGTTTGGAGGTGGCTGCGTGTAGTATGGTGTGGTGTGGGATATGCCTGGGCAGATGTGTGATGTAAGGACTACTACTGCATCTGTTCTAGCATCAACCAACCCCAACGTCAAGGCATGTTGCCATGCTCTTCTTATAATCCAGAGCCTCAATAGTATGCATTGATTATAACGCGTAGCCCTGCCATGCTTCTTATAAATCCAGCAGTGAACTTAATGAACATCCACCCATCTCCCTCTCAACCCCATTCCTTTCTCTAGACATTATAATCTTACACACCTCCCCTCCCAATCACACCAGCCAACCATGTCAAACTCCTTCTTCTGTTCCCTCTCTTCTCCTTCTTCCCTCCCACCTTCCAAGAAGCAATAGTAGCTTCTCTACACAACGGCCCTCCGTCTTCTTCCCGCTCATCTTCCGACACTACGATGTCGCTATCGACAACGATTCCTATTTTCCCATCATGCGCGTTGTAGTTGCATGGAGCCAGCGGGGCTGGAGCCCAGCAGGGTGTCGAACATGTACACGCGAGATATGATGCCGGCGCGAACATGTGTGCGAAGAAGTCTTGAACTGCGTCGGAGAGGTGATTGCAAGTCATTTGGTGGTGTGGGTGTGGTGAGTGCGCGAGTTTACTGGAGGAAGAAGGTAGGTAAAGCGTTTGGTGCTGGTAGTGCTGCGCGAGCATGGTGTTGTATGCTGAGATGTCGAGAATGTTTGGGTAGAGTGACATGTGGTGGTGTGTGGAAGATGTAGTACGCTCTTTGTGTTTGGTTGTGTTCGGTATAGTGATGTAGAGGTTTGGTGGTTAAGGTATTGGTGAAGATACAATGATACCTAGGTAGTGTTGCGCTTGGTAGTAACAATTACAGCAGTATCGATGCAGTCAGATAGCTGTAGTATATACTCGAACTCACTCTGATCCAACACTACGTCAACATCTTCTGCCAGACATCCCATGACCGAACGAGACAGAACACCATGGTGTGACTTCCAGGCGATCCAGTATACCAACCTCGGGCAATTCCACCTGTGATGAGAAAACAACAACTCGAGGAAACAGGTGTCAAATGCGGCTGTCAACATGCGCACGTCGTTCCACACAACGACGCAGGGTCCTGATGGTGGAGAGACAAGTGGCGTGATGGTTCGCGGCGGAAGCAGCCGGTCTCGCCACCACAACCACGCGGCATGCGTTCCCCGCTGCGACCCGATCCCTGTGTATCGGTAATCCTCCATTTACAACTATAGTGCAATTGCAGTGACTCAGTAGAGACCAAGGACTCAGAATGGGAGAATGGGGTGATGTTGCGTTGATGCGTGTAGGGACTGAAATACGATGTCGCGTGTTGGGTGCATGCACATGAAGCCCGTTTTAGCATTTGGAGTCTCACCACCACGTTTGGTGTTATGGCGAGATGGGGAGGTGGTATGGATGGGAAAGAGTATTTAATGTACATGTGATGGTTCTGCTAAGGGCTCTGGATATAACGACACAACGATAAGATCGATATCAACGTCGACATCTACAGCTGCTCATCTATCTTCTACATTACGAGAACGATAACGATAACGAGAACAACAAACATGACCACCAAACCAACCCTCTCCAATCCTCAGCTCACAGCAAACACTGCCGCAGACCTCGCTTTCGAGCGCGAGAAAGCTGCCATAACGTCTTATGAAGATGGTTGGGATCGGTGGGATGGGCCGATTTATCCTATTGGCTATGTGCAGTGTCGAATGCGTAAGTCATCTTCCAATTCTCTTGTTACTCATGCGAGATCGAGAAGATGACCGGATAGCTGACTATCTCCGCGCAGAGGAAGATGGATACGTTGCACCGAGCGGAATCAAGGAAGTGAAGGGGAAAGGCGTGGAAGTTACAGTGATGGAGGTCAGTGAGGAGTGAAGGCGCATAGATGATTTTGAGAGTCATGTTTTCTTGGGTGTTGCGGCGCTTGGGAGAGGAAGCTGTTACATGGGATGGCTTTGTTTGGATATGTATTTGATACATCGATTTAACCTCTGGTGCTTGAGCATAACAACATAATGTGCACACATTTCGCACCACAGTCTGGAAGCTTGCTGTACACACATTTCACGCTGAAGACTGCTGGATGGAAGAGTCAAGTCTAGATGCCGTGTATTCAAGTACAGCGAAGACTATCTCATGGCTCCAGCCGCGACAATGGCATTGCCTAAGCTCACTCAAGCGCCTTTACCTAGCGCATACCAGTTTACTTCCATGTCCAAAACGCCTGTCATTACAAAAGTGCGATACGCGA
>Ga0265798_10004893_pt1 | contig 18306 bp, 7 predicted proteins | sample P3T30metagenome_FD_192430 | JGI IMG/M metagenome (GOLD analysis project Ga0265798, IMG submission 192430) | Plant litter microbial communities from East Loma Ridge, Irvine, California - P3 T30 | ecosystem: Environmental > Terrestrial > Plant litter > Unclassified | place: USA: California... | reverse complement strand
ATGCTGTACCTGGTGCAGCAGCCGCTGGCCTACCTGGCGCTCGGGCTGTACGGGGTTCTCACGTACCTGCGGGCCCGCGTGTGGCAGCAGCCGGTAGTGATTGCGCAGCCCCGCGCCGGCCAGCACATCCTGCTCAACGAGTACTACGAAGTGTACTACCCCCTGGCCTTGCTGCTGGGCCAGGTGTGGCGCTACCCCACCGATGCTGGGGTGCTGGTGCTGCACGGCCTGCTGTTTGGCCTGCACAGTGCGCAGCGGCTGCGCCTGTGGGGGGGGGTGGTGGCCGTGTGCTGGGGAAAGGTGCAGCGGCTGCTTCATAGGGTTGGCGGATAGCTTTTGGCGTACCGGGTTTTCGCGTAGTTAGCCAGCTCTAGCACGATGCGGCGGCCAGTGGCCAGCGGCGACATCCGGAAGGCCGTGGCCATGTGGCGCAGCATCGCCGTTTTTTCGGCGTGCTTGTAGCTTTCGTAGGCGTAGTTGATGTAATGCTCGGCCTGCCGATGGCGAAAAATCAATACTTCGGCCAAGTCCAGCTGGGCACGGTGGCGCTGCAAAAGCAGGGGCTCGTCGTGAAAGCTCAGCTCCTGCACCACCGCCACGTAGTGGCGTCCATCGTAGATATTATCCCCATGCACGCGCTTCAGCCAGCGCGGAGCCAGCGTGAAGGCCACCGCCGTAGGCTGCCGCAGCACAATATCGAGCAGCAGGCACCAGTCGTCGGCAATGAGCATCTGCTCGTTCCAGCCGCCCGGCATGGCGCTGCGCCGAAGCAGGAGGGCTGAAGAAGGCGCCGGGCAGGTTTCCAGCATCAGGCGCCGCGATTGGGCCGCGGTGAGGTGCCACCAGTCGCCCACCGCCTGCGTGAGGTAGCGCCGCCGGGCCGCCTTCTGTTGAAAAAATGCTTCCAGGGCATTGTGCCCGTGGCTGGCCTGCCAGTTCAGAAAAACCAGGCCCAGGTCGGGCCGTTGGCGCAGCTGCGCTAGGCCGCTGCTCAAAAAGTCCGGCTCCCAGATGTCGTCCGAATCGAGCGACGCCACGTACTCGCCCCGGCACTGGCGCAGGCCGGCATTGCGCGCCGCTGCCTGGCCCTGGTTGGGCTGGTAAACATATTCTACCCCCGCAAAGCCACTCACCAACTGCCGCGTCGCATCCTGCGAGCCATCATCCACGACAATGAGCTGCTTGTGCGGATAATGCTGCGCCAGCACGCTGCGGATGGCATCGGCTAGGAGGTGAGCCCGGTTGTACGTTGGAATAATAATAGAAACCAGGCCAGCTTGCATGCAGTAAAATTGAGGGAATAGATAGGTAGGTTTCGCGTTAATAGATGGTTATTTTTCAGCTAGTTGCACCAGGTGCTGGCTTAGCAGGTGGCCGGGCCTGGGCGGAATGTGGGTCCGGGCGTGGGCAGCGGCCCGCTGGCCAATGGCCGGCCAGTCGGCGTGGCGCGCCCAGGCGCGCTCCAGCGCTTCATCGAGGGCCGGCACGGTGGCGGCGGCGGCTACAAAGCCCGTCACGTTATCGCTGAGCAGCTCGGCAACGCCCCCGGCCGGTGTGGCAATGGCGGGCCGGCCACAGAGCATGGCCTCTACGAGGGCCAGCGGCAGGCCCTCGTAGCGCGAGGACAGCACCAGGGCGTGGTGGCTGGCCCAAACGGCGGTGATGTCCGGCACCTGGCCGGCCCAGGTCACGCAGTCGGCTAGGTCGAGGAGCGCGGCCATGTCCCGCAGGGCCGGCTCGTCGCCCCCGCTCCCAAAAAAGGAGACGTGCACCGGGCGCTGCCGCCACTTGGGCAGGGCCAGCACCTGAAGCAGAATATCCTGGCCCTTATCTACTACCTCCAGCCGGGCTACGCACGCCAGGCGCACCACGGCCGAGGCGGCAGGCCAGGGCAGTTCCCCTTCGTAGGGGACATTAAACGGGTTGGCAACCACGCTGGTGTGCGCCAGGGCCAGGCCGAGCTGGTGCTGGGTTACCGCCAGGTTGTGTTGCGAAACGAAGTAGCAGTGCCGGGCGGCGTGGTAGGCCAGCCGGGCCGCCTCCCGCTGGGGCACGGGCGGAAAGAAAATTTCGGCCGCTTTCTGCGACACCAACACAAAGGGCTGACCGGCGCGCCGACAAAAATCGGCAAACGCAATGCCGTCGAAGTTCGAGCCCTGCGCCACGACAACCAGGTGCGGCGACTGTTGCCGCAGGTGCTGGCCAAACCGCGTGAGCTGGTTTTCAACGAGCGTCCATTGGCGGTGCGCGGGCAGTGCGCGGTTGAGCAGGCGCTTGGCCAGCGGGGGAGAGGATTGTAGCCCACTTACCGCGCAGCCCGCCGCCCGTAGCTGCTGAATGCGCGGATGCTGCGCATCAAAAGCGGTTTTTAGAATGGTAACCTGGTGGCCGGCGGCTTGCAAGGCCAGTGCGGCTTCGGCCCATAGCTCTTCACTGCCGCCCCACGGAATAATACAAGTGCTGAGTATGCTGAAACGCATGAAAGGGAGGAGGTGCCCAATTTTTTTCAAAGGTACGGTCTAGCTCCGCCCAGTAATATCGCATAAAGATGCTAGGGTGATTTCAATATTTAATAGAATTATTTTAATAATGAAAGCTTGTTTCAGCGTAAGTAGTGGCTGAGTATTGGTACCGCAGGGCCCGAAAACTGAGTAGAGGTTAGTCCAAATGGGCCTTAGCAGGATGCCATAGGCAGCGCCTGCTCTGCCTTATTGCGCCGCACCTATTGCAGACTGTAGCGCAGCTGCAAGCCGCCCTCGGTGGTGGCGTTGCGGAAGGCATTGCTCACGCGGGGCTGGGTGATAGTCTGGCTGAAGTAAAACTGGAGGTTGAGGCGGGCGTTGAGCAGGTAGTCGATGGTGGGGCGCAGCTGCACTTGCAGTGCGCCGGTGGTAATCTGGCTAACTGGCGTGCCCACTACGCCCGTCACGGCGGGCGAGGGCAGGGCCACCGCCGGCGGGGTGGTGCCGGCTACCACCCCGCCGGTGGTGGCCGGCACGGGGTCTACCGAGCCCAGGATGCTGCGCTGAATGGTCGAGTTGTCGCGGATGCTAAGGTCCATGCGGGCGGTGAGGTTGTTCTTGAGCACGCGCTGCTCACCACCCACCCGGAAGGGCAGCTTGAAGCCCGTGGCGGCGTAGCCCAGGCCAATAATCAGCTCGGTGGTGTGCAGCTCGGTTACCTGGGCGTTGGTGATGTTGAGGGCCACGGCGCGGGCGGTGTTGTACTGCACGCGGCCGGTTACGCTGTTCACGGTCTGGAAATTGAGGCCCAACAGCGGGGCCATGCTCTCGATAAGGCTCACCTGGCCCACCACGTAGTAGGGCACGTACTGGCCGGCCGCGTTGGAGGTGAAGGGCACGGCCGCGCCCGGCCCAAAGCCCGGCTCGGCGGAGTAGGCCGTGGACGTGGTGTAGCTGCCCAGGTTGTAGACCGACGAGTAGGCGTGGTTGAGGGTGAAGGAGCGGAAAATGTTGCGCACGCCCGGCAGGTCGGAAAAGCCATTGTACTGCACCGTCCAGTTGGGCAGCGGAATCACCGAGAACGGGTTGAAGCTCTTGGCCTCGTAGCCGTCCGACGACTTGCCGTGGTAGGCATCGAGGAAGCTTTGGAGCAGCACATCCTGCGAGTTGTAGCTGTAGAGGTTGGTGGCCTGCCGGGTATACACGGCGGGCGTGGTGCCGACGGCGGGCGTCGTAATCACATCGCGAACGCCCGACGGGTTGGCTGCTTGCAGGCGTTGCTGCACAAGGGCGCGGTTGGCCACGAAGCGGTCGAACGCCTTGCTGGTTTCGCCATTGGCCCCGAGGTCGCCAAACAGGGTTTGCACCGTGATGGTGCTCACGCTGTACGAGCCGGTGCCCAGGGCCAGCACCGGCGCCAGGCGGTTGTCGGCAAAGGGGTTGAGGGTGCCGTTGGTGCGGTACGCCGCGCTGGTGGTGTCGATGGCGTTGCGGTAGTACGCCTCGTTGTTGCGCACCTTCTGGCGGCGCAGGTCCAGCTGGATGTTGAAGCCCCGAAACGGCTCCAGGGTGGTGCGGGCCGTGAGGTTTTCGGTAAGAATGTTGGAGATGGGCGTGTTCAGGTACTGGCTCTGCTGGGTGTACCAGTTGTTGGCGGTAGCCACGCTGTAGATAGCGCCGGGGTCGTATTGCTGCCCCAGCAGGAAGGGCACGCCCGGGGCCAGCGACCCGCGCTGCAAGCCCAGGAAGTTGGTGTTGGGCAGGTAGCCCGGCAGCAGCGTACCGGCCGACTGCGCGTAGGTGAAATTGATGGAGCGGGCCGTCATCACGGCCCGCAGCACGGCTTTCACGAAGCGCAGCGGGTCTTTCTGGGCCGTGTCGGGGGCGGCGGGCTGGGGGCGGGTGGGGGCGGCGGGGTTGTTGGGGTCGGTGAGGGCGGGGCGGGGCGGGGCGGCGGGCTGGGCGTTGTTGATGATGTTCAAAAACTTCACCTTGTTGTAGAGCTTCACCAGGTCAATCTTGCCGTTGGCGCTTAGCTCACGGTTGTTCTGCACGGTGTTGCCCAGGTTGGCCAGCACGGTGGTGGTGTCGCTGGGGTTGCCGGGGTTGGCCGGCGTGCGGATGCCCAGCGCCGTGGAGGCCGCCTGCCAGCTGTAGTGGGCCGAGTAGCGGGTATCGGCCGAAATCCAGTCGGTGAGCGGAAACTTGTCGAGCGGCAGCCGGTAGGTGAGGGCGATGGTCTGGTTGAAGTTGGTGGTGCGGCCGCCGCGCTTGAGGTTTTCCCACTGCTCGGCGCGGTTGGCGATGGCCGTGGGGCTGTCGCCGAGGCTCTGGCCGACGCCCTCGTCAATCACGCCCCGGTTGGTGGCCGTGTAGTCGATGATGAGCGCCTTGGTGATGTCCCACTTCAGGTCGTAGATACGGTTGATGTAGAACGACTTGTAGAATACGCCCGCGCCGGCCACCGTCGGCAGCTGGCCCGGCTCGGTCACGCGCTGCAAAAAGCGCTCGTTGTAGCGCCGGTCGAGGTCGGTGCGGAACGAGAAGCGCGAGGGCAGCGGCGTGAAGTTGATTTGCTGGAAAATCTTCAGGTACGGGTTGTCCAGCGCCTTGAAGCTGGCCAGCGGCGTGTAGTTGCGCGGCTGCGTCTGGTACACGTAGGCCAGCGCGGCGGTGTACGACTGCGTGTAGTCGCGCTGGGTGTTGATGTCGGTGTGCAGGCGCTCGGTGATGGCGTAGCTCACGGCCAGGTTTTCCACGTCCCAGGGGTGAGTTTTGGTCTGGGTGGGGGCGCGCTCCTTGCGCACGTTCAGCACCGAGATGCTGCGGGTGGTGGTGCGGTCCACCACCAGGCTCTTGTAGGTGGCGGCGGCGCTGGGGTCGGCGTTGTTGCGGAATTTCTGGAGGCTTTGGTCCAGCTTGGTGTCGGGGTCGAGGGGGTCGTACTGGGGCGTGATGGTCTGGCGGCCCACCTGCACGAGCACCGGCACCTTCACGCGCAGCTGGCTGGGCAGGAACTTCTCGGCCGCCACCGTAGCGTTGAGGTCGCCGCGCAGGATGTCGCTGGTCGAGCGCTGCTGCGCCTTGTCCTGCAAGCCCCCGAAGCCCACGCCGATAAACGAGCCCGTGGCGGTGATGTTGGCCAGGTCGGCCAGCTTCACGTTCAGGCGGGCGTTGGCGGCCCAGCCGCCCTGGTTGTCGAAGTCGAACACCCGCATCTCATCGGCCCACAGCGTCACGGTTTTGTCGCTGGCATCGGTGGGCGCGGTGGCCGGGTTCAGGATGCCAATCATGCAGCCCTGCACCTGCGAGAAGTCGGGGTTGCCCACGATGGTGATGGTGGCCCCGTTGGCCAGCGTCTTCACGTAGGGCACGGTGTACTGTACCGTACCCTGCTGGTTGCGCTCGGCCTTGGCGTCGATAAAGTCCTGCAAAGCCACGTCCAGGTTGTTGGCCTCGGGCCACACGTCGAGCTGGGCAGTAGCGCCCGGGCGGGTGATGACGAGCGGCAGGGCGTACTCGTAGTAGTTCTGGCTGTAGTCGGTGCCGATGCGGATAAACGCCCGCACGTCGCCGTCCTTAATGGTCGTGCTGCTCGACTCGCCGTGGAAGTACATCCGCAGGCGCTTGTAGCGCAGTAAGTTGGTCGCCAGGTTCTTATAAGCGGCCTTGGCGTAGCCATCGCGCAGGTTGGTGACGGCCAGGCGCAGGCTCTGCTCGTTTTGCCGGCGCGACACGGCCGTGGAGCCGTACTCCACATCGCGGGTAATATTGGGCGGCACCACGTACGGAATGGCCCCGGTGGGGTTGGCGCCGGGGGTGGTGGCGCTGGCCGCCGACGGTCCGTTTTCCTCCACGCTCACCGTCGAAATGGCGAAGGCATCAGCATCGGTAGCCGTGCCAATGCCGGGCACCTGGATGGCGGGGTCCACGATGCGGCTCAGGTACTGACGCCACTGGTTGGCCACAAACTGCGGCTGCACCATGCGCAGCACCACCGGCTGCTGCCAATCGGTCATGTACAGGCGCATGAAGCGGATGTTCTTGAAGCCAAACGGCTGGCCGTTATTGCCTTCCACGCGCTGCGGCTGGCGAATGGGAATGCGAAACTGGTACCACGAAACCGCCTCGCCGGCGCTGGAGCCGGGGCCGGGGATGGTGCTGGTCACCTTATCGGTGATGTAGTTCTGGCCCACTACCAGCTGGCCCGGCTGCAAGGTGATGGGGTATTCGTAGTACTGCTCGGCAGTTTGAATCACGTTGTCGCGGTTCAAATCCTCCTTGTCGGGGTAGGCGGAGGAGCTGAGCTGCGAGTTTTCGGGCGAGTTGCCCTCGTAGTTGTCGTAGTTTTTATAGCGGCCCAGAATCTGCACGTTGGCCGCGTCATAGGTCGGGTCGAGGTGGTGGCGGAAGTCGTCGTTCGAGGGGTCGGGCAGCGTGCCGTAGCCGGGAATGGCGCTGAAGAAAACCTGCTCGTCGGCATTGGCCAGGCCGTCGAGGCCGATGTCCTGGCTGGCCCGCGCGCCGGGCGTGGCATTAAAGGCATCGAGCAAAAACTGCTGGGTAGTCACGCGGCCATACGGCGTGTCGTTGGTCAGATTTATCCCGGGGGGAGTGGTCTGGCCGGGTACGGGCAGGCCGTTTTCAAACTCGTGCTGGCCCTGGTCGCGCAGCACGTCCTCGCTGATATTGCCCAGGTTGAGGATGAGCTTGCCGCCGGTGGTATTGTTGGTGGCCGGGTTTTCGGAGTCGTCCACCACGCCCCGGGTGCCAGTCAGGAAGGGGTCCAGGAGCCAGAACTCCAGGTACTCGACGTTGGCGTTGTCAAAGTCGGTATCGAAGGTGATGCCCCGCGAGATGCCGCCAAAGCGGCTGCGGTTCAGGCCCAGGTTCTGGGTGGCCGGGGGGGCAAAGCGCCGCCCGGTGGGGTCGGTAGGGTCGAGGTTGGGCGAGTAGTTATAGGGCCCGCGCTCGTTGGGGAAGTACGCCAGGTCGAAGGTGTACTCAAAGCCGTTGCCGGTGGCCCCCAGGTCTTTATTGGGGAATACCTCGTTGCGCTGCACGCCCCGCACGTAGTGGTTGGCCAGCGTAGCGCCCGTGATGCCGGCCGGCACGTTGGGGCCGTTGGTGTAGTAGCTCTGGTCCACGGTGTACCAGGCCAGCTTGGCGCGGCGGTAGCCGTTGGCCAGCCCGTCGATGGTGCTGCCGGCAAACGGCGTGGGCGTGGCCGCCAGGCGCCAGGCCGGCACGGCGGCCAGGCCGCCCAGCGTGTAGGGCGTGCGGGCATTCTCAAAGTCGTCGAGGTAGCTGGCGCCGTTTTCGCCGTTGCCCAGCTTCGACTGCCCCGCGATAAGCTTGGCCACCTCGCCGGTAAAGGCCACCGTCGAAATCTCCTTGGTCGCCAGGAAGGGCAGCCGGTCCACGAGCTTGGTGAGCACGCGGCTGTCCTTGCGCAGGCTGATGTCGGCGCCCAGGATGGTGTTGTTGGCCGGCTCGTCGCCGATGTTCACGCGGTTGATGCCCGGCGCCTGGTTTTCCAGGATGTGCATGGCCGTGCCGCCGATAATGACGTCGGGGTTCAGGGCGTAGTCGAGGCGGGTGCCCACCAGCTTGCGCGGCTGCACCTGCACGAGGGCGTTTTTCTCGAACGTCACCCGCAGCTCGTTGGCCGAGTTGAGGTAGGCTGGGTTGAGAATCGTGACCTTGGCCTGGTCGTAGTACACCTGGTAATCGACGCCCTCCGTGAGCAGCGTGCTGCCCGCGTACACCCGCACCGAGCCCTGCGCCACCCCAATGCCGGGCAGGCTGATGTCGTTGGTGCTGGTGCCCTGGTAGCGCCCGCGCAGGAAAAACTTGTCCTTGGTTTGCTGCTGCTGGGCGTCGCTCTGCGTCTGGTTGTACAGCGCCTGAAACACGTAGGTACGGGCGCGCTGGCGTTCCAGAGTCGCGATGGCCGGGTCGGCGTTCAGCGTATCAAACTGCGCCTTGAGGTACGAGCCAAACGGCTGCACGCTGGGGAAGATAATCTTGCCCAGCTCGGGGTCGATGGTGATGCCGGGGAAGTAGTCGAAGTTGCCGTCGGCGTTGCGGTCGTTGTTGGCATTCACCCGGTCCAGGCCGAACACCTCAATCAGCGGGATATTCTGAATGCGCGTTCCCTCCTTCAGCGAAATCAAATCGACGCCCGTCACGTCGTCCTTGTAGATAATCTGGAGCTGGAAGTTGTCGCGGTTGAGCTGCGAGGTATTCAGGGGATAGATGTTTTTCATCATCAAATCCCAGGTTGGCGTGTTGCGGGTCAGCAGGTTGCGGTTGGCCGGGTTGGTGGCCGGGTCGGCGGTGCCCACGCCGGGGTTGGTGGCCTTCAGCATCTTCAGAAAGATAACCTGGTCGGGCTGGGCACCGGCGTACTCGGTCTGGGTTTCGCCCACCGTGTACGACTTGCCGTTGTAGAGATACTCGTAGCTCACGGCCAGCACCTGGTCGGGCAGCAGGGCGGTGTTCAGGTTTACGTAGCCGAGCTGGGCGTTGAAGGTGTACTCGTTGGCTTGCAGCTTGCGGGCGCGCAGGCGCTCAAAGTCCAGGCCCTTCACCAGCGGCACCGAGCCCTTGGGCGTGTTCAGGTTGTTGAGAAAAGGCTCTACCTGCAAGTTCTCGCGGGTGCTGCCGGGTCCGGAAATGCTGGGGTAGAGGTAGTTGGCGCTGTTCTTGGGCGTGGCGTAGCGGCCCGAGTCGGGGGTGGTAATCCAGAGGTTGGGCCGGTACATGCGGGCCAGGCGCGGCTCGGCCAGGTCTTGCAGGGCCACCACGTTGCGCAGGTTGTCGGTGGTGCGGTTGTCGTTGGTCACCCACACTTCCAGGCGCCGAATCTCGAAGCCGCTCTTCACCGTGGGCAGGCCTTGCAGCGCCCGGTCGTAGTTATCGCGGAAGTACTGCGACAAAAAGTAGTGGCGGTCGCGCTCGTACTGGCTGGCCTTCAGCTCAAACGTGCGGCTCTGCGCCCCGTTCTGCACGCGCACCTCATCCTGCGAGCCGCGCAGGGTGGCGGCCACCGCCGTCACGCCCAGCCGTCCAAATTGCAGCTGCGTCTTGATGCCGAACAGGTTGGAGCCGCCCGTTATCAGCGAGTTATTGAGCGGCATGCTCACGTTGCCGAGGTCCAGCTTGCGCAGGATGTCGGTGGGCTGCCCGGCGTAGTCAAACTTCATCTGGTTGTCGAAGTCGAACGCCGCCTTGGTGTCGTAATTAAACGTGAGCTTGAGCTTAGTGCCGACCTGGCCACTCAAACTCAGGTTCATGTTTTGCTCAAAAATGAAGTCGCCCACGCTCTGCTGGCGCAGGGTCAGGGCCGGATTGCGGTTCACGTTGTACTTCGCGCCCGCCTTCAGCGTGAGCGAGCCCGCTGGCCGGATGTCAATGTACGAGCCGCCAAAAATGCGGTCGGCAATCGGCCCCAGGTAAATCTTCGGAATCAGCCGCTGGGCCTGCGGCGAGCCCGGCGCGGCCTGGGCGCCGGCCACGCCGCCCATCGCCTTCTGGCGGTAGTAGTCGTTGATGGCCTGCCGCTCCTGAAACTTCAGCAGCTGCTCCTGCGAGATGCTGGTGGGGTCGCGGTAGTCAATCTGCGAGCCCACCGTTTCGCGCACGTTGTAGTTTTTGAGGCTATCGTCGGGCGTCACTTGCAGCTGCACGTTTTTGGGCAGCGGCAGCACGAGCGGCGAGCGGCGGCTGCGCTGCCCAAAGCGGCTGCCTGGGCGGTCGCGCACGGTGCGCAGGCGCGGCCGGCGGCTGGGCTGGTAGCGCCCCGTATCGGCGGGCACAGTTTGGCCGGGCAGGCCCTGCGGCAACCCCAGGCGGCTTACCCACGTAGACCACGCAGCCGGGTAGCGGCGGCCCGCCGCCCCAGCCGGGGCGGCCCACACGGCCGCCAGCAGCACCGACGACATGACGGCCGCCGCGAACAGCGCGCCGGGCGTAGCGAGTTTAGAACCAGCAAACAGTAGAGACTTCAAGCAGATAGCAGGTGCGGCCACCGCGGCAAAACGGAACCGGATTTAGACGAAGACGAAACAAAGCACTAACTCCTGACCTTGGCGAGCGAAGCACGGCCGTGGCACCCGCACAAGGGCTTTAGCCATTGTTCAGGTACTGCTGTCGTTCTTTACTCGCCAAGGCAGACGATTTCCGCGCGGGCTACTAGCCTTAGTGCGACTTCAGGGCAAACTTGATGAGTTCTTCCACGCTTAGGTCGTTGCCGTGCTTGTGCTGAATCTGGTCGAGATTTTTCTCAGCGGCGGCACGGGCAAAGCCCAGCATGACTAATGCCTGCAACGCTTCCTGGCGCTGCGTATTGTGCTGGCGGGCCAGCGGCACGGTATCGACGCCGGCTTTGGCCAGCAGCTCGTCTTTGCGGAGCTTATCGCGCAGGTCGAGGATAACGCGCTGGGCTGTCTTCGGCCCCACGCCCTTGATACTCTGGATAGCGCGCACGTCCTCGTTCACGATGGCCTGGCGGATTTCGCCCACGCCCATGCTGCTCACCATGTTGATGCCCGTGCCCGGCCCGATGCCCGACACCGATATCAGGTGCAGAAACAGCGCCTTCTCGTTGGGGTCGAGGAAGCCATAGAGCGTCTGGCCATCTTCCTTGATGTGCTGATAGGTATACACCTTAACCTTTTCCATCTCGCCGGGCAGCTTGGAGTAAGTAGCCAGCGAAATCTTTACTTCGTAGCCCACGCCAGCGGTGTCAATGATGGCTTGGGTGGGGTCTTTATAAGCGAGTTTACCGTCGAGGTAGGCAATCATAGCGAGGGAGTGGGAATGCGGCAGCGTAGCAAAGAGCACGCCGCTTGCCAACTCAAATCTACTTCCCGCAAGTTCAAAAAGTGAAGGGCGGGTGGGGCCGCCCCGGCCGGGCTGCCCACAAAAAAGACCCGGCACGTCGCGCCGGGTCTTTTTTGTGGCTGCACAGGGCCAGCCAGCGGTTGGCCAAGCGTTACAATGCCTTACCGCCGCGCTGGGCATCGACCACCGCGATGGCCGTCATATTCACAATCTCGCGCACCGAGGCGCCGAGCTGGAGGATGTGGACCGGCTTGCGCATGCCCATCAGCACCGGCCCGATAACCTCGGCACCGCCGATTTCCTGGAGCACTTTATAGGCAATGTTGCCCGACTCTACGTTGGGAAAAATCAGTGTATTAGCGCCTTTCTCGGCCAGCGGCGAGAAGCCGTACTGCTCGCGCAGCAGCTCAGGGTTGAGGGCCACGTTGGCCTGCATCTCGCCGTCGATGAGCAGGTCGGGGTACTTGGCCTTGGCCAGGGCCGTGGCCGTGCGCATCTTGTCGGGCAGCACACCCGCGTTCGAGCCAAAGTTGGAGTAGGAGATGGCCGCTATGCGCGGCTCGGTGTCAAAAAACCGCACCGCCCGCGCCGTGAGGCCGATAATGCCCACCAGCTCCTCGGCGCTGGGGTTGATGTTCACCGTAGTATCGGCGAAGAAAAACGGCCCCCGGCGGTTCTGGATGATGTACATGGAGGCCACCCGGCTCACGCCCTCGGCTGGCCCGATTACTTGCAGCGCGGGCACGATGCTCTTGCCATAGTCCTTGGTGAAGCCGGTGATGCAGGCATCGGCCGCGCCGGTTTCGACCATCATGGCGGCGTAGTAGTTGCGCTCGCGCATCAGGCGCTTGCCCTCGTAAAGCGTGATGCCCCGGCGCGCGCGCCGCTGGTAGAACAGTTCGGCGTACTCGTGGCGCGTCTTCTCTTCTTGCAGAATATCAATGATTTCGCAGCCTTCCAGGTCGATGTTATTCTCCTGGGCAATGGCCCGAATGCGCGCCTCCGGCCCCAGCAAGATAGGCAGGGCGATGTTCTCGTCGCGCACAATCTGGGCCGCCTTGATAATCTTGTAGTTATCGGCCTCGGCAAACACCACGCGGCGCGGCCCCGAGCGGGCGGCCGACGTGATGCGGTTCATCAGCTTCTGGTTCACGCCCAGGCGGGCGCGCAGCTCGTCTTCGTAGGCGTTCCAGTCGGTGATGTCGCGGCGGGCCACGCCGCTTTCCATCGCAGCCTTGGCCACGGCCGGCGACAGCGTGGTGATGAGGCGCGGGTCGAGGGGCTTGGGGATGAGGTAGGTACGGCCGAAGGCCAGCGTGTTGTCGCCGTAGGCCTTGTTAACCATATCGGGCACGGGCTCCTTGCTCAGCTCGGCCAGGGCGTGCACGGCGGCCAGCTTCATGGCCTCGTTGATTTCGGTGGCGCGCACGTCCAGGGCTCCCCGGAAAATGTAGGGAAAACCCAGCACGTTGTTCACCTGGTTGGGGTGGTCCGAGCGGCCGGTGGCCATAATCAGGTCGGGCCGGGTGCTCATGGCCACGTCGTAGGCTACCTCCGGGTCGGGGTTCGCCAGCGCGAACACGATGGGGTTGTCGGCCATTTTCAGCAGCAGCTCGGCGGGCAGCACGTTGGCCGCCGAAAGGCCCAGGAATACGTCGGCACCTTCCAGGGCCTCGGCCATCGTGGTCACGGGCCGGGCGGTGGCAAAGCGCATCTGCATGTCGGCCAGGTTGGTGCGGCCCGCATTGATAACGCCGTCTTTGTCAAAGACCACCACATTTTCCAGCTTCACGCCCAGCTCCAGGTACAGCCGCAGGCACGAGACGGCCGCCGCACCCGCGCCGCTCACCACCAGCTTGACTTCGTCAATCTTCTTGCCCACGATTTCGAGCGCGTTCAGCAGGGCGGCCGACGTGATGATGGCCGTGCCGTGCTGGTCGTCGTGCATCAGCGGGATGTTCATCTTGTCGCGCAGCTCCGTCTCGATGCGGAAGCACTCCGGCGCCTTGATGTCCTCCAAGTTGATGCCGCCAAAGGTGGGCTCCAGCGCCTTCACGATGCGGATAAACTCGTCGGGGTCTTCGGCGTCAATCTCAATATCGAAGCAGTCGATGCCGGCAAACTTCTTGAACAGTACACCTTTGCCTTCCATCACCGGCTTGGAGGCTGCCGGCCCGATGTTGCCGAGGCCCAGCACCGCCGTGCCGTTGCTGATAACCGCCACCAGGTTGCCCTTGGCCGTGTACTTGTACACGTCGTCGGGGTTTTTAGCGATTTCCTTGCACGGCTCAGCCACGCCCGGCGAGTAGGCCAGCGCCAGGTCGAGCTGGGTACTCACGGGCTTGGTGGGCACTACCTCAATCTTGCCCTGCGGGCTTTGCTCGTGGTAGGCCAGGGCGTCTTCTCGGTTTATTTTCAGCATCGTAAACGAAATTGGTTGCGTGGCGTGGCGGGTATTGAGGGGCAAAGTTCGGGCACGATTGCTTAGCGGAACGGTTTTCAGCAAAAAACGGCGCCCCACATCGGCGCTCAAAAGCCGTGTGGGGCGCCGTGCAGGCCAAACCCGCCGTACCAATAATAAACCTCGGCCGTAGCGGGCTAAGCTAAAGATTTTGCCGAGCCCAAAGCGCCTCGCTTAGCTAGCCGGTAGTACCAGCTTTTGCCCCAGCTTCAGCTTAGCATTATCAGTGGGCAGGTGATTAAGCCGGCGTAGCTCCTGCACGCTCACCTTGAAACGGCGCGAGATGTTGAACAGCGTATCGCCGGGCTCCACCGTATGCGTACTTAAGGTTGGCACGGCGCGCTCGGCCGGGCGTGGCCGGGCTGGCCGGCTAGCCAGGGCCACCGGCGCGGGCCCGCCAAAGCTGAGCCGCTGGCCAGCTACTACGGTTTCGGTGGGCAGGCGGTTCCACTCGCGTATCTGCGCAATGCTGATGCCGCGCGCCCTGGCTATGTGAGTCAGGTCGTCGCCCGGCCGCACGGTGTAAATTTCCACAGTGGGCGTCGAGGCCGTGGAGGCTGGTTTGGCAGCTTCCATCGTATCGTTCTCCGCGTCGATGCGGGCCGAAGCTTGCGCAATAGCCCCTGCCTTGGCCCGGCTGCGCCGCACTGGCGCGGGCTGAGCGCTGCTGTCAGCACCAGCCGCTGCTTCGTTAGCTTCGGCGGCGCGCACGGCCCGGGCCGCTTCGGCCACGTCCAAGCGCTGCGCTTTTTCTTCAGCCGCTGCCGCCTTGGCTAGGGCCGCTGCGCGGAAAATGGCTTGCTGCTGCTGGGCGGCTACGCGGGCCGCTTGCATTTTCTGAGCCCGTAGCAAGTCTTTGGCTTGCGCGGCTTCGCGTTGTGCAATGGCTTGGGCATCGCGGGCGTAGCGCGCATTGGCGGCAGCCAGCGCCTGCGCAGTACTGTCCACGGCTACCACGCGGCGTGGTGCGGCCGGCGGCGTGGCTACAGCTACGATAGGAGCTTCGGCCGGGGGCAGGGGCACGAATATTACTAACTCGCGGCCTGGCCGCAGGGTAGCTTGCTTAGCGGGGAGCTCGTTCCAGCGGCGTACTTGGGCCGGGCTTACCTCAAATTTTTCTGCGATGGTGGCTACCGTCTGGCCCCGGCGCACAGTGTAGCGCACGCGGCGGGACCGTGGAGCCGCTTGGCTAGTAGCGGCTAGGGGGCCAGCGGTAGCAACTAGCTCATCGTGCCCCGGCCAGGGTGCCACACCGCTCAGGCGGGCTAGCCGGGCGGGTAGGGGCTGCGGCAGCTCGTGCAGGGGCTGGCAGTAGGCGAGCAGCGTGGCGCGGTCCACATCGCCCAGGTGCTCGCGGGCGGCGCTAGGGTAGCGCAGCACGTAGGGCCGGTAACCAGCGGGCAGGCTGCCGTGGCGCACCTCGGGGTTGTAGCGGCCCAGCGTGAGCGAGTCTTCGTAGCCCAAGGCGCGGCTTAAGCGGCGCAGGTCGAAGGCCTGGCCAGTGAGGGTTAGCGTATCGAGCGGCTCGTAGCGCTGGTAGCGCAGCGCCGGGTCGTTGAGGCTGTGCTCGTTGGCATACTTCATGGCGTACATAACGGCCGTGAAGGTGGGTACGTAGTTGCGGGTTTCGGCTGGCAGGTGCGGGTACAGTTCCCAGAAATTACGCTTGCCCGTTTTGCGAATCACGCGTTGCATGTTGCCCGCGCCCCAGTTGTAAGCGGCCAGCGCCAGCTCCCAGTCGTGAAACATGCTGTAGAGCGAGCGCAAATACTTGCAGGCAGCTTCAGTTGCTTTCTCAGGGTGCATGCGCTCATCCACCCACTCATCGCGCTTGAGGCGCATGTCAGTGGCCGTAGGGGGCATAAATTGCCAGAGCCCCACGGCACCCACCCGCGACTTTGCCGTGGGTATCAGCGACGACTCGACTACCGATAAGTACTTCAGCTCCAGTGGTAAGTTATACTTGGCTAGGTACTTTTCAAACGTCGGAAAGTAAAACTGCTCCCGCTCTAGCACCCGTTGCGTGTAGCCGCGCTGCCGCTCGGTGAAGAGGCGTACGTAGGCCATCACAGCCGCATTAAACTGGTGCGGGGCAGCCGTTTCGATGCAGCCCACGCGGTCCTCCACCATCTCATAGAGCGTGGCCGGGGTTTGCAGCCACACCAGCCGGGCCGAGTCCACCTCCGGCTCTTCCAGCGGCTCGGCAGCTAGCGAGTCGAGGGTAGCTGCCGGTAGCTCCACTACCTGCCGAATGGTATCACCCGGAATGAGCGTGGAGGGCGGCGGGGCCGTAGTAGCGTGGCGCCGGGGCACGCGCTGGGCCACCGCAGGCAGCGCGCCAAGCGTGAGTGCCAACAGCAACAGCTTTCGCACCAAACGCGGCCTGCGCGGACTGGAATGAGGTGCGGCTAGTTGCTGTAAAACTTTCATAGGGCTAAGGTAAACTACAATGACTGAACAACCTAACTAAAGAGAGGCGCGCAACAGTACGGCCGGATAGCCGTTGCTGTTGCGCGCCTCAAACAATGCTAAAGAGCCTGGCTAACCTAGTTGGCGGCCTCCACTGCCGTGAGCGTACCGGCAAAAGCCAGTAAATCAGCCTCGCGGAAAGCACCGGTCATAATTTGCAAGCCAATTGGCATGCCGTCATTATCAGCCCCCGCCGGAATCGAAATGGCGGGCACGCCAGCCAGCGACGCCTGCACCGTAAAAATATCGGCGAGGTACATCGACACCGGGTCTTGCTTCTCGCCAATCCTAAAGGCCGTGGTAGGCGTAGTAGGCAACACCAGGAAATCGTACTGCCGTAGCAGTTCATCAGTTTTCTCCTTGATGAGCCGGCGCACGCGCTGCGCCTTGGTGTAGTACGCGTCGTAGTAGCTGGCGCTCAGCACGAACGTGCCCAGCATAATGCGCCGCTGCACCTCGGGGCCGAAGCCTTGGGCGCGCGTCTTCTTATACAACGATTCCAGGTCTGTGGCATTGGAAGCGCGGAAGCCATACTTCACGCCGTCGAAGCGTGAGAGGTTAGAGCTAGCTTCGGCCGTGGTGAGGATGTAGTAGGTCGGAATCATTTCCTCCAGCATGGGAAAATCTACCGCTTCTACCACGTGGCCGTGGCTGCGTAGCGTATCTAGGGTGTTTTCCAGCGCCGTGTGTACCTCGGGCTGCAAGCCCGGCCGGTTGATGGCGTTGGCCACGTAGCCGATGCGGTATTGTGGCGCGGGGGCCAGCAATTCGCTGTAAGCGGGCACCGGCTCTTGGCTGGCCGTGCTGTCGTAGCCATCAGCGCCGGCCATTACTTCGAGCAAGCGGGCAGCGTCTTCCACCGAGTGCGTAATCGGCCCAATCTGGTCAAATGACGAGGCGAACGCCACCAACCCATAGCGCGAGATGCGCGAGTAAGTAGGCTTCAGGCCAATAACGCCACAAAACGCCGCTGGCTGGCGCACCGAGCCGCCCGTATCGGAGCCGATGGAGGCTAAGCACATATCGGCCTGCACGGCCACGGCCGAGCCACCCGACGAGCCGCCCGGTACCCGGCTAGGGTCCTGCGCATTGCGCACCACGCCGAACGCCGAATTTTCATTCGAGCCACCCATCGCGAACTCGTCGCAGTTTTGGCGGCCGATAAAAATTGCGTCCTCGGCCAGCAGCCGCGCTACGGCGGTGCCGGTGAAGAGCGACTTAAACCCGTCGAGAATGCGGCTGCTACTTTGCAGTGAATGCCCTTGGTAGGCTAGCACGTCCTTGAGGCCGATAACCATGCCAGCCAGCTTACCAGCGGCGCCCTGAGCTAGCTTTTCATCGACGGCGGCGGCTTGCTGGCGGGCCTCATCGGACCACACTTCCAGGAAAACATTCAACTCTGCATTACGCTGGCTGATGTTATCGAGGTAATACTCAACGAGCTGGCGGCAGGACGTAGTGCCCGCCGCCAGCTCGCGCTGAATTTCCGAAAGGGAAGAAAACAGAGGTTTCAAATCTTAGGCTCCGGTTGATGACTGGTCGAGGCGGGGCCGCGTACCGGGCACGCCCTCCGCAGTGGGCGGGATGGGAGTGCTGTGGTGGTAGGCCGGCTGGTCCGCCGTTGGCAAATCTACGGCACCGGGCGCAGTATAATCAGCTACGGGAGCTACATAGTCGCCCGACGTAGGCTGATAAGGCGCTGCCTGCTGGTCGTAGCCCGTGTTGGGATGCTGCGGGCCATAGCCGGGGGCAGGCTGATTGGGGTTGTAGCCGGGGTTGGGCTGGTTGGGGTTATAGCCCTGGTTGGGGTTATGCCCTTGGTTCTGGGTATACTGCTGATTGGGGGGCGTCTGGCCGGCGCGCTCAAACTCGTTGCGGATTTCGCTGCTGGCATCCTTAAACTCGCGGATACCCTTGCCTAAGCCACGGGCAAGCTCGGGGATTTTGTTGGCGCCAAAGAAAATCAGGATGACGACCATAATCAGAATCAGCTCGGAGCCGCCGATGTCGCCTAGGAAAAGCAGGGAAGAATTCATCAGTACACTAAATAAAAGCGGGAAATAAAGC
>Ga0265798_10004892_pt1 | contig 18312 bp, 10 predicted proteins | sample P3T30metagenome_FD_192430 | JGI IMG/M metagenome (GOLD analysis project Ga0265798, IMG submission 192430) | Plant litter microbial communities from East Loma Ridge, Irvine, California - P3 T30 | ecosystem: Environmental > Terrestrial > Plant litter > Unclassified | place: USA: California... | reverse complement strand
CACATCGTCTCGACATTGTCGGACAGGGTATAGCTGACCGTGGTGCGGACCACGTCGTTGGTCCCTTCCCCGGGCAGTTCGATCACCTTGTCATTGACGTCGTCGACCAGATACGTGTCGTTCCCCGCGCCGCCGGACATCGCGTCCGCGCCAAAGCCGCCGTCGAGCACGTCATCGCCGGCATTGCCGAACAGCGTGTCGTTCCCCGCACCGCCCCACAGATAGTCGTTGCCCGCCCCGCCCGTCATGACGTTGGTGCTGGCGGTACCCATGCCGATGAAGTTGGACGACCCCAGGTAGCGCAAGTTCTCGACGTTGGTGGACAGCATGTACATCGACAGCGTGGTGTTGACCGTGTCGTTCCCGCCATTGGCGAGCTCGATCACCTGATCGGCGTAATTGTCGACGACATAGGTGTCGTCGCCGACGCCACCGGTCATGCTGTCGGCCCCGACACCGCCATCGAGGGTATCGTCGCCGTCCCCGCCGAGCAGCGTGTCGTTGCCCGCGCCGCCGATCAGTCGGTCATTGCCCGCCCCGCCCGACAGCATGTCATTCCCCGCACCGCCGGTGATGACGTTGTCGAGCGCGTTGCCCGTGCCGGTGAAGGCCGTCGTGCCCAGATAAGTCAGGTTCTCGAGATTGGCCCCGAGCGTGTAGGTGGACAGCGCAGTCCGGATTTCATCGGTCCCGCCGTCGGCGAGCTCGGTGACCACGTCGCCGGCAGTATCGACGACATAGGTATCGTTCCCGGCCCCACCGCGCATCGTGTCAGCGCCCGTGCCACCGTCCAGGGCGTCGTTGCCCGCGCCGCCGATCAGCGTGTCGTTCCCGGCACCACCCGACAGCGTGTTGCCGTTCGCGCCACCGGTTATGACGTTGTCGAGCGCATTGCCCGTGCCGGTGAAGGTGGCCGAACCGGTGTAGGTCAGGTTCTCGACGGCATCGCCGAGCGTATAGCTGCCCAGCGTCGTGCGCACTTCGTCGATGCCGCCGCCGGCGAGCTCGGTCACGACATCCCCCAAATCGTCGACGATGTAGGTGTCGTTGCCGGCGCCGCCGCGCAGGATGTCGGCCCCGGTGCCGCCGTCGAGCACGTCATTCCCGGCACCCCCGATCAGCGTATCGTTGCCTGCGCCGCCCGAGAGCGTATTGCCGTTCGCCCCGCCGGTTATGACGTTGTTGAGCGCATTGCCCGTACCGGTGAAAGCCGTCGTGCCCGAATAGGTCAGGTTCTCGACGTTGTCTGCGAGCACATGGCTGCCGAGCGTCGTGCGCACCTCGTCAATCCCGCCGCCGCCGAGTTCGGTGACGACATCGCCTGCGTCATCGACGATATAGATGTCGTTGCCCGCACCGCCGATCATCGTATCGGCCCCGGTTCCGCCGTCGAGATAATCGTCGCTGCTGCCGCCGATCAACCGGTCCTGCCCGGCACCGCCGCTCAGCGTGTTCTTGCCGTTGCCGCCAACGATCACGTTGTCGAGCGCATTGCCCGTACCGATGAAAGCGCCGGTGCCGGCAAAGCCGAGGTTCCGCGTGGTTGCGTCCAGGACATATTGCGCGAGCGTGGTGGCCGCCTCCAGTCCGTCCTTGGAGAAGACCGTGTCTTCCTTGACCGGAGCGACGTTGCCCGCCTTGGCCAGCGCAATCAGCGCGTCATACTTGACGCTGCCGGTATCGTAGGTGCTGTTCAGCGCACCCCACTCGCCCCACTTCGACGGATAGCCGACGTTGTTGAACGCGTTGATCTCTATGCCGCCGGCGGCGGCAAAACCTGCCGCCATCTGGTTGTACAGGTCCGCCATGCGCGGATCCGTGCTGATCTTCTCCAAAAATGCCTGAATTTCTGGCTGTGCTGCCGCGGAATACCGGAAAGACGTCGTACTGACGCCGCCTTCATAAGCGACGAGGTCCAGCCCCAGCTTCTTTGCAACCGCCGCCTGATATACGCTCTGGGTCTGAACGCGCGCCAATGATGCCTTGAACGCTTCGATTCCCGAGACCAGTCCAGCCTCGCCGGCTCTCGCCCATGACAGCAGATCGGCCTCGCTCACCTTGTCCAGATCGAAATACGTCGTCACCGCATAGTCGTCGAATAGCTTGGAGACGTCACCGACCCGTGCGACCCCTTTCAAGATACCACCCTCAAGTCCAAGCCAAGCCGTTTGGGTCGAAAGAACGCTTTCCTGACGGCTGGGTGCGTCCGCAAAGATTGTCTTTGCAATCGTGGCGATCTGGGCCGAGCGATAGCCGTAGAACTGCGTGTATCCGTCTCCGACATGCTCGGCGGAGTTCTTGGGATCGATAACACCGTCACCGTTGACGTCCTTGCCGAACAGCTTGTTCCCCATCTCAAGTGCGTAATGCGCCTGTGAGAACTGCCAGTTCCAGACTTCGTTCGAATATTCGACCTTGACCTTCAACGCCGGATCAAGGTTGTCATGGACATATTGCAGGGTCTTTTTGACGTAATCGTCGTCCGCCTCCGCGGGGATGTTCAGCCACATGTTATTCTTGGTCTTATTGGCCAGCGCGACCATTACTTCGATCGGGACGTTGCCCGACCAGGACGCGCTATCGAGCGTCCTGCGGGTGTCCCATCCCGTCACCTTGGAATCGTTGGTACCCCCCCAGTCCATGAAGCGCAGCGTCGAGAACGGATCGATCTTCTCGATAAACGCGGGATTGAAGATTTCGCCAGCATCGAACATCGCAAGCTGGTCCTGACGGACGATCTGAATGCTGCTTGGCGGATTTGCCGAATTGATCGCGTTGATGCTCAACTGCGCCGAGCTGGCGCCACTATAGCGAAAGATGATCTCACCGGGCTTTTGGCTGATGATTTGGCTGGAGGAAATCGAGAAGCTTGCTTCCCCCGTGTAACGCAGAACGTAGACATCGGTCATCGGAAGCGATGACGGATCCAGCTCGACCATGGCGTACATATGCGCACCACCCGATGGTATGGCCGTCGGATAGCCGTTTTCGTCCATGGGGGGGGCACCCATCGGTGTATATTTACTATTGCGCACCGTCCAATTGCCGACGGTCTTGAAACGATCAAGGAATGGAAACTGGTTGCCATAATAGCTCACGCCAGCGAGGTTCATGCCAATAGCGGGTGTGTCGGTCATCTTTATTCCCCAACGTCAGTGCTTTGATCATCGTGGTACCCCACGTGACGTATGAGAATTGCTAGCTTGTATGGTTAATCTGACAGAAGGCATTTGACTGCGGGCACCACGATCATTTGGCTGCGGTCGCCAAGCCACTGACGCACTTTCCTCGTCAACCGAATGCCCTTAGGAGAAGGCCTCCGCACCTCCCTCGCCGCCGCTGACAGGCAGCCAGTTTCGAGCCAATCATGCTAGCACTCGTCAAGAACTTCGCATATCTCGAGATTGCCTTGGCAACAGGATGGGCGCTATATTTTTTAGCCCTGAACAAACCAGGTAGTAAAGTAACGGGCCATTTTCCGTTCATGCTTGTTACGGCATTTAACGTCGCGTTGTTTTTCAGTCCTAATTTTGCCATCGCACACCTCATGATATTCCTTATTCCCGTTGCCTTGGGACGGACGAGGAAGAACTTGCTGATGGTCATGGTCGTCGGATGCTTGTGCACTCCGGCGTTGGCGGTGCATTTGACGGCTGGCAGCATCGATCTCTTCTCGTGGACGATGCAGGGAACGTTGGGGCTTGGCGGATTGGTCGCCCTGGCAGCCGCAAAATCTGATCGCGATGCTGAACCCGGTAAGTGGAACATCCCGTTAGCGGCCTTCCTCATCCTGCTGACCGTTATCGCTATCCGCGGAACCAGCCCAACGAACTGGATCCGCCAAACGCTCGCTTTGGTGACTGCTTATGGCGTTCCCGTGCTGGTCATCGGCCACTGCCTCCGGTCCGTGGCGAACCGGCGAACCTTTCTCGTCACGTTGGCTGGCGTCGGCAGTATGCTGGCTGTCGTCCTGTCATATGAAGCGCGCGTCCATTGGCCGCTCTACACGTCGCTCTATTCCAAGTTCCAGATCATCATGCTGGGTCTAACGGTCAAATTCCGCGAGGGCACGATGCGCGCGTACGGCCCGCTCGACGAGGCCACCGGGGCCGGGTTCGCGCTGGTCATTGCCTTTGCAGCGGCGTTGGCTTGCCACCGGGAATTCCGCAGCGGACCCGTGCGATACGCGATTCCCGCGTTGATCGGGCTGGGCATTCTCGCACCGCAATCCCGTGGGGGGATGATCGGTGCGGTGGTGGTCCTGTTATGCTACGCCTTCTATCGCTATGGCATTGCGGGCTTGGCCAAGACGGTGGCGTTGCTGACACCGCTTGCGGCGGCATATTTCCTCCGAGCAGCCTCGAAAGTCTCCGTGACGACCGATGCGCAGGATACGGCGGACTATCGTCAACAACTGTTTACCCGCGGCATGCAGGAGTTCTGGAAGAGCCCTGTCTTCGGAGACAGGATGGACCGGGTCACCGCGCAGATGGAGGACATGCGCCAAGGCGAGGGAATCATCGATTTCGTCAACAGCTACCTCTACTTCGGACTGGCGCTTGGGGTCATCGGCGTCGGGCTGTTCTGCATCGTGCTCTATTACCCTGCGGCAAGACTGTATCTTCAGCGCGTACGGCTCAACCGCCACATACCGACAGGGACTTTTGCGGGTTTTGCGTTCGGTTCGCTGCTCGCCGCGGGTGTGATGCTGGCCTTCACATCCATTCCGCAGCGCCCCACCATCGTGACATTGGTCATCGCCGGAGCGTCGCTGGGGTTGCGGCCGCCGCGACGGCTTACGCAGCAAACCCGACCCGGCGTCACCACGCCGGACGATCCGCGGCCAAACGTCCCCGTAGACGCTGCTCTCCCTAGAAGTAGAGGAATTTGATCAGGATCGACATCACGACGATCAGCGCGAGACAGATCGCATCGACCTTGACGGAAAACAGTCCATCCTTCGCGGCCATATAGGCGACGTACGCATATCCCACAAAGGTAGCGACACCGCCCCCGATCAACATGCCGATCGTTCCACCCACGTAAAAACCCGCAACCGTTCCCATAATGCGCGTGACCATGAACACCGCCATCAGGTTCGCATGCAGCCGGACCTTGCCGAGCGCCATGAAGGCGCTCTGATATCCTGCTGAGACGATACCGATTGGCCCGGTGACGCAGAGCAACGCCATATACCCCGCCGCCGCATGATACCGGTCATCATAAAGCCCCCAGATCAGCGGCCCGGACGCCAAGCCCAATATGAAAAACATCGGTAGCGAACTGAGAAGAATGCGTGTTCGGATCTTGGCAAAGGTGCTCAGGAACCGGTCTTGACCGTAAACGCGCGCTTCGGACAGCGCAGGGAACCCGACCAGATTCTGCACTTGGCTGGCGAGTTCGGCAGGCATTGTCGCGAAGGTCTGCGCGATACCCAAAATACCGAGCGTCTCGATCGGGATAAGCCCACCCTGGATCGCGCGAATGCCCTGACCGCCAAGATACGTGACCATGGTGGAAACGAAGATCCATCTCCCGAAGCTCAGCAAACTGCGTGCTGCAACCGGATCCAGATGAAACCGATGGCGATGTCCGGGCAACGCCACGAAGCCCAGCGCGGTGCTGACCAACGCGCCTGCAACACCACCATAGGCAAGTGCCCAGACGGTTCCAAGCCACCAAGCGAACAGAGCGGTGATAATCAACGCCATGAACTGACCGGCGACCTGCACCGACACGAGGGCACCCAGATGCAAGCGCTTCTCGCGAAGCGCCAGGGACAGGGAGCCAAAACCGTTGATCGCTGCCGTGGCACCCAGAATGCACATCAACGGAAACAGAATGGGTTGCCGGTACAGGATCGAAGCTGGCCAAGCGATCAGGCAACACACGCCCCACAGAACGAAACCGCGGATGACCTGAACGGTCCAAGCTGTGTTGAGATAGTGTTCCTTTGCTCCATGTTCGCTTTGCACGATCGCGGGCTTGATCCCGACATCGCTGAACATCTGCAATCCGATCAGGATCACGTTTGCCAGCGTCATGAGGCCGAATGCCTCAGGAAACAGCAGCCTGGTCAGGACGAGGTTCGAGGCCAATTGCATGACACGTTGCATGCCAAAGCCCGCGACCGCCCACATGCTGGCCAGCGTCGCCCGCTGGCGCAAAGTCTCCGCGCTTGAAAAGAATACCGTCAACCGCTTCATGACCATGCAATATCTCACCGTAATGCAGCAACGCTGAACTCAAAGGAGGCTACCAGACATTCGCGTCGTCCGCGTCGCGGCAAACTGAGCAGTAGGTCCGCCAAGGATGGCCAGCGAGACCGGTCGCGTATATAGCCGCGAAATGCTGATCGATAGACGAAATCTACTGCGATGGTCCGGCGCTGGTATCGGCGCGCTGATGTTCGGCTCTTGTGCGCGCGGCGCGGCGCAGGACGCAACTTGGCCAGGGCCGGTCGTTCCGCCGTCGGAGATGCCGCAACTGCCGATCGGCATGAACCTTGCGCAGGTTGCCGATTATGGAGCAGGTTTTCCGTTCCACAATCTGATGTGGGGCGCGCGACCATGGATGACCCACAACGCAGGTGGCGGTGGCGAATGGAACACGCATCAAGAAGAGGCGTTCAGCTTCGACGCTAACGGATATCCCTTGGAGGTCCCGGCAAAGGGCAGCGGCACGCTGCCCCCGCAAACGGTCTTTACGCTTCTCCCCAACACGCTGACGCCGGGCAAGTATGTGTTGCTGCACGACGGTGACGGCGTGTTTGCCGGTGTCATGGGTACGCGCGTGATCAGTCAGGGACGAGGCCGAGCCCTCCTGCAAATGACCCAAAACGGGAGACTGGTGGAAGGATTGTCGATCGAGCGATCGAATCCCGCCAACCCGGTTCGGAACATGCGGATCGTTCCGCTTGCCCATGAACACATCGACCTCGCGGCAACGCCGTTTCTCCCGGAGTTTCTCGAATTTTGTCGCCCATTCCACGCACTGCGTTTCATGGACTGGGGAGCGACGAACAATTCGATCGAAGAGACGTGGGCCAGCCGTCGTTTGCCGACTTTCTACACGATGGTCGGTGTCACCGGCAATCCGGATGACACCAATGGCCATGCGCCAAGTACATTTGGACGGAAGTTCTCGGGTGCGGTGGCACACGAGGTGATGATCGCACTGGCCAATACCCTTGGCATCGATCCCTGGTTTTGCATCCCCCATCGTGCCACTGACGAATACGTGGCCGAAATGGCTAAGCTGGTGCATGCAAAACTCGATCCCAAGTTGACGGCCTATGTCGAGGTTTCCAACGAAATCTGGAACTGGCAGTTCGTCCAAGCTGGCTGGATGCTTCAATCGCGACGGCTTGGCGATATGGTCGAGGCCGCAGGCGGCAAGGCGTGGGACGATTCGGCCAAGACCAAGGGTGCAAACCACCCTGAACGGATTGGCGCGCTGTTCGGTCACATATTCGATGTTTGGCAAAGAAACTGGCCTGCTGCCGATCGGAAACGGACGGTGCGGATCTGCGCAACGCAGACCGCCTGGCTTGACGTTGCGCTTCGAACGATCGACGCGACCATGGCAAATGGCGGCTGCGATGCGGTTGCACAAAGCGGATATTTCGGACCTCGGACGGCAGAGTACGACCGCTGGGCCGCGCGTGGAGCGGCATTGACGGCCGATGACGTCATTGAGGACATGCGGGGCGTGATCGCCGATCAAGCCAAACCAGGCGTGGCGCTGACTGCCGCGCAACGCGCACAAAAGTTAGGGCTGCGATACGTCGTTTATGAGGGTGGTCAGCATCTTCAACCAAAGGGCCAAGCCGAACTGCCGTATAATCCGGCATTGGGAGCCGCCCAGACCAATCCCGCGATGTACGACCTCTACCTCGAGAACTTACGGGGTCAGGTCCATCTCGGCTGCTCGCTTTTCTGCGCCTTCAGCAGCGTAGGCGGACAGGGATCCCGTTACGGCAGTTGGGGCGCAAAGAGCAGCTATGCAGAACCCAATGCGAACGCACCGAAATACCGCGCGTTGCTTGCCGCGAACAAACCGCGCGGCTGATTGAACATAACTTCAGAGCAATGAGGGGATTGCCCTGCATGCGAATAACCATTCTTTCGGTATCTATCGACAACAGTGGCGGCTTTCGCGTCGTCACGGCGCTGGGACAGCGATTGCTGACCCAGGGCCACGACGTCTGTATCGTGGCACCCATGCGACGTCGCCCCGATCTTCGAGCCACCTTGCGAGCCTGGTGGCATCGTCGATCGCTGTGGTCGATACATCATCACAGCGACCATCTTGGCACTTTGGCGGACCGCACGATCGTTGTGCCGCATCACGCACCGCTTACGGTAGCGGATCTGCCGGATGCGGACGTGATCATTGCGACCTGGTGGGACACGATGAACTGGCTTGGGAACCTGCCTGCGGCCAAAGGCATCCCTGTCCATCTCGTCCAGGATTATGAAATCTGGGGTGGCGGCAAGGACGAAATTGACCGGGTTATGCGAATACCGGGACCCAAAATTGCGATATCGAGCTTTTTGCACGACCTACTGACCAAGCGATTCGGTCAAAAAGACGTTCTTCTCCTGCCCAATGCGGTCGACCACACACAGTTCCATGCAGCCCCGCGGCCCAAGAATAGCGCCATTAAAGTGGGCTTCGTCTATTCGCACGATCCACGGAAAGGGACGGACCTGGTCCTCCAAGCGTTAGAACGCGTGCGAATTTCTCTACCGGATCTGAGAGTCATTGCATTCGGCCATCATCCGCCCGCCGCGTCATTGCCGCTTCCGGACTGGGTAGAGTATACGACTGCCCCTGAGCAGCAGACACTCCGCGACATCTACGCAAGTTGCGATGCCTGGCTTTTTGGTAGTCGACTGGAAGGGTTCGGCCTGCCGATTCTCGAAGCGATGGCATGCCGGACTCCCGTAATAGGGCTTCATGCTGGTGCCGCCGCCGACCTTCTTAGCGACGGTTGCGGCATTCTTTTGGAGAATGGTGATTGGGCCGGCATGGCCGATGCCATAATGCGCGTTGCCGCGATGCCTGAGGCGGAATGGCGTGCCCTGTCCGATCGCGCGCATGCTCGCGCGCAACAGCAGAATTGGACCGACGTTGGTGCTGCTCTCGGGCGATGGCTCGAAGGCGTTGCCGAACGCCCCCGAGCAGCCTGACCCCCTACCGCTCGCGCAGCGCAGTCTTGCGTGCTTCGTCGATCGGGCTCGTTAGGTAACTGTAAAAGCTGCGATCGCCCGTCACGATGTCGGCGGTGACCATCATGCCCGGGGTCACCGGGACGTCACGGTCGCCGCGCGCCATCCGGGTGCGGTCGAGCGCGACGCGCAGGACATAGACCGGTCCCAGTTTCTCGTCGTCGACCGCATCGGGGCTGACGCCGAGCACATGTCCTTGAATCAAACCATAACGGGTGAAGGGGAATGCATCGAGCTTGACGCCGACCTTCTGCCCGACGCTGACGAACCCGGCATCGCGGTTGAGCAGCTTGACCTCGGCGACGAGCTTTCCATCGCCCGGAACCACCGTCATGATCGGCTTCGCCGCCTCGACCACCCCGCCCTCGGTATGGACCGAGAGTTGGCCCACTGTCCCCGACACCGGAGCGCGCAGCACCTGGAGCGTGGCGCGTTGCGTCGTCTTGACCAGTTCGTCCTGCCGCAACCGCATCTCGGCGGTGGACTTGACCAGTTCGTCGAGCAATGCCGCGCGCGCATCGGCGCGTGCCTTGACGGAGTTGCTGGCCGCCCCGCCCGCCTGCGCGGTCGCGCGGCGGATCGACTGGAGCGCGGAATCGCGATCGCGGACCTGCGCGATCCGCTGGCGCCGCATCTCGAGCACCTTCATTTTCTATACGAACCCCTTGGCAAGCAACTGCTCGTTCGCGGCAATCTGTTCGTCAAGCAATGGCAACGTCTCGGTCAGCTTGGCGACTTCGGCGCGCGCCGATCCGATTTCGGCGCTGGCGACGGCATTGCCTGCCTGTTGCGCCTGGATCGACGCATTCACTTCGGCGAGTTTTGCACGGGCCAGCGATTCCTGCAGCGCTGCGGCCGCCGGATCGGTGCCTGCGGGCGCGGCAAAGCGGAAGCCCTTGCCGTCGAGCGCATCGACCACCGCCCGCGTCCGTGCGACGTCGAACGACACCGCATCGAGCGACTTTCGCGCCTGCGCGGCTTCCGTGGTTGAAACGGTCGGATCGAGTAGCACGAGCACCTGCCCCTTGGTCACATGGTCGCCGTCATGCACCAGGATCCGCCGCACTACCCCCGCTTCCGCCGGCTGCACGAGCTGCACCGCGCCGGTGGGCACGATCCGCCCCTGTGCGGACGCGATGATGTCAGTCCGCCCCAGCGTCAGCCACAGGCCGAGCGCGGCGACCCCCGCCAGCAGCACCTTGGCGGTCACGCGCGCGGTCGGCGAAACCGGGCGTTCGATCACTTCGAGCGCAGCGGGGAGGAACGCGGCATCATCAATCCGCAACCGCCCGACGCTCCGGGCCTTTTCCTCGGCGAGCGTGGCGGAGATCATCCGCCAGTTGGTGGTCAGCGCGTTCATGCGGCGATATCCTTCAGGCCCGATTGGCGACGGTGAAGCTCGGCGTAGCGACCGCCCAGCTTGATGAGCTCGTCATGCGTGCCGACTTCGACGATCTTGCCCTTTTCGAGCGCGATGATCCGGTTGCAGTCGCGCACCGCGGACAGGCGATGCGCGATCACCACGACGGTACGCCCCTTGGCGATCGCGCTAAGATTGTTGCGGATGATCTCCTCGCTTTCGGCATCCAGCGCGGAGGTCGCTTCGTCGAGGATCAGGATTCGCGGATCGGTGACGAGTGCGCGCGCGATCGCGATCCGCTGGCGCTGGCCGCCCGAGAGGTTGACGCCGCGTTCGACGATCGGCGTGTCATAGCCCTGCGGCTGTTGCAGGATGAAGCCGTGCGCTCCGGCCAGGTTCGCCGCGCGCATCACCCGGTCGAGCGGCATCGCCGGATTGACCAACGCGATATTCTCGCGGATCGAGCGGTTGAACAGGATGTTTTCCTGCAACACCACGCCGATCTGGCGGCGCAGCCACGTAGGATCGACTTGCGCGATATCCATGCCGTCGATCAGCACCCGGCCGCTTTCGGCGAGATACAGGCGCTGGAGCAGCTTGGTCAGGGTCGACTTACCCGACCCGGACGAACCCACGATCCCGATCGATTCGCCGGCTGCGATATCCAGCGTCACGCCATCGAGCGCAGGCGGACTGTCGACCGCGTAGCGGAAGCGCACCGCATCGAAGGTGATCCCGCCCTTCATCGCGGGAAGCGTGACGCGCGAGGTCGCCTGCGGCTCGACCGGATGGTTGAGGATGTCACCGAGGCGCTCGACCGAGATGCGGACCTGCTGGAAATCCTGCCACAGCTGCGCGAGGCGGATCACTGGCCCCGACACGCGCTGCGCGAACATATTGAACGCGACCAGCCCGCCGAGCGTCAGCGTGCCCCCCATCACCGCCTTCGCACCGAAGAACAGGATCGCGGCGAAGGTCAGCTTGGAGATGAGCTCGACCGCCTGGCTGCCCGTGCTGCCGATGTTGGTGACGCGCAGCGACGCGGCGCTGGTCGCGGCGAGCTGGCGTTCCCAGCGATCCTGCCACTGCGGCTCAACCGCGGCGGCCTTGACGGTCTGGATGCCGCTGACGCTTTCGACGAGGAGCGCGTTGCTGGCCGCACCACGTTCGAACTTTTCCTCGATCCGCTGGCGTAGCGTCCCCGTCACCGCGAAGGAGACGATGACATAGCCGACCAGACTGATCGCGACGATGCCGAACAAGGCGGGCGAATAGATTAGCATCGCCACCATGAACACACCGACGAACAGCGGATCGACCAGCACGCTGAGCGACGCGGTCGTCAGGAATTCGCGGATCGTCTCGAGCTGGCGGACGCGCGTGACGGTGTCGCCGACGCGGCGCTTCTCGAAATAGCTGAGCGGCAACGCGAGCAGGTGGCGAAACAGTCGCGCACCGAGCTCGACGTCGATCTTCTGGCTGGTCTCGGCATAGACGCGGCTGCGGATCCAGCCAAACATCGTTTCCCATACCGATACCGCGACAAAGCCGATCGCCAGCACGTTGAGCGTGGTCTGCGCATTATGCGCGAGGACCTTGTCGATCACATTCTGGAACAACAAGGGTGCGGCCAGCCCGAGCAGGTTGAGCGCGAAGGTGATCAGCAGCACCTCGCCGATCAGACGGCGGTAACGGACGATCTGGGGCACGAACCAGCTGAGATCGAACCGGCCCTTCCCCACCCCGCGCGCCTCACGCGTGGTCAACAGGATCAGCTCCCCATCCCACAGCGCGTCGAGTGCGGCGCGATCGACCTTTTCGACCGGGTTGCCCGGACGCTGGATCAGCACGCCGTCCTCGACCAGCCGTCCGATCACGAACCAGCCCGCCGGGCCGTTGGCGAGCGCAGGCAGCGGCTGGCGCGAGAGACGTCCGGGCTCGACCGTGACGGCCTTTGCCTTGGCACCGTCCTGCCGCCGCGCCAGCCGCACGATGTCGCGCGCGCCGAGCGGCTCGGCATGACCGAGTTCGTGGCGCATCTGCGCCGGGTCCACCAATACGTTCTGGATTGCGAACAGCAGCGCCAGCGCGCGTGGCCCGGTTTCCGGATCGACCGTTCGCTTGTCTTCCGGGCCAAATGCCTCGGACAGTCTGCGCTCGACGCTATCTTGCAATTTCATGGGTGCGGACCTGACAACCTCGGAATGCCGCCGATGTGCCCGACAATGGTAAAGATTAGGGTAACGACACTCTCGGAATGGGCCGCGCGGCCATTCCAAAAGCGATTTCTTGCAAGGATTTGGGTCGCCGCAAGGCAACGGTCGGGGGTCACCGGCAGACCCGCTTTTCGAAAAGTGACATTCTGGTGTCAAAAGCCTTCCGGATTGGGCCGGGATATGGCACGATCCTTTCCAAGGCGTACGATCAAGATGCGCCAGCCACCGGACCTCTAGGAGAGTGAGTCAGACCATGATGATGGCCGCTACGCTATCGAACGCAGGACGCGCCACGCACCGCATCCCAACGGCACGCCCCGCAACGCTCCGTGACGCACAGCGGCAACCGATCGATATCTTCATCGAAAATCTGTCGGCGGACGGATTCGGCATGTCGACCACCACGAGCTTCTCGCGCGGCGAAAGCGTCAGCCTGCAACTTGCCGGGATCGACCCGCGCGAAGCGCGCATAGTGCGGCGGCTGGGCCTGAGTTACGGCTGCGAATTTCTGGTGCCGCTGGACATGTGCGAACTGGCCGCGGCGCTCGATGCGGGGACTGTACTGAACGGTCGGTTCTCGACTAATACAGAGACGGCGCGGCCCGAGGATGAAACGCGGGTCTCTCGGCTTGGTCAGATCAGTATCCTGTTCTGCTTGAACGTTTTGTTGTGGACCGCCATTGTCTTCAGCTTGCGGACATTTTTCTAATATTGTTGAAGCATAACCTGACATGGCTACGCGCGCCCTAAGTGTCGGAAAGTGTTACACCAACGATTTACATTACAGTATACCGAATTGAGTTTACTCGAATTGCTCTATTGGCATAGGTTTTGCTTATCAGTTGCATGATGCCCCCGGCGCGGTTGCGCCAGGCTCGAGTCCAGCGTTGAAAGCTGTTTTTGGGCAGGGAATTGATGCAATGGCATTTAAGAGATCGGCATATGCATTTATCAAAACCGCGATTGCGGCGTCGGCCTTTCTATGGGCCACCGTTGCTGCTCAGGCAGAAATTGCGACATTCGCGACATTTTCATCGATAGAACAGACGAAAAATGTTTCGTTAGTCAATCTGGGCGTAGGCGAAACCAATAGGGCAGCACTGTATTCCACCCGCACGGATGTGGCGGACCAGTTTGGCTCTGTCCAGGTAAGGTTCAATTTCCTTCAGTCCGGCCTCAGTGATTTTGTCACAAATGTGGTTGCGGATTTTTCGCTCAACGGCGTGATCACCCAACCCTCCCTTTCGCAGAGTTCGTATGTATATCAGCCTCTCCTCATCGGGACGATGTCGTTTATCAGCACGACTGACATCACGCTGACGGGCCGGTTGTTCGAAACCAAAACCTTCGCAGCGGGCGCAAATCTGCTGACAGTCGATTTCAACGGGGTAATCTCCGGACCACTCATGGGCAGCACAGCCACCTTCGAAGGCTCGACCGGCGCGAGCAATACCGTCGCGTTCACTTCGGACTTTCTCGACTTCAGCAACGTCAACGAGATGGACTATGCAGCCACATTGAGCGCGATCACACCGCGGCTTACGCTCGGCACCAACGGCAGCCTCAACAGCTTCCGGGCATCTATCGGCGGTTCGTTCTCGTCTGATCCCGCCCCCGTGTTGGTGGGCACCATTCCCGAACCGGCTGGCTGGGCGTTGATGATCACTGGCTTCATGATGTTGGGCGTTGCAATTCGGCAGGGTCGACGGAATGGCTCGTCCATCACTATCACCAAGCCGTGAACCAGCGTTTTACACGGCAACACCCGGAAGTTGTCAAGCAATCAACGTATCACGGCTCAAGCTGAGTTACATCGACCGGCCTTTTCAACCTGCCGGCCAATAATATTGTGACGGCATACGTCTATCGATTGGCAATATTCCTACAAATAAATCTGTATCCATTTGTTTACACACAATACCTAAGAATGTGTAAAATACTTTTACAGTCCGTACTCTTCGCTCTTTCCATAGAATTGAATCAAAACGGCTTCTAGAGTTGGCACATATATTGCTGTTATCTGAAGGTGCATGTTACAGCTTAACGCTGCAAGTACGAGTAGGCTTTGGTCGTTTTCGTGCAAGGATACCGCCATCATGCGAATTGTTAAATTTGCGAAACTCGCACCGGCTTTCGTCGCTTCCGCATTTCTGTTCGGTGCCACGCCCGCCGCTGCCGACGTCCTTACATTTGCGACGTTCAGCTCGATCACACCCATCAAGAACATCCGCTTCGTCAATTCGGGCACAGCGACCAGTCGCGCCGAAGACGCGCAGATCTATACGACGTCGACCGCCAACGCGAATTCCGCTGGTGCTACGAAAGTGTATTTCAGCTTTCTGCAAACAGGGCTAAGCAGCTTCGTCAACAACGTCGTTGCCGATTATGCGCTGACGGCTTCGGTAGCCAAAGGGGACATGGCGTCGATCGTCGCAGGGTATGTGATCCAGCCGGCCGTCACCGGCACCATGACGTTCAAATCCACCGCGGAAATAACCCTGGCCAGCCCCTACTTCGCGCCTACGTCGTTCGCAGCCGGGTCAAATCTGCTGACGGTTACCTTTAACACGGGCATGGCTGGCAGCAGGAACGCTAGCTCATCCACCCTGAGTGGATCGACCGAAGGGGGCTCCACCATCCAATTCACGTCGGACTTCCTGGATTTTTCCGACGTTTCCAATACCGACCTGTCGACGACCTTCAGCGCGATGACGAGTTTGCTGCAGGTTGCTGCTACAGGCAACCAGTCAGTGACTTCGTTTCGGGCAACCGCCGGCGGACAATTCTCCTCGGACCCCGCGCCGATGGTCGTGGGGATTGTTCCCGAGCCGGTCAGTTGGGTGATGATGATGGCCGGCTTTGCGATGCTCGGGGTCGCGATTCGCCGGCATCCGCGAAGCGGACCGCTCACGCTCTGAGGTGCGATCACCGATTGCGCCCATAGTATCATCGACGAACACGCCCCGCTTCCATCGAAGCGAGGGCGTTTCGTTTTCGGAAACGATTCGGCACAATTCCCTGCGTCAAAACGACGGTATCGGTGTAGACAACGGGGGTGTTATTGTTCTGGATCCTGATCGCTACCGGCACCGCTTACGCGCTGCTGGCGGCATGGCGCATTTCGTTGGGAACGGGGCGCGATCGTGCGCCCACGCTCGTCATCGCCTTCATCGGCATGGCGGCCTGGGCATATTCGGGCCTTACGCAAAACCTGCTGCTGATCATTGCGGCGCAATTGTTCCGCAACCTGGCGTGGCTCGTCTATCTGGCGAATGCGACGCAGCCGTCCGTTGAATCCTCCGAGCGCAGATCCCATAGTGCAGCGATCCTGGGGATCATGGCCGTGGTTGCCGCAGCTTCCGCCGTTATGGGGATCCTCCAGACCCCGGATACGCAAGCCGCAACGACATGGGCGGTCATCACCATCGGATGTCGCCTGCTTTTTGCGATCGGCGGCATCATCTATCTCCACAACCTGTACAACGGACTGACCAGCAGCAGCGGGACCGGCTTCCGACTGATCCTGTTCGCGCTCGGCATGTTGTCTGCTTATGACCTCAATCTCTACACCGTCGGGCTACTCGGATATCAGGTAGCGGGACCGCTGAGCATCGGACGGACGGTCCTTGCGTTGCTGATGGTTCCGCTGTTTCTGGTGGCTGCCCGCCGTCGGGAACACTGGAAGATCGCATTGTCGCGCAAGGCGACGTTCCAATCGTTATCGCTGGTCGGGATTGGTTTGTACTTCGTCAGCATGTCGATCGTTGCGCGCTCCGGAAGCGTATTTGCCGGATCGGCAGGGCCGACCGTCGCGATCGGTGCGACGTTGGGCCTGTCCGCGATCGGGGCGTTCCTGCTGTTCTCGACCCGCGCCCGTGCGTGGCTCAAGGTCGTCATCATCAAGAACCTGTTCCGCCACCGCTATGATTACCGTGCCGAGTGGCTGCGGTTCAGCGCGACGATCTCTGATTCGGGCGGATCGGCGCTCTCGCTCGAGGAACGGGTGGTGAAAGCAGTTGCCGACGTGACGGAATCTCCCGCCGGCCTGTTGTTGATGACGACCGACAAACAAACGTTCGACGTCGCGGCGGCATGGTGCTGGGGCCATCGCGTCATGCCGCCCAACGGGCCGATCCGCTTTCCGGAAACGCAGCACGAACAACTCCAGCAAGGGCTGATCGCGACGTTCGCACAGGATGGGCAGCGCGCCGTACGCACGCAGGAAGAGCCGGAGATCAGCGAAACGATTAGCGATGCATGGGTAGCGGTTCCGCTGATCTGGCTGTCGACGATGATCGGGGTGGTCATCCTGGCAAAACCGCGGCTGCAACGCGCGCTCGACTGGGAGGACTTTGATCTGCTGAAAGTCATCGGTCAGCAGGCGGCGGTGCATCTGTCCGATGCCCACAAGCAACTGGAGCTGGAAGAGGCGCGCCGTTTCGAGGAATTCAACCGTCGGTTCGCCTATATCATTCATGACATCAAGAACGTGGTCAGCCAGTTGTCGCTGCTCGCCAGCAACGCGCAACAGCATGGCTCCAACCCGAAGTTCCAGGCGGAGATGAGCCGCAGCCTGACGAGCGCAGTGCAGAAGATGAACGTTCTGCTGTCGCGCCTGTCGCCGGACCGCGTGCTGCAATCCGCCACGCCCGAAAGCATCGACGTCGATCGGCTGATCGACACGATCGTGACGGGGCGCGTCGATCAGCGCTCGCTATCGATCGGCCAGCGCTCGGGCGCGCGCGCGCGCGGTGATCTGGAAAAGCTGAAGCTCGCGCTCGACCATCTGGTTCAGAACGCGATCGAGGCCAGCCCCGCGGATCAGCCGGTCGTCGTCTCAGCAACCTCGGTGGGGCCGCAATGCGTGATTACCGTCACCGACAATGGCGTGGGCATGTCCGCGGACTTTATCCGGAAGGGCTTGTTTAAGCCTTTTGTCTCTACAAAGGGGGGTGGCTTCGGTATCGGCGCTGCGGAAGCGAAAGCGCTGGTTGCGGGCATGGGGGGAACCCTGCGCGTGGCCAGCACCGAGGGGCAAGGCAGCATCTTCACGATCGAACTTCCGCTCAGCGACGTGCGTGATTAGGTAATGACGGACATGGTCGACAACATCGCAAAACCAAAACTGTTGATCGTCGAAGACGATCTGGATCTTCAAGCGCAGCTGGAATGGGCGTTCACCGACTATGAGGTGGTAACCGCCGGTGATCGCGCCGCCGCGCTGAACGCGCAGCGCACCGAGAATCCGACGGTGATTACGCTGGATCTGGGCCTGCCGCCTGACCCGGACGGCACGTCGGAGGGGTTCGCGACGCTGCGCGAGCTGATCGCGCACAACCCCACGGTCAAGGTGATCGTCGCATCGGGGCACGAAGCGCGCGAAAGCGCGCAAAAGGCGATCGCGCTCGGGGCGTATGATTTCTACTCCAAGCCGATCAACATCACCGATCTCAGCCTGATCGTCGGGCGCGCCTTCCATCTGGCACAGATCGAGGCCGAGAAC
>Ga0265798_10004890_pt1 | contig 18316 bp, 19 predicted proteins | sample P3T30metagenome_FD_192430 | JGI IMG/M metagenome (GOLD analysis project Ga0265798, IMG submission 192430) | Plant litter microbial communities from East Loma Ridge, Irvine, California - P3 T30 | ecosystem: Environmental > Terrestrial > Plant litter > Unclassified | place: USA: California... | reverse complement strand
CCTTCATGCACCCCCTGCAGAGAGGTTGCCTCGAAAGCCACGCCGTCGACGCCTCATCCTGTGTCCTGATATCGCAAGGTATTGATCTGGACATCCATGTAGCCTCAGTGTGAAACGAGTTCACCTTATCATATTGCAAACTGCGAGTTAGACATGTCCGTTTTGACAAACGTGAAGAAGAGACTTGCAGCAATGACCCCATAACACTGTAGGTTGAAGAGACCCAGCCACTGTCCTCTTGGTCGCCTCTTCTACTCCGAGGCCAAGCCCTCGGATTGATTGCACAAGTACCATGCCCTAGCGAACGTATCGTTTTCGCCCCCTGTGACGAGTCTACTAGCTTGCAGGTCGCCTGCAGCATACGCAAGATTACAGCTCCCTCCAACAGACATGGTGTGTCGGTGGATACTGATAGTCCATTGCCAATCAGCCACTTGGCCTCCGTTCCGCTATTGTACGGCTTGATCCTGCACGGGTCGCTCGGCTATGTTTTTTTAGAATCACACTACCTGCACTTGCTAAAGATGTACCCACAGGATTCAGTCGACTGAGCGCATCTCTCGAAGACTATTGGAACGATATAAGAATGATGTGCCATTGTGGCACTGTCAGAGATTAGCACGAGCACGGCAAGGTAGTATGTCCACCACATCGACTGGCAGTATTCGCTCTCTTGACCCAAGAGGAGGACTTGAGCGTGCCCAGCAAAGAATGAGAGGACCTCATACAGTCTCATGGTCATGAAGAGATGAAGACACATTGCATGCTTGAGGCGTTGACGATCATGAGCTTGCGTAGTCATTTCACTCATGATCTGCTGTGTACTTGAGATAGACTGACGTCAAAATTATACATCACCAACGTTCTACTCAAACACCGGCCACTGCTGGTGACACTACGAGACCATCACCGGAGAATGAAAGAAAGGTGAATTTCCTCGTTTGTTCGAGGGACTGATGTTGTCCGATGGGCTGCGCCTTGTAAAAGTAGAGTGTCAGGTTGAGCCAACTGTTATTACAGTATATAGAGCGGAGTGATCACTCTTTACTGTACAATCTGTTTTGGTAGGCTTTTTCCGGTGCATGCCGTCCAGCATCGTGCTCTTGGGCTTGCCAGAGATCTTCAACTACATTGATCTTCAGAGGGAAAAACGAACGGCGATAAGTTTTCGAACGAGTCTGCTTAGTCGTTGTCATGATTGTCTGACTCCGTACTGGGAGGCGCCGCAGGAGTGCGCATTCCGTTGCTCTCGGAGTCTGTGGTGACAGCCTTGGGTATGAACTTGTGACCCGGGTCGAAGATTGCGCGAGTCACAGGCTCTGGAGAGACCGAGGGCGGCGGGGAAGAGAGGCCGTACTCTCGCTCTAGCTCAACAAGATAGACCAGATCGGCCCAAACCTGCCAATGCAACACAACAACATGTGAGAAGCGGCGAATAAGCTCCGTTTCAGGATCTATGGGCCGAGCCACTGGGACAGGTTCACAGACAGCGCCCATGCCGAAAGAATGAGTTGGCGCGACAGGCATCGGTGGGACGAGCGCCTCTTGCAGCTCAATGGCAGGCATTCTACAGTGTGCATTGACACATTCTTTGGTCTTGGGGAGGAGACGATAGAGCAGGTCTTGGGCTTGATCGCGGAAGGCCGAAGAGTTCGGATGGAGGTCTTCTTGGAGCCTATTTTCTGCTGAGGCGATCAAGTTTGCATCGTATGGACGCGTGCGACGTTCGAGAGTGAGGACAATGCGAACAATCTCTGCTGCAATGTTTTCAAGGCGTTCGGCCCAGAGACCTTGCGACCCGACGATTGCAGTGAGCGAACTATGTAGGACTGTCCACGCCTCGGGGATCTCGCGTCTTGGTACTGCAGGAGAAAGTAGGTCGACGAGAATGTTGCCGCAGACTAGATGGCAGACCATGTTGTGCATATCGACCCGAATCGTACGCAGGCGGTCGAGGTCGAGATAGAAAGTCGAGGTAAGGCTGGTGGTGCTTGAGCAGAAAAGAAGGTCTCTCAGAAGTGCGTGTGTCAGGGTGTCCAGGTACGACATGGGTGTTCCTTCGATGGCACTAAGTGTGTTGCACTCCTGTTCCAACCACGATCGCGAGACTTCGGGGTCTAACTTGCCGAGACCGATACGATGGTTGTGGTACCGCTTGAGAAAATTGACGGTATCATATATCAGCAGTGGGCGCATGTGGCGGATCTGATGATTTGCCACGTCCAGCTTCATTGCTTCAAGGAGTTTGATTAGCTGGCGTAGTCCGCTGACCATGAGTCTTTGATCCGCCTGCTGTGCGGCTTTGGTGATTGCCTTGCGCATCTTGTCCACAAGACCATCCCTCATCGGAGCGCAATGGTTCTTCAGCATCTTTTCAAGCCAGTTTGCTAGGTCCACGAGATCGCATACGCCGTTGTCGATTTGCTGGATAAGCAGATCGACGTCAAGTCGCTCCGTGATCTTGGCCTGGTCTTGATCGGGCACCAGCGTGGTCAGGATATCACGGACTACCTCAACGATACTGGGCAGCCTCTTTCTGCTCTCGCGCATGATGCTTTCCCAGTAATCTGGACTGGCAGTCCCATCGGGTTGTGCCTTGGCTCTTTGTGAAAGGTGCAGCATGTACAACTCAGCTTCCAGCGCCTTCCAGAAGTCCTCGGCCAACTTGATCTTTTGTTCGCATCGCGCACCGTCCAGATTCGGGCTGAAGTGGAGTTCGAGGTCAAAGTTGACACCGTGACGCAGCTTGGGGTTATTGATGATCCGTGACATGTCGAGCTCGGCCAGGGAATCGGGAGTGACGGGCGGATGTATTGATGCATGGCGGAAAGCTGGAAGGATCTCGATGCCTCTAGGGCCGCTCGCACGCAGGCGCTTTTCGATCTCTGCCGTAACGTCGTTCTCGGATTGGATGGTCATCGTGGTGGATGTTGCTGCTTTTTGGTCGGCGAAGACGTGGTCGGCGAAGACGGGGTCTGAGTCGAACTGCGCTTGCTTTATGTTGGACTCGCTGACGTGGCCCCATTCACGAGCATCTGAGTCGGTCTTGCTTCTAGCCGCTACTGCACGGCTCTGACCTTCCATTGATTTGCTTCCGTGTCGGGCGTGTGAGGCGGCGGGTGCCTTTTCACGGTTGGGCAAGCTTTGTGTGTTGGCGGCGCGCGCCATGTTTGTTAGATAGTGAGAGCGCTTGTAACACTCTCAGAAGCAGTCGTTGTCGTTGTTCACGGTAATAGCGTCGTGGGACTGATGCTTTCCAACAGCCGGTAAGTGAAAGCCACCTGCACAAGGGGGAAGTATTCTGGAGGGAAGGGTAGGCCGGATGCGACGTGGGTGATGTCAGATGAGCAGGTGAAATGCAAAATTCCGGGCAGAGACGATGCTTTAGACCGGATATCTGGCTTACGGTTAGAATATCAGATTGTACCTCGCCGTACACGCACAGTAGGGTATGAAAGGTGGATGGTCACACGGAGCATGCCAGAATACATAGTCCGCAGACATAGCGGGAGTGGAATGTTGGAAGCATACCTATGTGGCGGCATCAACATGGATAATATAATTGCGACTGAAGGGACGCTTGAGATGTCTGTAAGCGTCTAGAGTAGCCACGATAAGTAGTTAGTTGTTGGGCAGAAGAGAAAAGGAAGATGGTGTTACTTTGCTTCTATATATGATCAGCCCGAGTGCAATTAAGGCAACAATGACGAGATTCAACCCTTGGCGGGGCGTCCTAGCCTATAGATCGTTGAGGCTCCGGCCAGACGATGTTTTGCACAGTAGTGACGGATTGCAGCAAGTACGAGCCCCAGGTTAATATGTCCAGAAGACACCCTTGCTTAGGCTGAAGAGAAATGGCAGGACGCGAGTAGTGGGTGTAGAACTCAGCCTGCAATACACGTGGCGACATTGATCCGTGTATAAACGATGACAAGCTCATCAGCGACTCGAATACTGGCAGTGCGCTTGCAGTAGGTGCAGACTTGCAGGAACTCTGGACGATATTGGACGGTTGCCTTTTTGCTGGCTTCTTACTACTCGTTTTCGAGCAACTTGATTGAGTCTCACATGATGGCGCAGCGCCATTCCGGTTAGTCCGATTTATCCACCAAGGACTTGGGAACTGAGAATTGCTCGCAAAGAGGGCGGTGGTACTGATTGGTGGCACTGGATGCAATTGCTGCTAAATCATCATCACAACGACGGGGGAACGAGTGCCTATCTTCGCACATCGTGCGCCTGCACGGCACTAGCGATTCTTGGCACCCTTTCCATCTATTGTCGAGTGCCCTGGCCCCTACAGCATCATCATGCTGGTCAAAACAAGTCGCGCATGAGCTGACCACGGACGGCCAGCCCGAATGCACGTCCGAATATGCTGCCCGAGAGTAACCCTCTATTGCCCGGGAAACCCGCGTTGACTGTTTCTTGCCATCGACCATGGGATCGCCGCACTTCTATCAACCTGGAGGAACCAGATCAGAACAGACAGGCTGCTGTCCTTCTACCGTTTGACGACTGAAGACATGGGACCAGAGCGGGGCTGCTCAAACTATATCAACGCCAGCGTGAGCTAACGTATGCATCTCGTCAGTGCTTTCGTTGCATTTGATTCCTGCTGATTCTCCAGTAGATGCAGAAAGAGCTCTCGTAGAGTGTGAAATCCAATCTCCATACCGCCTGACCCCCCATCGGCAATAGTAGGGCGTCGCAATGTAACTGGCAACCTAGCTTTTCCGCCTGAAAGAGAGTACTGATCTCTCTGAGTTCGTTGGTTTGCGCTTGAATTGTTGCTTCGAGCATCACCGCTGTCTTCGTCTGGGTTTCGATAGTGCTGCTAGTTTCTTTTTCTATGATTCCCGCGTAACCTCTTGACTGCCGTGGCTTTTCAGAAGCCTATGTGCCAGATCTTTCAGCTGGGCGACTGGCTCTCCGGTTCCTTCGGCCTTTCGTCTGCATTCCCGCTCGCCTGCTGAAGTAAAGACTATGACAGCCAATGTTGCCGGCTTGTGGGTTCGCAGCGATGTGCACTTCTAGTTCAGGCCGCGGTAACAAGAATAATGCTTGTGCTTTCTGCTACGATAAGGAGGTCGGCAATACAGCGCAAGATCATCCTTGACGGCAACTCCTCGATAAATTGATTTGTTGTTTGCCCATAGTGCTAGCTCGACGACCGACCAATAATGTTGGGGTTGGGTGTAATGGCCATTGAGTTAAACTCTCGATGAGGGCAGAGACTACAGTAACGCGAGTGGATGCGCTTGGCCTGCACAATGCCTCCTTTTCTCGGACCAAGCTTCGCCTGAACTCAGCTCTCCAGGAGGGGGTGCCGCAACAAGATGACTACAGGATTCACCAGCCTACACGCCTAATCGAAATAGGAGCTTTGGATGGTGATATCTGTTAAATGCTGTCAGCAAGCTGAACGCGGGATCCAGGCTGAATCATCTACTTGTACTGTACAATGTGTACGATGGCATATCTTAAGTCTGCGATCGATCTCGCGTTGGAAGAGTTCGCTGCCGTCGTTGCTGTATTCGATAGCTCGGAGCGGTGAAAGATACCTTCCGAGGTTATAGCACCGATTCGGTTCAGCGTTCTTCATGTAGCTCTTGGAGGCGCATATCATTTGCGCAGAGGGCAGTGGTACACTAGGCGACACCGGGAGCAATGACTACTGACTCGTTATATCGGTGTTTGCTAGAGAAGCACGGGTGGCTATATCTGTGCGTTGTGCGCCTGTTCAGCATCATATACCCTTGGCCCACTCCGATCGTTTTAGAGGGCTGTGTCATCCATCAAATCCTGCACCAGGAGGAATTTGCGTCGACAGAGCTGCAGGAATGTTATTCGAGAGTCCTGGCCCTTCCAACGCCACCATGCCAGTAGACGCCTGTCGCGTATGAGCTGACCTCTGAGGACCAGTCTGAGAACACGTACGAACGTGCCGCCCGAAGCGAGGTTCCAAGGGCAGTGTGCGTTGGCTGCTCCTTGCCACCGACTATTGGACCTTCGCACCTCGATCCACCCAGGGAGACCAAATCAGAGCTGGACTACTACTCCTCCACCGCGTGAAGTCACGCCCGTAGACCGGGGCTTTTGTAATCGCATCTACGGCAGCGTCAGCTAATGGAGGCGTCTCATCGGTTCTTTTGCTGCATTGGATTCTCACTGATTTCCCGGCGAATGCATCCTGAGCTCGGGCTTGGGCGTGATGTCCAATCTCCATGCCACATGACCCCCCATGGTTAACAGCTTACGTGGGGCGATCAGGCCGTGTGCACGACCACACAGCAACAGACTCTGTTGGACGAGCCGCTGGCACAAGATTGGACCGGTATTTGGCGCTCCCGCATACTAAAGATAGTAGCGGAGCACGTATAGAATGTGTCCAATTATTTAAGTGTTGTGGAAGCGCATCGACGCCGTATCATTTATATTTGTCAAAGATGCCGGAAGAGGAGAAGAAAGAAGGCGAAGAGGACTACTGGTGCCCGAACAGTTTGAAGATGTCCTGGGTATGCTACCATAAGACCTTCCAGCTACCACATCCTCTGGTCCCCGAAGGCCACGGCCAGAACTGCAAGCGCGAAGGGGGTTGCAGCGCAGAGAAGTTGGTGGACGACTACATCGTGTACGTGGACATTTTTAACACACAAGCAATACATTCTCCAAACTTACAAGCTCATCAGTCAAAGACAGTATGGAGCAAAGTGCCGTCCGTATCCCCAATCATACCGAAAGTGACTTACACTGACCCATTCCAGCTTATTGCACTCCTCCCACAGGCAACATGCTCTTGTACGAATACAATCCCGAAACAGGGGCGGTTCGCGATCTCAAGGTGGTCGACGGAAAACTGGATAGCATCGATATTAGGCGTTGTTGGTTACTTCACTGTAAAGAGTGGTAACTATCGCGATCGCCTCAGCATTATTCGTGGGTAACTTATCTCGGATGCTTGGCGATAGAATATTATTGCATGGTCTCTTCGTGCATCAGCCCTGGAGTAAGTGCATTAGCCGGGCGAGTCGGAAAAGATGTATCAGGAAGTGACCTCACTTTTTAATTGTCCACTGCTTTGTTTATCCGCATTGTCGAAGTCGAGAGAATAGTTGGGGATAGGTTCCACGATCGGCTCATTGTCAGGGTCATGATATGGCGCGAGGTACGGGTGTCTGGGTGCCTCTCCCGCGCTGGTATGTTGACGGGTTTGAATGCCATTAGCTCGTCCGCCAACTCGAGAGCAAGATTTTCTCGAACGGAAGGTTACAGATGTCCGCGCGTGCACAGCTAGACTTGATGCTGTTGTAATCTTTTTCAGTAGGTGTTCGCCCTAGCAATGAACTTCCACGTTCTGTTCATGGGTAGCTTGAGGCGTCTCGAGTGTTTTGGGAGGGTTGGGCAGAAACAAACGCTTCAAATGGCAGGTTTCGTGGCTTGCACGATGGCGGTGTGGACAAGCAGGGTCAAAATTATCAACACGTGGGCTGGATGTGCTGTGAGTGCGTGGTCATGAGAGCTCTCAAAAGTGTTGTGTCGTGAACAGGCTGAGGTCAAAGAAAAAGGACTCGGATCTGCCGTGTCGCACACGTTGGGCGTTCCATGCAACATGTGTAGGTTGCTATACATGTAAGTCCAGGGAAATCTCAACTGCGCACGTTGATCAAACGTCCAAGAGCACGTGGTCGTGAACGGGCGAAACACATGCTAGACGTACGTGGCTTCATGGCCCAACCCCTCCTTCTCTGTCCGACCGTGTGCAAGACAGGGCACGAGACATAGCAGCCATCGACCAGCTTTGACTTGACAGTTGGCAAAGCTGTCCGATACAGTAATATAGACTGAGCCTATATGTGCGTTGTCTTAGGTAGTGAATTGGTTCGAAGTCCCCCGAGGCCATATCGATAAGCCGACCCATATCTTGGCACCCCCACCTACGTGTTGGGAAGCTTCCAGACACCGTCGTCACACTGTAATAATATTTCTCGAAGGACAGCGAACGGTCAACTATCATCGGCACGATCTCTTATTACCTTGTCGCCTTCGGTTAACTGTGGCATCACTTACTGTGCTCGCCCCGCCCCTGGTTGAACAACCTGCATCCCACATCCCACAACCGACAACCGACAACCGACAAACCCTGCACGAACCGGGGGAGACGTCGTCTGCGCCCTTCACTTTCCCTGTTCAGGACAGCTGATCGCAGGAAATATGATGGAAAGACCGCCGGTACACTGGGGCAATATCAGCGCTGAAACCGCCAAGTCTGTAGCGGCGAAGTTGGACAAAGGAAAGAGAATGGAGATGACGCCTTTCCCTTTCGACAACGTCACAATCGCCGAGGAAGACCTAATAGCTGTCAAAGAAGAGGTGGAACAAGTACGTCAGGCGCGTCTTCTCGAGCTTCAAGGAACTGACACTTGCGCAGAAAATGAGAGACCAAGCCATAGCTTGGGGCAAAGCCAAGGTGACCATAATTTGGGGCAGAGCCAACGTGACAAAGGATTTTACTGGGAAAGTCCCAGGCACTAGGCTTGGTGCAACGCCAGGATTCGTTGTGCTGAGTGACATGGGGGACCTACCGTGGCGCACAACGGGTGAAAGAGGTGGTATATACACGTGGGAGGAAGAAGTGATATGGAATCTGGAGGCAGGTTGTTACGTGTTGACGTTCAGTTGTAAAGAGGGAAATTAATATTCCAGAATTCTGGATTCAACCCTTCAATCTGAGTGTCATATGACGACCCATCCCAAGCAGAATCGCCTACACTTACATCGCCATAACCTTGGTTTGTTTCAAACAAAGTTCGAGCGTGGAAGCCGGGGTAATTCTCTGCTCTCTGTTGAAAAGAGGCCTCCTCGGCCTCGGTCAATGTCGAATTGTCCATTTCTGGCGAAAGTCTGAAAGAAGCTGTTTGAGCAATTGATTCTCGTCGTGGAACGAGCTCTGCGTCAGGCTGCCTTCCGGGTGGCAATTTTGGTACGCTTTCGGTCCGCTGACCTAGTGCAGCCGGATTCAGCACTGAAAACGGTGCCGGTGTAAGTACCCTCACGGCAGGTTGCTCGTCGACTTCTTGGGCGGAAGGAAGGCTATTCAAGGTATGGCGATTTACGACAGACGAAGTAGCGCTTCCGACTTGACCGTTTAATGACATTTCTGTTGTACCAGGGTAGCCAATGTAGCTGTGCCCTGTCACAGGTGTTGTTCGAGCAGTGATTTCTTGTTGCCGAACAAGCTCTGCATCCGGCTGCCATCGAAGGGATAAGCCTTGCACATCTCCACCCCGTCGACCCGTTGACATCAGGCCCGACACCGGATAGCGGGATGGTGTAGACGTCCCTACAGAATGTTCGGTGATCTCCTGCAAAGGGGGTAGGGTGTAGACATGGCGATCAGCAATGCCCGATGTAGTGCTTCCGACTCGATCGCTCGATGATATCGGACATGCGCCAGGATAGTCGATATAGCCGTGGGAATGCAAGGTTGGTACGGTTTCGGCCCGTTGACTCGACAACGCCGAGTCCGGCACTGGGAGCGACGCTGGTGGTGGTATGCCATGCACAGGTGCTGTAAACCCAGGATGCGGTGACTGATTGACAGCTGTTTCTTCCCGTGTGTTGGAAGGTGTATCTCTTGTATGAATCGATGCGTCGATAGCTTGCCTCGAACTGGAGTTGCCTCCAGGTATATGTTGGGACTGTGTAGTCGAGCTCGCTTCCCCGTCGTGACTATTCGTTGGCGTCATTGCATTTCCTTCTTGTCGGCCACGTTTGTTTTGGCCCGTATGCCTGTTTTCGTAGCTTACGGACCGATTTCGCTTCCGTGGTCTGGTCTGGCCTGTGATGGTCAGTACTAAGGAAGATTCATGAGATAGATTCGAGTTTCTGACCGTCATAAATCGCCCGGCAATCTTTAACCCACTGTGCAATCGTTTGCATCAAGCTGGCGGTCCAAGCATTTTCTTTCAGAGAGGCTGCTAGGTCCTCCAGGTCTGGGTTATTGACATGGCGGAATGGAGTAGGAACAAAGGAGACCACGGCAGAAGCGCATTCAGTCCCAGTGTAGTGCTCGAGAACAAGTAGCCTTGTGCCATTTCTGATTGCCCTTTCCACGCAGCTTTTCTTTGGAAAGTCATGAGCTTTGATGAACTTGGCAAGGTTCCCTTCACCAGTATTGTGATTCTCAGTGCCCTCGCACAAGTCGTCGAGTTTGGACCGCTGGAATGTCTGCCTTTCCCATTCGTGGTATTGCAAACCCAATGATCGTTCTCCAAGCCCCTTCCGAAATCTGGTGTGGTCGTCGTGGTGAGCTTCCGCCCACTCCACATCAAGAAGACGAAGGTCGAGATCTTTTATTTCGGTTTTGCGTATAACCGCCTGCTCAGCTGATTGTTTGATATATTTCTCGATCTTGTTTCGTGTCTTGTCTGACTCGAGTATTTGTACCAGAGGAGACGCTGCTGTGATCAAACTCTTCTCCAGCTGCTTACACACATTTCGGACCAGTGTTTTATTATCTCGTATTGTCTCCTCTGTAGTATCCCCAAGGATTCGGGCGAACTCATGTAGAGCGTCTCGAAAGTTAGGCATGGTGGTCGTTGAAGCGGATGATTGTGCGGAAGCCACAAGTGAGTGCAGCGCATAGGTGAGAAGAACGTTTGTGACCCAGGGGCCCACCGCGCACCGATGCGCGGTGGGTCCAGCGCGGCGTGGAAGCTAGCCATGGAGACACCACGTCGAAGTTGGACATGCACGGGCTGACCGAAACCCCCAAAACTCCCATTCATCTGTCTTCATTAGGCGACGCCACGCTTGGAGTGGTGGGAAGCGAGGGGCCGCGTTGCACGAGTGCGAGATATCAACTCGACACCCGCTTTTGACGTTGGAGCATTCGTGCGCATGCAGACACCGCGGGATTTGGTGCCTAGGCGCCGTGTGTTCTGATGCCTTAATGCAGACTCAACGGATATACAACCGACCCTAATCGGGCATATCTCCATTGGCTCCTCTACATGACTGATCTAATGTCGCAAGCGAAGGAGTCTTGCCACTACAGTGGGAGCACCAACTCCGTATAGGCTATACTACAACGAGCCATCGCCGTGAGAACGCTACTGCATACACGTCACATTCTCGGTTGGATGGTCGTCTGTAGGATCACAAAGATCGATAGTGCATGGAGGTATGGTGTTGCCGTCCCCAGGTTTTGCCATCCATCGATCGCATATGTAGACTGGCCGAGCCGCCGTCCCCAAACGGTTTGCGCAATGCACCCTGCGTAATGCACCCTTTGCTGCCAACATGGTCTACCAGGAACTCCTTGCAGCATTACTCGTGGGTTTCGTCCTCGCCGCAGCTTTCGTCACGCTTCGCTACTCACCGCTTCCACTGAAGAACGACTGGTCAGGATAGCCTGCGAAGTGGCTTCGCCTGACGGGAACGGTACGTCCGTCGGAGTGCAAGATCCAGATTACCTTGCTGACCGGTTCAGGTCTTCGGCCTTTCGTTCGGCATCTTCTGGCTGTGCCATGAATCGATAGGCGCCTCGGAAACGGTGGGTACGAGTATGATTCGCCATCTCGGCCGCAGCTGACACACGACAGCGCCACATCACCCGGATCATCCTCTTCTGTAACATCTATGTGGTGCAATTAGCTTCACTGCTCGAGGTCACTCAAGTCCACTCCAAACCTGAAGCCGGGGTTTATCTCGGCGTGGGAGTCAGCTTGGTCGTGCTGTTCGACACAGCATCGATCGTGTTGGCAGCACTTCGCCACCAACCCCATGTGCGTATACCGAGATCGAGTTTCAAGACTTGGCGGATCTCAAACGCCGTGTGCTCACGAATGACTGACAAGATCTAGGAGCATCGTGCCTTTCGAAGCGGATTGGTGGAGGTTGTTTCTCCAAAGGCCGTGTACCCATGATCGCAGACTACGTCGTCGCATTCGGGAGACGCTCTGTCTCCGGCGAACGAACCATAGCTTAAGCTACAAGTGTCGTATCAGCATTGTCGGAAGTGGTACCGGGCATCGTGCGCCTGTTGAAGAGGTAAAGATATACACGTCCCGTTTCCCGTTCATGCCGTGTCGTCAGGCCATCTCCAATCTACAACCCAGCAAGCCACATCGGCGGTAGTGTGCTGGTATTCGATGCGCATATCTCGCTTCGTTCGGACATGAGTAGCTGATCATTCAAGTCCTGTGGCCGGACTGGGCGTGCACTTGCGTGATTAATCATTGTGTTCGTTGTAGATCACACATCGCAGTGCACCTTCACGAGCTACTCGAGTCAATCAACCTGTCCAATCTAGCGGTGGCTGGCCGGCATCGTCCTCCCAGGAGGCCGCTATGTATCAGGGGTCCCTCAACCACCCAAGCGCGTGGCGATACTAGGTTGCAGGTGCAAGGGTTTAGGGATCAGCACGCGCCGTATGTGCCTCGTTCAGGCAAGCGGTTACCATAGATTACGATACATTAGCGATGGGCTGTCAACGGCAAGCAGGTCTTTCGCGGACAGACTTGAGCGAGAGACAAAAGAGTCGTCTCTGCCGTACATGTCACCAACACAAACCTTCAGCGCCAGCCTTTCAACGTCCACTTCCGACACCTCCCTGCAGTACCCATCTCAGCACCGACAACGATAATGAACTCATCAATACTCAGTCTTGAGCTTACGCCACTCCCCGAAAGTCATGCTCGGGGACTGATATTGGACTCGAAAAGAGGTGCCACCTTGCGCGACGAGCAGGATGCAGAGGCTATGCAGGTGGAGCCAGTGTTCTTTCGCAGGTTCGGGTTACCAGCCATGATCGCTCTGAACAGTACTGTGGTGCTCCCATGGCAAAACGCCCTGGTGGTGCTAGGTTTTGTGTTGTACGATGGTGGTACTGGCGGACTTTTTTTCAGCTTCATCATCGCAATCGCTGGCTTCGTTCCCGTTTACCTGTCCATTGCAGAGTTGAGCTCCTCGTTCGTCAAGAGTCGCATCAGTACTGAGATTGTAATTTTTGACTGACTTCTACGCCTCCAGATTCCCGACTGCGGCCGGACAATTTCAATGGGTGAACGAGTGTGCACCGCACCGCTGCCGTCTATTGTTGGCCTTCTGTACGGGATGGCTTTGTTCCTTCGCGTGGGTCGCATTCGCCGCCAGCTGTGCCGTCATCATCGGCAACATGGTGAGAGATTGTGTCTTAATCTACCATCCCGAAGCGCCGATCGTCGGTCATGCCATCGTCCCTGGATGGTTTTCCACACTCGTGGCGTGGACCTCGCTGATCCTGGCATATCTGTTCAATACCACAATGGCCAAGTGGCTCGACCGGCTCGAAAAGGTTGTGCTTATCGTCCATATCTGTCATGCCGTAGCCGTCGTCGTCGTCTTGTGGTGCCTATCGCCAATTGCGCACGCCGGAGATGCGATGTTGACATTCAACAATGGAGGAAATGTAAGTTCGTCTGCGAATCAATCCCGAGTGAGGGGCGGCGAGAACTAAACCGAGTCTGACAACTTCAACAGTGGCCTGGTCAGGTGAGCTTCTTCGTTGGTTTCATCAGCGCATCGAGCACATTGATCGGGTTCGATAGTTCTGTGCATATGAGTGAGTGAAGGAGACAGGAAATATGGCAGATGCCCACTAACATCCTAGCTCAGCCGAGAACACGCGAGACGCCTCCAAAATCGTCCCATTGGCAATGATGATGGCGCTGGCGGTGAATGCCACCCTAGCACTCTTGGTCGTCGTCACTCTCGTTTTCACAGTTGGCGACGTCGGTGAACTGCTCGCGACCACGACAGTGCAGCCGTTTGTCGCAATATTTCTCAACTCAACGGGTAACAAGGCCGCTACCGTCGCAATGGTCGCGCCCTTTATCCTGTGCTTTTTCACCGCTCTCGTCGGCGAAGTCGCTACTGGAAGCAGACAGGTGTGGTCGTTCGCTCGCGTTGGGGGTTTGCCGTTCGCGGACGGATTGAAGTCGGTGAGTTCTTCTCCTCTCTCCCCGCATAAGCTCATCCTCTATGCCAGGGACCCACTGACAAACGGAAGGTTACCGATTGCGAGTATCCCGGTATGGCGGTCAAGTGGACCGTCGGACTCGCCGCGATCGTGACATTTGTCAACCTCTTCTCCGCAGAAGGTTTCAACGCTATCATAGCTTTGATCGTCGTGACATTGGCGTTGTCGTACGCGATCACCAACGCTTCTTTGATCTTCCGGCGTCTCTACGGAGCAAAATTGCCCGCTGACAGGAGGTTCTCACTGGGGCAATTTGGTCTTCCTGTCAACACTATAGCCCTTCTCTTCACGCTGATGGTTGCAGTCTTCTCTCTGTAAGTGGCCATCCAGTGAAGAGCAACCGCAACAAGACTTTTGCTGACCACATGAACAAGTTTCCCATCGGATGCGCATCCTACAGCGAAATCAATGAATTGGGGCATACTCATGTTCGGTGTAGTTCTAATCCTGGCACTCGTGTATTGGTTCTGGAAAGGGTACAAGGAGTTTGCACCGAAGATGCGCAAGCAAAGTTGAAGTCTACTCTATATAATACTGCAACATGTCAAACAACCTTGCAGGGAGCTGAGGATACCCGGAAAGAAGCATCCAGACTGCCACGGATTCCCTGGAGGTATACAGCAGTGGATGGCCTCAGCAATAGACACATAGCTTAATCAACTCTTTCACACCCAACATACTATAATGCATGTGGTTCTACATGACCGTCTGCCTACATGAACCGTGGACTGGTGGTATGGGGCTACACACGAGATGATGTATTCACGATATCCAGACGCCAGACGAGTTGAATGGCGTCCCAGCTTACGCAGATAACATGATCTTATGGTGATAAGGCGTCTGTTCGCCTGCGGAACGTCACCTGTCCTTGGGAAAAGTGCAACGTGTATATTAATATCTGCATCAGGGACGCTCAGAAGATCTTTCATCTATATGTTACAAGTCATCCACAATGGTCGGCCATTCGAGCGTACGTCTAAGCAATATATGGGTCGCCCCTGACGGCGGTTGCTAGAGCTGCATGTGGTGAAGATTCCTGGAAGGGACGAGTTGCGATCTGCAGAGACGTATAAAGGCGATGCTGTCTTGCCAAACCGTCAGTGGGTGTGCAACAATCCTCACCACGTCCCAATATTTCTCCTGCCTTATGCCACCACGACTGGACATTTCGATATGACTTCGTCAGGCCCGCCCTTTGCTGCTTGGTCGAAGATCGATCATTCGGGTCCAATTGCCATCATCACACTGTTGACCCTCATTTTCGGGCTTATGGTTTACGCCGCTGGAATGATCATCAAGTTCACAACTCTCGGCATGAAATACCACCATTGGTGGAACAACGTTTTCTCGACTCTGACCGCGGTTTGTTTTCACAAGTGGGCCAGGCTACTTGGTTCTTGCCGTTCACTCGACAAGATCGTAAGCTGACATGGATCAAAGTTCTTCACGCTGGGAGACTCCGTCGTCGTCTTGTTTGCTTGTCGTCTTGGGTTAGGAAAGTCAGAGGCTACTTTGCATACGGGCTGGTTGCCCACCATCACCTCCGTGAGTATCCAGCATGTTACTACTGCCGCGTTGCTTCCTGAAGCTGACTTTGATACCAGCTTTACCATGCAAGCACGTTGCTCTATGTGGTCGCCTTGGGGTTTGCGAAATGCTTCGCACTTTTCTTCATGAAAGAAGAGATATCGCAGTCAGTGACGCGGGGAAGGAAGCTGTTGTTTTGGACGGCCGTGAGTGCAACGGCGCTGTGGATGTTGGCTTCAATCGTGCTTCTGACCTCCCGCTGCATATTCGAGCAGCGAGGAGTCGTATTCGGGACTGGATGTGTGAGTATAGGACATGCAACCGTGCATCTGAGTGCGCTACATCCGCTGATTCATTCCAGGTTGGAGAATGGACCGCTATCTTCATCGGCGACGTGGCCACTGATTTCTTCGTCGTGTGTTTTGCCATCGTCGAGATCTTGCCATTACATATGAAGAAACGACTGAAGCTGAAAGCAATCTCCATATGCGCTGCTCGTCTTCTGTGAGTCTCTTCGATTATGGGTCACAGTGGTATTAATCGACGGCGATACTAATGGTTGACAGTGTTCCTGCGCTTGTCGCCTTTCGACTTTATCTTTACTGTAACAAAGAAGCTGGTAATCCGACTATGAACCTGTGGAGTACTCTCGTTACTTCTCAGCTGCAAATCTTTACAGCACACACATGTACCATTATCTTTGTGGTCATCAAGAAGATGAGCGGCATGACGACTCACTTTGGTCTGGGCAATCAAGCCATAACGTCTGGCTCAGCGGACGCCTACCACTCAGGTGCAGCCAGACCGCTCGACAGGTTAGCACGCCGGCAGGGCAGAGTTAGTGGTGAAGTTCAACCACATGACGATAAGATGGTGGATCCAATGTGGGGAGATGGGGAAAGTCAGAGGCGAATAATGAGGACGTTTGAATACGTGATAGGATACGACGATGTGGATGGAAGGGCCGAAGGAGCTGACCAATGGTGATAATTGCCGGACAAGAGTGTTCAGACCACCATTAGCCAATGCAAGGTATCAAAGCACCACATGCCCGCCGCAGTAGATACGCAGTCCAATCAACTCTTCCCACATCTAATTTTATCACCTAAGAGATTGGAAGAGAGCGTGTAAGGGGCTAGACCCAATCGAACATCTGGTTTATGCCACAGCGCTCGTTTTATTCCAGAATATACTTACTGCATCTTACTGCATCATACTTCATACGTATCATCAGGGCAACATGGTTCCGGTGGCTGGCCGAAGTAAGTTTATTTCTGTCGAGTGAATGAGTATCCACGTTTCGCATATCTTGCCAGGCGCCCTCATGTTGGCCATGCCACTAGATGCCGTTGTGGTGCACGAGTTCCGCCTCTAGTCAATATCTTGGTGTGCCTCGCGCGGCAGATGGTGGCTTAGCAACGGAAGCTGACATCCCAGCCGCTGTGAAGGATCTCGAGTAACATTAGCGAGTGGCAACTACCGTGCTATATTATACTGTCCCTGACTCACGCTAATAGAACCATTCACCCCGGTCTACTCGACCTATCCGATCGGCTCGCTCCTCAAACATGATAATGCCCGTCTGGTGGGCAAGCGACATGCATTACTGTTGAAGTTATGAAGCTTTGAAAGCGTGTCAGCAGGGACAAGTCCCTGCCTACGCTGAACGTTCTACTGTGCTTATTTAGCCCTCTTTCTTCACTCCGATACTTGAATTAAAATCTGCGCAAGGTGATGACAGACGATTTACGCGGAGGTATGGTGCGTATGCAAAGGAGAACCCCAGAGCCACTCATCAAATATCGCCGGTTTGTAAACCCCCGATATCCGATTGGGTCGCTCCTAAATTACGAGCAGGTCCACGCGGGAAGTAAGCGACCTTCGTTGCTGCGATATCCGTGTTCTTTCTACAGACGTATCTGTCAAAAATCACACCTGCCCGCATTGTGGCTTGTGAACAAACCTCTTTGCGCTTCCTTTTACGATCACTGGTCCCCGACACGATTGGCATGGCCCTCACTCACCTCTGATATCCTAGGTTCGGGACTCGATGCTTCCCGTCAGCAGCAATGGTGGAGTGAGCAGAGACGAATACTACATTGTCCCCCAGTTCCCGCCGCAAGCTACTTCAAGAACGCCCACCTACCCTCACGTGCAACACGGATCGGTCACACAGGAGCACCCTGATTCGGATTCGCAATCGGCGCACATTCCGGCAGTGCTGGACACGCTTCACGGTGATGCGATGGGGCTGCCTACACCTCGTTGGCCATCTATGCTCCGCAGTAAGGAGAGCTTTATGCAGCCAATAGCTTTCTCACGTCTTCCCAAGAGTACATCAACAACAGTCTCCAGACCGAAACACCCTGTGTGCAAAGATCCGACATCAGATGACTTACACGATAAGATACTTGAATTTGCGGGAAAATATCACGCGAAGAACGGACGCAAAGCTAGTCAACAGACGATTGCGGGTTAGCAGACCTCCACGACTGGATTCAAGGGCCTTACTGACTGTTTCCCAGGTGCATTTGGATGCAGTAGAAGGTAATTGGATGTGTCATCTGTCACCGCCATCGTCGCACTGACTTTACAATTAGTGCCGTTCGGTGGCAATTGGGGAAGACGGCACGACGTGAACAGCGGGAACGAAGGGGAGCTGCGCCAAATGGTGCCGAAGTCACGTCAGAGAAGACAACATCGTTCCCGCCTGTGGCAACACTTGGATTGAAACGGACGGAGTGCGACTTCAATCTCGGACCCGGA
>Ga0265798_10004889_pt1 | contig 18316 bp, 18 predicted proteins | sample P3T30metagenome_FD_192430 | JGI IMG/M metagenome (GOLD analysis project Ga0265798, IMG submission 192430) | Plant litter microbial communities from East Loma Ridge, Irvine, California - P3 T30 | ecosystem: Environmental > Terrestrial > Plant litter > Unclassified | place: USA: California... | reverse complement strand
ACATGCTCGAGTCCAACCCGGGCGCCTGCATCGCCAAGGCCTACGACATGGTCCTGAACGGCTGGGAACTGGGCGGCGGTTCGATCCGTATCCACCGCGAAGAAGTCCAGAGCAAGGTGTTCCGCGCGCTGAAGATCGATGCGGAAGAAGCCCAGCTGAAGTTCGGCTTCCTGCTCGACGCCCTGCAATACGGCGCGCCGCCGCACGGTGGCCTGGCCTTCGGCCTGGACCGCCTGATCACCCTGATGACCGGCTCGACCTCGATCCGCGACGTGATCGCCTTCCCGAAAACCCAGCGCGCGCAGGACCTGCTGACCAACGCGCCGTCGGAAGTGGACGAGAAGCAACTGAAAGAGCTGCATATCCGTCTGCGTGGCGAGCAGCCGAAGGTGGCGTAAGCATCCCGTCGCCCCTGCCTTCGCAGGGGCGACGTGCATGGGTACGTGGTTTCAAGGGTAACGTTACAATAACGCCATGCCCCACAAAATCCCCGAATCCGTCCTGGTGGTCATCCACAGCGCCGACCTGGACGTCCTGCTGATCGAACGCGCCGACCGTCCCGGCTTCTGGCAATCGGTCACCGGCTCGCTGGACCGCATCGACGAGCCGCTGCTGGACACCGCCAAGCGCGAGCTGTTCGAGGAAACCGGCATCCATGCCGATGGCGAGACCATCCGCCTGCACGACTGGCACCTCGCCAACGTCTACGAAATCTACGAAACCTGGCGCCACCGTTACGCGCCCGGCGTCATCCACAATACCGAGCACGTGTTTTCGGTCTGCGTACCGCGGAACATTCCGGTCACGCTGGCCCCGCGCGAACACGTCCGCTACGCCTGGCTGCCCCTGCTCGAAGCGGCCGACCGCTGCTTTTCCTCCTCCAACGCGGAAGCGATCCTGCAGCTGCCGCGGCATTTTGAACAATCCAGATAAGCGCCCATGAGCATCATCGACAAACTGCCCTACGAATGGCTCATCGGCCTGCGCTACACGCGCGCCGGCAAGCGCAGCGCGCGCAACAGTTTTATATCGTTTATCTCCTTGATCTCGGTGGCCGGCATCTCGCTGGGCGTGGCGGCGCTGATCATCGTGCTGTCCGTGATGAACGGCTTCGAGCGCAAAGTCACCGAACGCATGCTGTCGGTGCTGGCCCACGTCGAGATCTTCGATGCGCGCGGCGTCATGCCCAACTGGCAGCAATCGGCACGCGAGGCGCGCGTGAATCCCGAAGTGCGCGGTGCCGCGCCCTTCGTCGAGACCCAGGGCATGCTGGTCAATGAAGGTGAGATGAAGCCGGCCGTGATCCGCGGCGTGCTGCCCGAGCTCGAGCCGCAGGTGTCCGACGTGGCCCGGCAGATGGTCAAGGGTAGCTTTGACGTGCTGCAACCCGGCTCCTCGAACATCGTCCTCGGCAGCGCGCTGGCGGGTGCGCTCGGCCTGTCGGTGGGCGATCGCGTCACGCTGATGACGGCGGTGCCGGCCGAGCCGGGCCAGGGCGGCGTGAACGGCATGCTGCCGCGTCCACACCCGTTCAAGGTGGCCGGCATTTTCGAGGCCGGCCACTACCAGTTCGACTCGAGCCTGGCCTTCGTCAGCCTGCAGGACGCCGAACAGGTGCAGGGCCTACTCGCGCCGAACGGCCTGCGCCTGCGCCTGGCGGACATGTACGCGGCGCCGCAAGTCGCGCATGAACTCCAGCAGAGCATGACGGGTGAGCTGGTGATGCGCGACTGGTCGCAGGTGAACCGCGTCTGGTTCGCCGCCGTGCAGTCGCAGAAGCGCATGATGTTCATCATCCTGGCCATGATCATCGCCGTCGCCGCCTTCAACCTGGTGTCGACCCTGGTCATGACGGTGCGCGACAAGCAGGCCGAAGTCGCCATCCTGCGCACGCTGGGCTCCTCGCCGCGCTCGATCATGCAGATCTTCATGGTGCAGGGCACCCTGGTCGGCCTGCTCGGCACGGCCATCGGCATCGCGCTCGGCGTCGCGGTCGCCATGAACGTCGACGTCATCGTGCCCTTCATCGAGCGCCTGTTCGGCGTGCACTTCCTCGACAAGGACATTTATTTCATCAGCGAGATCCCGTCCGAACTGCGCTGGGGCGACGTCACCCGCATCGGCGGCGTGGCGGTGCTGCTGGCTTTTGTTGCGACGCTGTACCCGAGCTGGTCGGCGGCGCGCCAGCCCCCGGCGGACGCGCTGCGCTACGAGTAAGTAGCAAGCCTATCGGTTAGACTGGCAGCCTGAGCAACTCGCAGGCTGCAGTGTGAACCGGAAAACCCTTATCGCGGCGCTTGCGGGCGCCGGTCTCCTGGCCGCCGGCGCGGCCGTCTACTACGTCCTCGATGCACGCCAGGCGCCCACGCGCGGCCCGGTGGCCTGGCTGCGCGCCGAGGCGCCGACCCGGCCTGCCTGGACTGCGCGCGTGGCGGCGCTGGCCGGCGACGGGCTGGACGGCGTCGCCGACGGTGCCGCAGCGGCGAGCCGCTTCAGCGACCCGTTCGGGACCGCCGTCGATGCCCACGGCAACGTGTTCGTGGCCGACGGCGGCAGCGGCAACCGCATCCGCCGCATCGGGCCGGATGGCCTGGTCGCCACTTCTACTGGCAGCAAAGCGGGCTTCGCGGACGGCCCGGCCGCCAGCGCCGCCTTCGACACGCCTTCCAGCCTGGCCATCGACCGCCTGGGCAATCTCTACGTGGCCGACACTGGCAACAATGCGATCCGCAAGGTGGCGCCCGACGGCAGCGTGAGCACGCTGGCCGGTGGCGGCGAGCCCGGCTACCTCGATGGCGTCGGCCGCGCCGCGCGCTTCGACGGGCCGGTCGGCGTGGCGGTCGATCGCGAGGGCAATGTGTACGTCGCCGACACCTACAACGACCGCATCCGCCGCATCGGCAAGGACGGTAGCGTCACGACCCTGGCCGGCAGCGGTACCCCCGGCAACCTGGACGCCACCGGCACGGCGGCCGGCTTCGACACCCCGACCGCCATCGTGGTCGACAAGCAGGGCGTGCTGTACGTCGCCGATACCGGCAACGACGCGATCCGGCGCATCGGCAAGGATGGCACGGTGACGACATTGCCGCCGATGGTCGACGAGCAGCAGCGCTCCCTGCTGCGGCGTCCGGTGGCGCTGGCGCTGACCCATGACGGCACCCTCTATATCGGCGGGGCCGGCGGACGCATCGTCCAGCGCAGCCCGGACGGCCAATACCATGCCCTGGTGGACGCCGACCACCGCTTGCGGCCCAGCTACGCCAGCGATGGCAGCGTGCGCCTGTACGCGCCGCGCGGCATCGCGGTGCGGCGCGACGGTTCGCTGGTGGTGGCGGACGGCCAGGCGCTGCGGCTGTTTTCGCTGGCGCCGCCGCAAGCCGGCGCCCCGGCGGCGCAGGCAGTGGCGGCGCGGCCCCTGGCCATGCCCGCGGCGATGCCCTGGCCGGTGGGGCCGCAACAGGAGCCGCACGAAGTCGTCGGCGTGATGGGCGAGGTGCGCGGCAGCTACGACGGCGAAAGCCGCGACCACTTCCACGCGGGCCTCGACATCCGCGCCGACATCGGCACGCGCGTGCTGGCGATCCTGCCGGCGACGGTCAGCGACCCCTACCCGAACTGGGCCTTCGGCGAACTGGGCGAGGGCATGAGCCTCGGGCCGCTGTCGTACATCCACATGCGCGTCGGCCGCGACAGCAGCGGCAAGGCGCTCGATGCGCGCTTCCAGCTGCTGCCCGGCCCGAAGGGCAAACCCGAGCGCGTGCGGGTGCGGCGCGGCGCCCGCTTCGCCGTCGGTGACGCCCTCGGCACGATCAACCCGATGGCCCACGTGCACATGGAATACCGCCCCGGCGGCGCCCTGGCCAATCCCTTGACGCTGCCCTTCGTCGGCCTGCGCGACACGGTGGCGCCGCGCATCCGCAGCATCGTTCTCTACGACGACCAGGGCAAGCGCCTGCCCGTGAAGAAGGGGCAGCGCCTGCGCGTGGCGCGCGCGCTCGGCCAAGTGGCCATCGTCATCGACAGCTACGACCAGATGGACGGCAACCTGGCGCGGCGCCGCCTCGGCCTGTACAAGCTGGGCTACCAGCTGCTGCACGCGGACGGCAGCCCGGTCGCCGGGTACGAGAATCCGCGCATCACGCAAGTCTACGACCGCCTGCCGCGCGAGCACGAAGCGGCCAAGCTGGTGTATGCCGACAGCAGCGGGATCACGGTATATGGCAGCAAGGAGACGCGCTTTGCATATGCGGTCAACAATACGCTGCAGGGTGGGGTGGCCTTGCCTGGGGTGTGGCGGGTGGATGGCCTGGCGCCGGGGGGCTACACGTTGCGGATCTATGCCGCGGATTATGCGGGGCAGGTGGCGCTGGAGGGGCGGGATCTGGCGATTACGGTGGAGTAGGGGAGCAAACATGTCTACGATCGACATCGAGACAGCCTGGATTGGCAGCTTGACCTTGGATCATAAGATCCGTTTTCTCGCGCGACTCAGCTTTGCGATCACGATCGTAGGGCGAAACAGTTACGAGCCCGGTACTGATGAGCTGGCTTACCCCCGCCAACTTCGCCGAGTTAACGAAATACAACATCGCGTTACAGCCTGTCTATCCCAACTACTGAGTGATACATGTTCAGATGGGTTTGATCTGTCGATGCCCGAGTGGGTATTGGCAGAATCGGATGTCGAGCTTAAAAGGCTTCTGGAGTGGGCTTGGGCCAAAGCGAAAATGCATGTACAAGCAGGTTGAAATGATTAACCTGCAAATCATCCATTCATATGAAGGCAAACCGTGAGAAGTTCTCAAATGCCATGAAAACTATGCATTCGGCTTTCTTGTTTGTTCTCCTTGGCCTGACCTTTTCAACGGTACTCGCACAAACGCACACGCCGGTTTCGTCGATCACGCAAGGAAGCCTTGACCAGTACCGTGACCAGTATCACCAGAGTCCAGTTTGCACCAGGGACGAGCTCACCTTGTGGAGCTGCGAAACCAGCAAGCGCGTGTTCTCGCTTTGTTCGTCGCAAAGCGCCACCCGCACGACGGGCTACCTGCAGTATCGCGCTTCGACCGCCGGCAAGGTGACGTTTACCTATCCCGCAACGAAAGTCCCACCGCTGGGATTGTTCAAGTACGAGTCCTACCCGAACGGCAACGCATCCATCGAATTCACGAACAAAAGCTACCAGTACAGCCTCATGGATCCGCTGCGGGACAAATCGTCCATCGTTGTCACGGCGCCCGGCGCATCGGGCAAGGAGACGGAAATCGCATGCGGTCCCAACCAGACGCTCCAGGGTAACTACACCATGCGTCTCATGCACGATTTTGGCATTTGGACAGATGACTGAGCAGGTCTGTCAACCAGGCCGGCCATGACAAAAAGCCCGCATCGCGCGGGCTTTGTCTTGATCGAAACAGCGGGCTTATTGGGTGACCGGGGCAGCGGGTGCCGGGGTAGTGGGCGCCGGTGCGGCATCCGGAACCGGCGTCATGGCTGCAGCGGGTGCCGGGGTTTCGACCGGAGCCGGGGTGTCGGAAGAAGACGAGGTCGAACCCGATGCCGAAGTCGAACCCGATGCCGAAGTCGACGATGCTTCCGTTGCCGAAGATGCAGCCGGCGACGGCGTCGCGGCAGCAATATCCTGCTCGTCCTTCACCGTCCCGGTTTTCGCGACATCCTTGGTCTTGACCTTCGCATGCTTGGCAGCCGTCTTTGTGGCATGCGTCTTGGCCGGCTTGGCATCGGCATGCGCCGCTTTCGTATCGGCTTGTGCGGCAGGCGCAGCCACAGGAGCCGCCTTGGTATCGGCTTGCGCTGCCTTCAGGTCGGTATTCTTGACCAGCACGGCTTGCTTGGCGGCGGGAGCGGGCGTCTGGGCAAACGCTGCGGTGGCGAACAGACCGGCGATCAGGGCGGCGATGGTTTTTCTCATGATGAAGACTCCTCAGCTGTTTATCGGTCGATGTGTATGTTCCTGCATGACCTTGAAACGCAGCCTCATCATTCCCTGTTGACCGTCTTTACAATTGCTTACGCCGCTGACAGATGCTTACATCCTTTGCAACAACTCAACGCGGATAGACGAAGCCCGTGCGGATATCGGTCGGCTGCAGGCGCTGGCCGTTGCGCACCATCAGGCGCTGCGGCGGTTCCTCGCCGGCCAGCGCGCGCCAGATGACGGGCAGTCCTTCGCCCTTGCGCAGTAGTTCGTCGCTGCGTTCGAAGACGTTGGGGCAGCCGGTCGCCGCCAGCAGCGCCTGCACGATGGTCACCTTCCACAAGTCGACGCCGGCGGCATTGAACTGGCACACCAGGTAGCCGGCGGTTCCGCCATAGCTGTGCACCAGCAGGCCCGGCAGGCCGTCCTTTTCGCCATCGATCACCGGGATCAGGGCTTGCGGATCGGCGGCGCGCACTGCGGGGGCGCGCCGCGCGACGGCGGCCTGCACGCGGCGCTTCATCATGGCGTGGTCGACCGGCTCGTCCTCGCGCAGCGTCCAGGCGCGCGCGGCGATCTGCGACTTGGCGTTGTACGCCGCGCGGGCCAGGAACTGGCGCGACGACGATTGCACGACCGCCGTGACGCCCGGCTTGTTGCGCTCCCGGGCGTTGCCGTCAACCCTGTCGATGGCCGAGAGATAAATCCAGGGATCGCCGGACAGCAGGCTTTTTTCCTTGCCCTGTTTGATGGTGATGATGAGCATATGCAGGCTTCGTTTTCAGGAGCCGCATGATACAGCAAGGTTTGAAGGAGATCCTCCGCGCCGCCATCCCTGCGTTGCTATCCATCTTCCTGCTAGTTATCTGGATTGAATTTTTTACGCTAGAGTGGCACATCGACGCGAAAGGATGAGGCATGGATGAGACGATGAAGGTGCTGGCGGCGGCCGCCGCATTCGTGGGTACGCATTTCCTGCTGTCGCACCCCTTGCGCCGCCCGCTGGTGGGCGCCCTCGGCGAAAAGGCCTTCCTCGGCCTGTACTCGGCGGTGGCCTTCGTCACGCTGGGCGCCACCGTCGGGGCCTACCGGGCGGCGCCCATCACCGCGCCGCTGTGGGTGGCCGGCGACGGCTTGTGGGCGGTGGCGACGGTCGTCATGCTGCTCGCATCGATCCTGCTGCTGGGCTCCCTGGTCCGCAATCCGGCCCTGCCCGGGGCCGCCGCCAGCGCCGCCACGGCCAGCGCGCAAGGCATATACGGCGTGACCCGCCACCCGATGATGTGGGCTTTCGCGCTGTGGGGCGTGGTGCATATCTTCGTGTATCCGGTGGCGAAGAACATCATCGTCGCGTGCGCCATCATCGTGCTGGCCCTGGTGGGCGCCGCGCTCCAGGACCGCAAGAAGGCCGCGCTCGACCCGCAGGGCTGGCCGGCCTGGGAAAGCCGCACCAGCTACCTGCCGTTCATGGCGATCGCCCGCGGCCGCGCGCGCTTCGGCGGCTTCGGCATGCATGCGATCGCGGGCGGGGTGCTGGTGTGGCTGCTCGCGACCTGGGCGCACATGCCGCTGGCCGGCTGGGCCGCCGGGATCTGGCGCTGGCTGGCCTGAACATGCGGCGCAGGATGCGGCCAGGCCTGGTCACTCGATCTTCCTGACGAAGCCCACGTAGAGGCGCCGGGCGACGAAGTGATCGGAGCCGGTCTGGCGCAAGCTTGCCGTGCTGGTCGCATAGGTGCGCCGGCTGCCGTCGAACAGGTCGTTGGCGTTGACCGTCAGGCTGAGCGTTTTATTCAACTTGTGCTTCCAGCCGAGGTTCACGCTGCCGGTGGCGCCGTAGCGGCCGAGCGGCGTGATGCCGGCCGACTGGGCGTGCGCATCGAGCGTCACGTCGTCGCGCCCGGCGCTCCAGGCCACCCTGGCATTCACGTAGCCCGACAGCCTGTCCTGGCGTACCAGGCCGGACAGGTCGGGCGTTTGCAGCAGCACGCGATACGCGCCGCCGTCCACGCCCAGGCGCAGCGCCGCAGCCGGGGTCCAGTCGAGCGAGGCGTTGACGCCAATTGAGCGGGCCTGGCCGCCATTTTCCTTGGCCGTCACGAGCACGTTCCCGCTGACGCTGCGTGCGTCGAACACGGTATCCCGGCTGCTGCGGTAGAAGGCGCCGAGGCTGCCGTTCAGGTGCGCGCCTTCCAGCTCGCTGCCGATCTCCCAGGATTGCATGCGCTGCGGCGCGAGGCCGGGATTGCCGCGGCTGAGGTTTTGCGCATCGACGTAGGTGGTGAAGGGGTTCAGGTCGCGCGGATCGGGCATCTGCAGGCTGCGGCGGTAGCCGAGCGTCAGGGCGGCGCCGTCGGCGAGCGCGTATTTCAGGTTGAGGCTGGGATTGACGGCCTGCCGGTGCGCCGTCCGCGCGCCGCTCCCGGCCGGGCGCACGCGCAGGGCCATGCGTTCGGCGCGTGCGCCCAGCAGCACTTCCCATTGTCCGCGCTTGAGCTGGTCGGTCAGGTAGGCGGCGACCAGTGTCCTAGCCACCTTGTAGCCGTTGGTGGTAGCGGGGTCTGGCGTCTCGGCGCCGGTCAAGGGATCGACAGCCGCCTGGTAGTTGCCGATGCTGTCGACCTGGTCCTGCAGGTCGAGGCCCATGCCCCACTGGTGGCGGTCCAGGGCGCGGGTCCAGTCGAGCGTGGCCTGGTCGAGGCGGCGTGTTGAGTCGGTCGCGCCGCGGCTGTAGCCGGTGGCGCGCGCGGGTTCGACGAAGACGTCGCGGTAGGACTTGTCGACCAGGGTCGTGGTCGTGCTGTGCTGGAGCATGGCTTTCAGCGCCATGCCCGCGGCCTGGTGGCTGTAGGCGAGGCTGGCGCTGCCGTCGGACTGTTCGTTGGGGCCGTAGGAGATGCGGTGATAGCGCGTCTCCAGGCCCGCGCTGCGATCCTGGTTCAGCACGTCGAAGGAGGGGCGCGAGCGGCGCCCGTTATAGTTGGCGGACAGGCTGAGGGTGTCGGTATCGGAGAGGGCATCGTCGAGGCCCAGCGCCGCGCTGTCGACGATGCGGCGCACGAACACCCGCGACGCCTGCCGCCGCTGTCCGGACCGGCCGTCCTGCGCATCGTTCCAGTCGAGCGCCGACTGGCGGATCTTTTGCGTGCCGTCGTGGCGCAGCCCCAGGCGGCCATGCACGCTGAGCCGGCCCCGGGTCAGGTCGCCGGACGTGCCCAGGTTCCACAACCCGTGGTCCGCGGCGCTGCCCTGCAGCTGCGCGTGGGCGCCGGGCTTGCGATTGCGCTTCAGGACGATGTTCAGGATGGCGCCGCCGTTGGCGTCGTAGGCGGCGGACGGGTTCGTGATGACTTCGATGCCGGCGATGTCGGCGCCGCTCATGGTCTGTAGCGCCACCGCGCGTTCTTCGCCGCTGCCGGCCAGCATCGCCGCCGGCTTGCCGTCGACCAGCACCGTCACCTGCGGATTGCCCTTGACCGCGATGTGCCCGTCGGCGGTCACCGTCACCCCGGGCGTGGCTTGCAGCACGTCCTGGGCGCTGCCGTTGGCGGCCCGCGGCATGCTTGAAACGTCGTAGACGGTCTTGTCGAGCTTCTTCACGACGGGTGCTTTTTTCGCTGTCACCGTCACCGTTGCAAGCTCCGGGTCGCCGGCGCGCGCGTGCAGCGGCAGCGTGGCGAGCCCGGACAGGAGCACGGCGAATGTCCTGCTGACCATGGCGTATCTTTCAGGCTATCGGATGTCGATGGCAGTGTCGGCTGGGGCCAAGACGGCGTCAACGCGCGTGGGACGAAAGGGCGGGGCGGCGTGACGATTTCCACCCATCGATATGCGCAGAATGTTTTAACAAAAACATCATAATCAAGCGCGAAACCATTCGTTCCTCGCGCGCGCGCAGGACGGTAGCCTGTTCAGGTACACATCCACCTGAACCCACCATGAATGTCTTATTGCTGGGCGGAAGCCCATCCGCGCCGTCGACGACCTGGCGCCTGCTGCAGCTCGTCGGTACGCGCCTTGCCGCGCTGGGTCACCGCAGTACCACTGGCCCCGGTCCCGGCGATCGCCGCGCGCATCGATGCCGGCGTCGAGCAGCTTGCGCATGAACTGCAGCAGCTGGTGCTGCGCAGGGCCGCCGCGCCGCAGCCGGTGCCCGAACCTGCGATCGCAGCCGCGCTGGCGCCCATCCCGGCCTGAATCCATCTTCGAAAAACCAAGGAGTGTTCCCATGACTGACCGCCACGAGTACGCGCGCCAGCGCCGCCGTACGCTCGGCCTCTTGTTCGCGTCCGCTTCCGGTGCGCTACTGGCCGGCGCCGCGCCGCTGGTCCGCGCCGCCGCACCGCTGCGCGAGATCCGCATCGGCTACCAGAAATACGGCACCCTGACCCTGCTGAAAGGCCGCGGCACCCTCGAGCAGCGCCTGAAGGCCGGCAACGTCGCCGTCAAGTGGACCGAGTTCCCGGCCGGCCCGCAACTGCTCGAGGGCCTGAACGTGGGCAGCATCGACTTCGGCACCGTGGGCGAGGCCCCGCCGATCTTCGCCCAGGCCGCCGGCGCCGCGCTGGTCTACGTCGGCAACGAGCCGCCGTCGCCAAGCTCGGAAGCCATCGTCGTGCCCAGGACCTCCACGCTGCGCACGCTGGCCGACCTGAGGGGCAAGAAGATCGCCCTGAACAAGGGCTCGAACGTGCACTACCTGCTGGTCAAGGCGCTGGAAAAGGCGAATATCCCGTATGCCGACATCCAGCCGGTCTACCTGCCGCCCGCCGACGCCCGCGCCGCCTTCGAGCGCGGCGCCGTCGATGCCTGGGCGATCTGGGACCCCTTCCTGGCCGCGGCCGAGAAGCAGCTGGGCGCGCGCGTGCTGGCCAGCGGCGAGGGCCTGGTCGCCAACCACCAGTTCTACCTGTCTTCGCGCGACTTCGCCCGGCAGCATCCCGACGTGGTGCGCATCGTGATCGAGGAGCTGGCCAAGGTCGACGCCTGGGGCAGCGCGCATCCGCAGGAAGTGAGCGCCATCCTGTCGGCGCAGACCGGCCTGCCGCCCGAGGTGGTGGCGCTGGCGGCGTCGCGCTATGCGTACGGCGTGAAAGCCGTCACGCCGCGCGTGCTGGCCGAGCAGCAGAAGATCGCCGACGTCTTCCACGGCCTGAAGCTGATCCCGAAACCAATTGCGGTGCGCGAGGCGCAGCCGCCCGCCACCCTGCTTGCAAAGGAGTAAGGTCATGACGACCCCGAACGTATTCTGGTTCCTGCCCACCCACGGCGACAGCCGCTACCTCGGCACCAGCCGCGGCGCGCGCACCGTCGATGGCGACTACCTGCGCCAGGTGGCAGTGGCCGCCGACACCCTCGGCTACGACGGCGTGCTGCTGCCGACCGGACGCTCCTGCGAAGACGCCTGGATCGTGGCCTCGTCTCTGATCCACGCGACCCGGCAGCTGAAATTCCTGGTGGCGATCCGCCCCGGCCTGTCCACGCCCGGCCTGTCGGTGCGCATGGCCTCCACCTTCGACCGCCTGTCCGGCGGGCGCCTGCTCATCAACGTGGTGACCGGCGGCGACCAGGGCGAACTGGAAGCGGACGGCCTGTTCGCCGACCACGAGACGCGCTACGAGATCTCGGACGAATTCTTCCGCATCTGGCGCGCCTCGATGGCGGACGAGGGCGGCAGTAAGGGTTTCGACTTCGAAGGCAGGCACATCACCGTGAAGGGTGCGCGCACCTTGTATCCGGCCGTGCAGAAGCCGTATCCGCCGCTGTACTTCGGCGGATCGTCGGAAGCGGCGCACGAGCTGGCGGCCGAGCAGATGGACGTGTATCTCACCTGGGGCGAGCCGCCGGCGGCCGTGGCCGAGAAATTGGCCGACATCCGCGCCCGCGCCGCGAAACACGGCCGCACGCTGAAATTCGGCATCCGCCTGCACGTGATCGTGCGTGAGACGAACGAGGAAGCGTGGAAGGCGGCCGACGAATTGATCAGCCACCTGGACGACGAGGTCATCGCCAAGGCCCAGGCCGCGTTCGCGAAGATGGATTCGGTCGGCCAGCGCCGCATGGCGGCCCTGCACGGCGGCCGGCGCGACAAGCTGGAAGTCTCGCCCAACCTGTGGGCCGGCGTCGGCCTGGTGCGCGGCGGCGCGGGCACGGCGCTGGTGGGCGACCCGGAGACGGTGGCCGCGCGCATGCGCGAATATGCGGACCTCGGCATCGAGACCTTCATCCTGTCCGGCTATCCGCACCTGGAAGAGTCCTACCGCTTCGCCGAGCTGGTGTTCCCGCTGCTGGGTAAAGGCAAGCAGGGCGGCGAGCATTCGCTGACCGGGCCCTTCGGCGAAGTGATGGCCAGCGACATCGTGCCTAAAACCGGCGTCCCGAAAAAGGTGGCTTGAATGGCGCGCCTCGCCGCCTTTGGCCGCGCGCTGGCGCCGTGGGCGTTGCCGCTGCTGCTGGTCGCCGCCTGGCAGGCCGCGGCCCACGCCGGGCTGCTGTCCAGCCGCATCCTGCCCGAACCCTGGGCGGTGGCGACGGCGTTCTGGAACCTGGCCGTGTCCGGCGAGCTGTGGACACATTTGAAGGTGAGCCTGTGGCGCGCGCTGGCCGGCTTCGCGCTGGGCGCCGGCCTGGGACTGCTGCTCGGCTTGCTCAACGGCAGCAGCCGGCGCGCCGCGACCCTGCTCGACACCACCCTGCAGATGATCCGCAACATCCCGGCCCTGGCCCTGATCCCACTGGTGATCCTGTGGTTCGGCATCGACGAGACGGCCAAGCTGTTCCTGCTTGCGGTCGGCGTGTTCTTCCCGATGTACCTGAACACCTTCCACGGCATCCGCTCGGTCGATCCGGCGCTGGTCGAGATGGCGCGCAGCTACGGCCTGTCCGGCTGGGCCCTGTACCGCGACGTGATCCTGCCCGGGGCGCTGCCTTCGATCCTGGTCGGTGTGCGCTTTTCGCTGGGCCTGGTGTGGGTGCTCTTGATCGTCGCCGAAACCATCTCGGCCCAGGCCGGCATCGGCTACATGACGATGAATGCGCGCGAATTCCTGCAGACCGACGTGGTGCTGGTCGGCATCCTGCTGTACGCGCTGCTGGGCAAGGCGGCCGACTGGTCGGCGCGCGGCCTGGAGCGTTACTTCCTGCGCTGGAATCCGGCCTACCTGTAATCCTGGAGACGCGTCATGCAAATCAATCCCCTCGAAGAGAACCGGGTCAGCCAGGCGGCCGGCCAGGGCCGGCACGGCACCCACCTGGTGCTGCGCGGCTTGAGCAAGCGCTATGCCGGCCGCACCGTGCTGGACGCCATCCACCTCAAGATCGCGCCGGGCGAATTCGTCGCCGTGGTCGGACGCAGCGGCTGCGGCAAGAGCACGCTGCTGCGCGCCATCGCCGGGCTCGAGACGCCGGACGCGGGGCAGGTCAAGGTCGGCGGTGGTGGGGGACGCGGACGAGCGTCCCGGCCGGAAGTGCGGATGATGTTCCAGGATGCGCGCCTGCTGCCGTGGAAGACGGTGCTGCAGAACGTGGCGCTGGGCTTGCCCGATGGCGAGGGCAGGGCGCGCGAGGCGCTGGCCAGTGTCGGCCTGGCGGAGCGCGCCGGCGACTGGCCGGCGGCGCTGTCGGGCGGCCAGCGCCAGCGCGTGGCCCTGGCGCGCGCGCTGGTGCATGCGCCGCAACTGCTGCTGCTCGACGAGCCGCTGGGCGCCCTGGATGCGCTGACCCGGATCGAAATGCAGCAGCTGATCGAAGCGCTGTGGACACGCCACGGTTTCACCGCCGTGCTGGTGACGCACGACGTGCAGGAGGCGGTGGCCCTGGCCGACCGCATCCTGCTGGTCGAGGATGGGCACCTGGCACTGGACCTCGATGTGCGCCTGGCCCGTCCGCGCGCACGGGGCAGTGCCGATTTCGGTTCCTTGGAGCAAAAAGTACTCGACCGAGTGTTGGATATTCATCACAAGGTGAACTGAATTCAAGAAAACCATCCTGCTTGAATATCTTTGTGTTTACGATGTATGCATTCTGTTGTGTTTGCGCTAAATTTAATTTTGGCGGCTTGATTTAGCACAATAGATTAGTTCGTTTGACATTGAGAAATTATTTTATTAATGTCAATAGATCGCCGTAGGCGACTTAATGTTTTGTAAAGTCCATGAGGGAACCTGGAGAAACTATGAGCGAACGCATACAAGCAGAGAAAGTAAAAGATGTCGGTATTGACAACGATTTCCTTTGCATTGAACTGTTAAACGGCTTGCGCCTGATGGGGCCGTTGCGGACGAACCCGGTCTACCGCGACCCCGTCATCCCGCCGGAAACCCATGCCATGCCGGCCAGCGAATTCCGCCCGGCCACCATCCAGGCTTGACCTGCTCCGGCCGTTCCGGCGATCCCGGCACGGCCGTCCTTCTCCTCCTCAGTCCTGCCTGCTTCCCCCATCCGCTTCACCCCGCCGCACGATTGCCTGTTGATTAAGAGGAACACGGAATGATGGGGTTAAAATGTTCCCATGAAAATTCGTGTCGCGACCTACAACATTCACAAGGGCGTGTCTTCGTTCCGCAGCACGCCGCGCGTACTGGCGCTGAAGAAAGCGATCGGTCAATTCGATGCCGACGTCGTGTTCCTGCAGGAAGTGCAGGGGCGGCACGACCGCTATCAGGCACGCTACGGCGAAAAAGTACGCAGTCCCCATCATCACTGGCCCGAAAAGGCCCAGCACGAGTTCTTCGCGGGCGAAGGATTGCACTCGGCCTACGGCATGAACGCGATGTACGACCATGGCCACCATGGGAATGCCTTGCTGTCCTGCCACCCGATCGCCAACATGCGCAACCACGACGTCTCGGACCATGCCTACGAGCAGCGCGGCATCCTGCACTGCGTGCTGGAGACGCCGGCCGGCAACGTCCACTGCTATGTCGTGCACCTGGGCCTGTTCGAAGGCAGCCGCCGGCGCCAGACCGATGCGCTGATCAGTTGCGTCGAAGATTCGGCTGACAAGAATGAACCGGTCATCATCGCCGGCGATTTCAACGACTGGCGCAATACCCTGAGCGATTGCCTGCGCCTGAAGCTGGGCGTGGTCGAGGTGTTCGACGAGCTCGAGCGGCGCGCCTCGCGCATCGGCGACCTGGTGCGCAACGTGGCGGGCCGCGAACGGCGCCTGGTGCCGGCGCGGACCTTCCCGGCCGCCTTGCCCTGGTTCCGCCTGGACCGCATGTACGTGCGCGGCTTCAAGGTCGAGCATGCCGAAGTGCTGCACGGTCCGCAGTGGGCACGTTTGTCCGATCACGCACCGATCGTGGCCAATTTGCAGCTAGCATAGCGATATGCGCTCCGTTACTTATGTAGCCAACAACGACGTCACCCTTCTGCAAAGCGGCACTTATTTCCCGGCACTGGTCGCCGCCCTCGATGCGGCTCAGCACGAGATCCTGTACGAGACCTATATCTATGCCGAGGACGAGACCGCGCGTGGCGTCACCGATGCCCTCGTGCGCGCCTCCAGGCGCGGCGTGAAGGTGCGCGTGCTGGTCGACTGGTTCGGCACCGGCCACCGCACCGCGCAGCGCCTGGCGCAGGAATTCGCCGCCGGCTGCGTCCATTACCGCATGTTCAACCCCTGGTTCAAGCGCGGGGCGGCGCGCAGCCACCGCAAGATCGCCGTGGTCGACGGCAGCGTCGCCTTTGTCGGCGGCATCAACACCAACGACGACCGGCTGTGCGACTACGAGCCCCATGAACCGCTGCCGGCGCCGCGCTGGGATTTCGCGGTGCGCGTGCGCGGGCCGCTGGTCGACGAGATCCACCGCGAAGCGCAAGCCCAGTGGCTGCGTACCGGGCGCCTGCCGCTGGTGCGCCGGATGAAACTGTTCCGCGAAAGCCGCCAGAAACCGCCGGCGCTGGGCGAGCGCCCGATGCGCGCCGCCTTCGTGGTGCGCGACAACCTGCGCAACCGGCGCACCATCCAGCGCGCCTATTTGCAGGCGCTCGGGCAGGCCAGGAAGCGGGTGCTGATGGCCACGCCATATTTCGCGCCGGGACGCAAGTTCCGCGACGCCATGTGCAAGGCCGCCCAGCGCGGGGTCGACGTCTGCCTGCTGATCGGGGTCGGCGAATTCCGCATGCAGGATGCGGTGGCCGCCTCGTTCTACCCGGAACTGCTGGATGCCGGCGTGCGCATCGTCGAGTACCGCAAGACCCAGTTGCATGCGAAAGTCGCCGTGGTCGACGACAATTGGGCCACGGTCGGCTCCAGCAACTGCGACGGCCTGTCGCTGTTCGTCAACCAGGAAGCGAACGTGGTCGTGCGCGACGGCGCGTTTGCCGCCAGCATGGCCGAACAGATCCAGGGTGGCGTGCGCGATGGCGTGCAGGTCGGGCTGGACGATTTGCGGCGACTGGGTTGGGTGCGCCGCTGTGGCCACGAAATGGCTTATTTTCTCTATAAACTGACGATGCGGATTTTTACCATCGGCTATGCCTGAGTGGCAGTGAGTGTGAACATGACGGAAAACGACAACGTACGGATCGATAAATGGCTGTGGGCGGCGCGCTTCTTCAAGACGCGTTCGCTGGCGGCGGAGGCGGTCGACCGCGGCCGGATCAAGATCGGCGGCGAGAACGTCAAGCCGGCGCGTTCTGTGAAAGTGAACGACAAGATCTTCATCGACAACGGTTCGACGCGCTGGGAAGTGACCGTGCTCGGCCTGTCCGACAAGCGCGGCCCGGCGCCGGTGGCCCAGGCGCTGTACCGCGAAACCGAGGACAGCATCAACAAGCGCGAGAACGACCAGGAAGCGCGCCGCCTGTTCCCCGAGCCCAGCAGTACCATCAAGGGACGGCCCACCAAGCGCGACCGCCGCGTGCTGAGCCGCACCGGCCACTAGAACCGCACCTCTAAACTTCCCGTTTGACATTTCAGGGCTGGTAGATAATAGTACGAGCGTTCGGATTTTTTCGATTCACGCGGGGATATTATTAGCACTTCAGCCAAATCCATGAGCATGCGCAAGGGCGAGATGACGCGGGCCGCGATTCTCGACGTTGCGCTCGAGCTCGCCAGCCGCGACGGCCTCGAAGGCTTGACCATCGGCCTGCTGGCGGACCGGATGAACATGAGCAAGTCCGGCGTGTTCGCCCACTTCGGTTCGCGCGAGGATTTGCAGATCGAAGTCCTCAAGCTCTATCACCGCCGCTTCGAGCAGGAAATCTTCTTCCCGAGCATCAAGGAAGCGCGCGGCCTGCCGCGCCTGGAAGCGATGTTCAACCGCTGGCTCAAGCGCGTATCGGTCGAGATCGCCTCCGGCTGCATCTATATCAGCGGCGCCGTCGAATACGACGACCGCCCGGGGCTGATCCGCGACGAGCTGGTCGGCATGGTGCGCATCTGGCAGGGCGCCCTGGTGCGCTGTGCCCAGCAAGCCATCGACTGCGGCGACCTCAAGTCCGGCACCGACGCCGAGCAGCTGGTCTACGAGATGTACGGGCTGGTGCTGGCGGTGCACCACGATGCGCGCTTCCTGCGCATCCCGGGCGCCGTCGACCGCGCCCACCGCGGGTTCGCGCGTCTCATCGAAAATTACCGCAATTCACACTAATCAAGAAGTCATCTTTACCTTCGTCAGGAGATCAACATGGGTCAGTACGTCGCGCCACTTCGGGATATGCAGTTCGTTCTGCACGAGTTCCTGAACGTCTCGGAAGAATTCAAGGGCATGCCCCGCTACGAAGACGTCGATGCCGACATCATCAACCAGGTGCTGGAAGAGGGTGCCAAGTTCACCCAGGAAGTGCTGTTCCCGCTGAACCATACCGGTGACCGCGAGGGCTGCCACTTCGACGCGTCCAGCAAGACCGTGACCACCCCGAAGGGCTTCAAGGAAGCATACAAACAGTATGTCGAAGGTGGCTGGGCCGCGCTGGCATGCGATCCGGACTACGGCGGCCAGGGCCTGCCGGTGACGCTGAACAACTCCTTCTACGAGATGCTGAACTCGTCGAACCAGGCCTGGTCGATGTACCCGGGCCTGTCGCACGGCGCCTACGAGTGCCTGAAGGAGCACGGCACCGACGACCAGAAGAAGTTCTACCTGCCCAAGCTGGCGTCGGGCGAGTGGACCGGCACCATGTGCCTGACCGAAGCGCACTGCGGCACCGACCTGGGCCTGCTGCGCTCGAAGGCCGAACCGCAGGCCGACGGCACCTACAAGATCACCGGTTCCAAGATCTTCATCTCGGCGGGCGAACACGACATGGCCGAAAACATCGTCCACCTGGTGCTGGCACGCCTGCCGGACGCGCCGGAAGGCTCGAAGGGCATCTCGCTGTTCCTGGTGCCGAAGTTCCTGCCTACGCTTGAAGGCGGCA
>Ga0265798_10004888_pt1 | contig 18317 bp, 14 predicted proteins | sample P3T30metagenome_FD_192430 | JGI IMG/M metagenome (GOLD analysis project Ga0265798, IMG submission 192430) | Plant litter microbial communities from East Loma Ridge, Irvine, California - P3 T30 | ecosystem: Environmental > Terrestrial > Plant litter > Unclassified | place: USA: California... | reverse complement strand
GTCGCTGATCGTGAACATCAATACTGACGTGTAGGCTCAATTGAATGGCAGCGGAGTGTAGTCCGTCTTGGACAAGCAAGCGATGCTCTTCCCCGAAGGCCCGTTGGCTCTGTTGGGTGGTGTGTGGTCTTGCCACCGTCCAGCGTGTGTGGTGTGGCTTCGGTGCAACATTGACCCACTGGGCAGCGCCGCACTAGAGACAGCCCGAGCATCCACATCCTCACGCATTATTATTATTATTCGGGCAAGCAAGCAGCCGGCCGCACAGGGTCTCGCTCACACAGGCTCACACGCACAGCATGGCAGACACGGCAGCATTCAGATCCAGAGGCCGATCCTCACGCATGGTGATCGACTAATGCGAGCCTGGCCAGCGAGGATAGCGGCATTATTATCACCAGCATGACGGTCATCTAGGCAGAGACCCGCATATACACAGGTCCACCGGGCGATACAGTACAGCAGCAGCGTGGCCGGCTCGACACAGACAAACGGATCATGCCAGGGCGGCGAGCCGGTGTTGCGCTGAGACACTCTGCACGCGGGCAGACTTGCACAGAGATGATCGTAGATTTGACAGGCGCTTCGGTGGTGGGAAGAACGCAGATTGAGTAGTCGGGCGGCGTGGCGTGGCGTCCGGAATGAGGATGTTCAGACAGCCAAGCTGCACGCCCACAGCATGGACGGGGAAACAGTATGATGAGTAGGCGTCGCAGGGATTGGCGATGTACATTAGACGGCATGCGGCCTAGCAGGGAAGCGTGAGCTACGGGTCCTGGGCCCCCGGGGCTGGGAAAGGTTGTCGAAAGGCTTTGCCGGACTGCGTCTACGTTGTGCTGCCAGGCTGCAAGGTGAGAGGGCGGTGGTAGTGGTGGTACCTTTACTACATTAGTAGTAGCAGTACTTGTAGTTACATAGTAGGTGGTGGATATGCGCGCGCATGGGACCGCTACGCTACGCTACGCACGTCTAGGCACGACCATACGACCAATAATCTATGGCGGCACAGCAGGCCTGGTCAATGTGAGGATACCGCTGTGGGTTAGTTCAGCACTGTATGTGAGTAATGAGCAGGTATTATTTTGGCGGGTCCGGAATAGTAGTAGCAGGAGCGGTGCAGTGCAGTGCAGCCTCCAGTGCTATCGGCATCATGCCAGTCCGTAGTGAGAAGTCGGTCATGTCATCAGTCCGTCGAATAGTATCCATTCAGCAAGCAAGCATCCATGTTAGCCTGGTCATCCGATCTGTCTTCCCTTAGGACATTGGGTCTCCCTTGCTCCATGCTCCGTCCGATGCTCAGGCCGACGACGACTACTTACCGTACAGTGCCTACTATCACTGAATCATTGCCATTGCCACTCGAGCCACGCGTTGTTTACTTGAAACTCCACGGCCACCTTGGGCCTGGGGGAGAAACAGACCTTCCGGCATCGATAATAATTCACAGCAGGCTAGCAGCAGCTCAAACAGGCCTCTCCCTCTGTGCTCTGCTGCCCTGCCCTCACCCTCTCCAGACCCCGGCTCCACAGCTCCCCAGATTCCCCTTCCATCCTCGCGCCCTAGAGAACTACTAGAGCATCAGAGCTCCCTGCATTGGATTATTACCTAGGAGTCTGTGCCCTCGATCCCACATTCGATCTTGTTCTGTGCTGTGTTGTCTCGTCTCGCCCTGACTTGATTAGACACGCCTCACTCACGCACCCACTGCTCGTCACTCTTCCCAAACCTACCGAAGAGTCCTGGCTCGTGAACGTACAAGTCTTACTTATACGCTTGCATTGTCCGTGTGCTCTTCCCGCTATCGACCACCTAACCACATCCGTGGCTGCATCCTAAACCCAAACTTTACTCGCGCTGAGCCAATCCACCGCCCTCGAAGTGATCCGCGCTCAAACATTATTTGCCGCTGGGTTGAACCCTAACCTTCGAGCTTGCCGGGAGATACCACCTGACGACCTTTGGGCCCTGTCTACTACTGCGCCATCGCCCATTCACACGCGGCTCTCCCTGTTTCCACGATACATGCACATCGAATTTCCCGGTTGCACTACACCACATCTGCCTTTCTTTTGCACTGTCACTGGAGTTTTTGGAGTCCTCACTTACATACCTTCCACTTGGCAACATTGAGAAGCGACCCCGTGCCCCGCCATTCGATCACCGACAACAGACAGCTGCCATACCCGACGTGCCGACCGACCCCGGACCGAACAGCTGTGCCTGGACCGCTGGAAGTAGAAGAGCAAGGACGACTTCGTTGACCGCAACGGCAACATCGGAGAGGCATACCTGGATACAGACCAATTGACTTTCTTACCGTCCGGTATCCTTTTCATTACCGGAGGCATTTTGCAGATTGGTCGACGCTGCGCACAGGAATCACATTGCCCTGACAGCGCCAACACCGTCACCCAGAGCGTTCGCAGTCGCTTGATAAACTGCCACCGACGCCAAATCATCACCCAAGACAACTATAGAGTATGCAGCCCGAAAGCGTGGCGAAGTCAGAGGCCGAAATCGCGTCGCCCGACCAAAACCAAAGCGGAAGTGAGGGCCAAGGATCGGTCAAAGGTAGGCCACATTTCACATCTCGTTCGGATGGCGTTCTCTTTTCACAGTCTAACGTGACGACAGACAAAGTCGCTGCCGGCGGCGATGAGTCTAAGCCTCAAGATGGTGTCGCACAGTTCCCGCCACCTAAAACCGACAAGCCTCGTCCCCACGTGTGTGGGACCTGCAGTAGATCGTTTGCAAGACTCGAGCATTTGAAACGCCACGAACGATCACACACCAAAGAGAAGCCATTCGAGTGCCCTGAATGTACAAGATGCTTTGCTCGCCGCGATCTCCTACTTCGCCATCAGCAGAAGCTGCACGCGACCAATCCAGCATCGTCAAGACCTCGTGCTGGGAGGAGGGAAAGCGTCACCGGCGCAACAGTACCTGGCACTAGCAATAGGGTGCGTAAGAACTCTATGGCTAACAACGGCAACGGCATGTCTGGCATGGCAGCCAACAGTGTGAGGCCTCGAGCCAACACGATCAGTCACATCGATTTGTCGACGCTCGGCCTTGTCGATGTGAGTAATGCGAATCCATCGTTAAACCGGATGAATGCCCTGGGCCTCGGAGCCGGTGTTCACAACCACCACAACCATCACAACCACAGTGCTAGCATGTCGGGAATGGCAAATCCAATGGGCTTTGACTACCGTGGCATGTCGACGGCCATGGGAAACCATGGAAACATCTCTGGACTTCACAGGATTGATACACATGCCGTTAACAATATGGACATCAGCAACTCACTACGGACAGCACCCGCTGTGTCCGGCTTTGGCGGCTTCGATCTGGATCAACTGTTTAGCCCTGGAACGACAATCAACCCAGCCCAGTTGCACTTCGGTGGAGACACCCCGAATGCAAATGGCAACACAATGATGCCGCACACCTCATCATTCACCAACACTCAGCCTACTATTGACGAGCATGACGACTTTGGCTGGATGCGCAACTGGAGCATGCAGAACATGGTTAACGGTGTCGATAACAATGAGGATGCCATCGAGGATTCATCTCCATCAAGAATCAGCAGTGGAGATAGTCCCGGCGACTACACCGACAGTATGGCGAACAGCAACGTTGCAATGTCGATGCAAAGCACCTCGCCCTGGTCACAGTCAGACGTTACAAGTCAGCGGACCATGTCTGCAGGCCACTTCCAGATGGAAGCACTCAGTTCGGGTCTTCCCAACCTGGATGCGTCCTTTGGCACAGCGTCACCCGGCAACTTGTTTGACCAGCCTTCCACCGCGGATCACTACTTCAACGAGATCATGATGCAACAAGGCCTGATGCAGCAAACGCAAGCACGCCAGAAGCAGCACGATGCCTTCCTCGTGCAACAAGACGGTGGACCTGTTGTTCCTCATCACATTTTCCCACAACCGATCTCTAATTACGGGTCGGATAGCCCAAGCATGTCTTCATCCTCAATGACTGGCAGTGCCCGCCAAAGTTCAGTTACATCAGCTTCGACAGATTCCATTACGGACTCCACCCGTCAAGCATTGCTCGCGAGCCTGTCCCAGCCATCGGTGTTCGGTACTCAACAGAGGAAGTATTCACAGCCCGCGATCAGCTCGCCACTATCGCCCACGACTAGTCGACATCCCGTCTTTGTGCCCAGCCTCCCCAGCACGGCCGACATTCGTAAATACGTCGACGCCTTTATTCAATTCGCGCACCCGCATGTACCGACCATTCATATTCCCACCTTGACTTTTGATACAATGGACTTCGCCAACAGTATTAGAAATCAAAGCAATCAGAGCCAACACAGCAATCATGCGCAAACCAGCATTATGGGAGGAGGCGGGTGCCTGATTCTGGCGATGGCAGCGATCGGCGCACTTTACGAATACGATCACATGGCTTCAAAGGAGCTTTTTGAATCTTCAAAGAAGATGCTGAGCCTCTATCTAGAGGAAAGGAGGAAAGCTGACATGAACAACGCCCAAAACGGTGGCACTTCCGGCGACGGACACGCACCGCACACTCCTCTGTGGCTTGTACAGGCAATGCTTTTGAACGTCATATACGGCCACCAATGTGGAGACAAATTGGCGGCAGACATCGCGAGCAGCCACTGCGCAGCTCTCGTTGCCTTGGCAAAAGCCGCTGATCTTGCTCAGCCTTCTCGAGGATCTTCTCCGTCGAACTCTGAGACGAACCAGGATGGCGAGCAAGGTGACGTTCACATGGGTGATAGCAATGGTTCGGGCGCCCAAGAAACCGACCTCCAGACCCAATGGATTGACTGGAAGACCAAAGAAGAGCGGAAGCGCTTGTTGTTTGCTATATTCATCATTTCGAGCTTGCTCACAACAGCATACAACCAGACGCCCACGATAATGAATTCAGAAATTTTCCTCGATCTTCCTTGCGACGAGCGCCTCTGGAACGCCGACAGTGCGCAGGCGTGGCACAACCTTGGTGGGCTTGCAGCGGCTGAGAGCTCTTCGGTATCGTTTGCTGGTGCTTTGAGTACGTTGCTTACATCAAATCAGCGTCACGGTGCCAATTATGGATCAAGTGCGTTCAATGGCAACAACCCGCTCGGTGCTTTGCAGGCCGGGGATTCATTCGCCGAGAGCGACCTGCGACCGAGTACATTTGGATGCCTTGTTCTTATCAACGCTCTTCACAATTACATCTGGGAGACTCGGAGCAGGCATCATGGCCGACAGTGGACTGCGCAGGAGTCTGAGTCCATGTTCGCGCACATAGAGCCCGCACTGAACGCCTGGCAGGCCGCATGGAAAGCCAACGATCACCACAAGCTGGAGCGCCCGAATCCTTTCGGCCTTGGGCCACTGTCAGCTGACAGCATCCCTCTCCTTGACCTCGCATTCGTTCGCCTGTTCGTGAACCTCAGCCGTGCAAAGGAAGCCTTTTGGTCACGCGATTTCGATGGTATGGCTGACGAACTCGCTCGTGGCTCGGAGGTCGTACAGCATGCCGAAGGCTCTCCATCTGATTCGGACGAGAAGTCTCCCGACGGTCAGCAAGGTTCGCTGGCACAACGACGGATGTCGCACCCATCAAGTCAGAATACCTCTCGAAGAGAACGACATCTTCGCAAAGCCGCGTTCTATGCCGCAGACTCCTTGACGATTGCGTGCAGTTTCAACCTCACCTATGCGGATGCTACTGCTCATGAACTCCCGATCCAGTCCGCTATGTGTTTCTTCGACTGTTCACAGGTCCTTGCTGAATGGGCCTGCACAGTCCAAGAACGTGTTGGTCGCTATTTGGGCGTCCTAGGCCGCGATCAAATTGACCTTTCTGGTGTGCCTGCCATCATGCTGCTGGAGGGCGAGGACGTGGAGCTTCTGCGAAAGATTGAAAGCATTTGTGAGAGCTTGGAGGTCAAACGCTATCAACAGGAAAACCTACTGGCGATGGACCTGCAGCAGCTGAACCCTTGTGCGCCTATGCACGCCATGCACAACAACGTCAATTTGAGCGCTTGCGGATACGGAAGCAAGACATTGCGCATCACGGCTATGATGCTGGAAAAAGCAATTGTCTGGCCTGGTAAGTAACGCTCGTTTAGAAAATGCGAGAGCGGCGTGCTAACATACTCTCCAGTAACGCACGTAATGGCCAAGGCACTCGAGACACAGGCTGCGCACATGGACAGACGCGCCGACGCTTCAATCATACATTGACGATCAATTCCTGCACAATACCACTGTTGAAACGACTTGACATCGTGCATACCTGGCGTTCTAGAATCTTCTTTCCGTTACCGAGCCGAGCAATGAAAGGTTCTAAAGCCATCAATCTTACGACACACTGGACCTTGTTAATACGGCGCGTCTCGTCCTTTCTTGGTTGGATTCCTCGCACTATCTTCGATCAGTATTCTCCCCACACGAAAAAGCACACGAAACTCATGATACGACCGATGTAGATGTCTTTCGCTCCATCTTTTCTTTCTCTCTAAACGCTTACTTGGTCGGACTCTAATGCTCTCAGCGCGGCCAACATTTTGTTTCTCTTCATTGTTTGGATTTGGGAGGGTTTAGGCATTTCAGATTATTGTGGATGGGAAGGCAGCGTTCTCGGTACCAGTCCCTACCACGGAGGATGAAAATATGCTTCTTGCTTTGTACACTGGCCTCGGTAACCCGATCTGCACCATTGGATATCGTAGGTTGGTTACTGGAGGCCTTTTGATGTTGGCAACAAAAGTTTTGGGGGATTTAGAAAAAAAACATGTAAATACCGAGAACGAACGAATTATGTTGAATGCAATGCTTGTGACTCTGCCCTTTCTATAATCACTGTACGTCCGATACAAATGATGCTTCTTGCCTGCCATCGATACATGCATGTGTACATGTACTTTCGATGTCGAATTGCGCTGGGTGACGTGACGAAAGTCTAAACGGACACCCTGATGAACACGCGATTAGGATCAGGTACACAACTCCACGTTGTCGGACAAAGATCAACACGGTACTAAAATGGCGCCATAGGACTCTTTTCCCCTGCGTCGGACACGAGCATCCCGTTCCAAACCCCCTCACGCGTCCCAGACGACTCCTCACTTACCTCTCCCTATCGGGCCAGTGTTGCACCCACTGCTGCTCCTCCTCCATCATCGGTACCTCTATACCCACGTGCCAAAGGCAGACTGCCGAACGCCGACTTCCAATCGTCCGAACCGACCCATCGTCCGGCTACCTGAGCTGTACACGGGACAATCATGTGTCGTTTTCTTATCTACTCGGGTCACCAGCCTATCCTGCTCTCCCACCTAATTACCTCGCCGACCCACAGCATTCTCACGCAGAGCTACGACTCCCGCCTGCGTCTGGACCACCGCCGCCCTCACAATGGCGACGGCTTCGGCGTGGGCTACTATACCGCCGCGCGCAAGACTGACCACTCCCACGAGGACTCCTCCACCGCCAAGCAGAACGAGATAGACCTGGGCCCTGAGCCGTGCATCTTCACTTCCACCATCCCCGCCTGGAATTGCCGCAACCTCGAGCGTCTGGCCAGCAAGACCGTCAGCCCGCTGGTGTTTGCTCACGTCCGCGCCAGTACAGAAGGCGCTCTCTCCGATGCCAACTGCCACCCTTTTTCGCGCGGAGCGCTCATGTGGATGCACAATGGCGGTGTAGGCGGCTGGAAGATGGGCGTCAAGAGGAGGCTCGTGTCGAGCGTGGGCGACCGCTGGTTTGAGGGCGTGGGAGGTAGCACCGATAGTGAATGGGCTTTTGCGCTCTTCCTTGATTGCTTGGAACGGCTTGGTGCAGACCCGGACGATGAGGTGAAGCAGAGAGATGGGTTCGGACACACAGTACTACGTAAAGCTATGCTCAAGACGATCGAGAGGATCAATGGCTTCATCGCTGAGATCCCAGAGGAGACGCGCGCGCAGGGTGACATGCGGAGCTTGCTCAACTTCGCTGTTACGGACGGCAAGAGCGTCGTGTGCACGCGCTATGTTAGCAGCAGGACGGACGACGCAGCGAGCTTGTTCTTCAGCTCCGGCACCAGCTGGACGAAACAGCCAGGCACCGAGCCGGCGAACAGCAAGCCGCAAGTCGGCAGCGGCGAGTACAAGATGGAGCGCAGGGACCGCGGATCGGACATTGTGCTGGTGGCCAGCGAGCCCTTGACTTTCGAGCGCGACAATTGGGTTACGGTGCCGACGAACAGCGTCCTCACTATTCACAACCAGACCGTGCTGATCCATCCCATTGTGGATGAGTTTTACAACCACGCGCCGACAACGACTCGTAGTCGCGGCTTTGCTGTCGCGCAGGGTCAGACTACGGGCGATGGGTTGGCTGAGAAGAAGGGTGCGGCTGCTGCTGCTGCTGCTGTCGTTGGGCAGAGCTTGTTGTCGGAGCAAGTGAAGAAGGCCGGTCTTGCGGCTGCTTGATCACCATGCGTTTTTGATCTGATTGGGGATTCGCGAGGCACGGCTGTCAAGCACCGAAAAGGCGGATTGTATTACATTTCTGGTTTCCTGGCCGGAGGCCATACATTCATTCGTTTAGCGAGTGCGTTCGGCGTTTGGGTTACGTGGGTTTGGTGATTAATTGACGTCCATGGCGGCTTTGCATATACCAGATAGGAAACATATTACCAGACTGTACTGCATTACAACACCGAGATCGAGACTTTGCAAAGCTGAAGAATCACATGTATCGTCGTTTCTTTGGGCGTGTCGTATCTATAGACATGTCTTGCGGGAGAGAGACCGCAGCATGGTGTTCATCGTTCATGTAGGCCTTGGAGTCTGCTTCTCTTTGTTGAGCATGCGGCTATCACAGCCCTCTTCCACAACGACATATGGATGGACTTGGTCCAATGCCGATGAAACCTCCACGCCTTGAAGATCCAGATCCTCCGTTCGGCGTGACAGAACCTCGTGTCTACAGCTGGCTTATCAACCGCTCGCGAATCATGAAGCCGTCACTCCTTGTGATAGAACAGCTCAGAGTAGCGGTGAGTAGCATCCACTAGTGCTTCGACGGCGTTGAAATCTGTTTGTCAAGAGATGTTCGTTAGTGGGCTGCGTTACCATATGAAAAGGTGCATGTTCTCTCTCTCCCTAGAGTAAGAAACAAGACTCACCAATCCCACTCTCAGGCCCCAGATCCGTGCTCGCCATCACCCGCACGCTCAGGTCGTTCTGCACTTTGCCGATGATTTCTACCGCGTGGTTGAGTTGGAGGTGTGAGTCCTGTGGGTGGATGACTCGAGGTCAGCATAAAGTACATTTATATTGGGTCGTCACGTCCGTTGCTGTAATTGACTTTCTTCCAATGAATGATTGCTTTTTTTTTGAAGAAAGAAAGTCGTTTAAGAGTCGTATTCAATGTCAGACTTACGCGGTTCAGGAAAACGCTGACTTGTCCCCCGGCGTCGATTGTCGCTTGCTCGCCACGGAGTTGGCGCACTTTGCCTAGGATGCGGACGGTCTTATGGGAGAATTGCTCGAGGTAAGGAGCGGTGATGCGGGGGGTTGCTTCGGACATGATTGCGAGTTCGTTTGGTGTGTAGATTGGAAGTCTTGTTTCAATCGGGTAGTGGTTTTGGTACGGGCTTGATATCTTGTTATAATCGGGTTGGAGTGGCGGTGTTTCTTTGTGGGACGCGTCAAGTCAAGACGCGAAGCACTTTAGGTACCTGACTAACTTTGGGCGGAGCGAAAAACACGTGACGAGCGGCGATTCGGTCTCGAGAGGCGGGTTGAAGTGAATAAATTGAACCAAAGTACATACCTAGTACCTTACACGACTTCGGGGAAATGCTGGCCGGCTTATGTGAATAGATATATGTTTTCAGTCTCAAGAGGCATTTTGTCAACTGACGCTTTGAAGTACAGTATCTAATCAGCTACAGAGATTGAGATAGAAAGAATTGTACAACACGCTGTGTATTGCGAGCATGGCCAATGTGTTACAAGATTCTATACTACAGATGATCATTTTTCAAATCTACGCTGTTGACACCTGTTCAGCAGGTGCAGGCGCACTCTTGCCTGGCTTCACAGCAGCTTTCGCCGCCAGTTTGGCAGCCCGGTCGGAAGCCCGTCTGGCAACAGCCTCCTTTACCGCGTTCACGATCTCGCCTCTGGCCACGTTGAAGCCCTGGTTATAGCTTATCTCCCCTGGAGTCTTTTCGGATATCTCACCTTGGGGCATCTCGGACGACTCCTCAGCGGAGGCTTGCACCAAGCCTCTCCCCGCCTGAGTTCTGCTCTGCCTGGAGCTAGCAACATCCATGATTGGCTCTTGGTCCGCGTGAGGTGCACGGTTGCGTGCGAAGCCCATGGGCTGGTGGTTGATCGTCTCAGGCCAGGATTCGGCGAATTCAGCGTCCAGGTGGTTGGCCCACTTGATGACAATGCCTTCTGTGCTGAAGACGGGGGCTTTTTCGCGCTCCAGGCGTGCGCGCGATGGTCCTCGCTTGGGAATCGTGCTCGGCGTAGGGAAATCGGGAAGAATCTCGCGGAGGCGGGCATCCTGCTGCTCAGGCGAAAGCTGGACCTTGCTTTCCTTCAATTCCTCCTTTAACTCCTCCTTTGCGCGCTCAACGTAAACGCTAGCCGATTCCATCTTCTTCCTTCGCGCAAGTACCTTGACCAGTTGCTTCCTCAACGGTGTTTTAGACACCTCAGCTGGGTCGTCCGCACTGAGAGGCTTCGCGCATTGCTCTCTAAGCTGCTCGATATGCACATCCATTTCGTCGATAGCGCCCTGTTCCACCTCTTTTGCCATATCGATCATAGTCTGGACCTGATATGCCCGCCGACTTTTCGCTTCCTCGTTCTTTTGCTGTAGCGTCTTTGCGCCCAAGGCCTCCTGAGCAGCCAGAACAGCAGCCAAATCAGCCACGCTGTTTGCACGCTGGTCCAACACGGCGGCTACCCGCAGCTTCTTCTTCTTGTGCTTGATGACATCGTACACGTTCTCCTTCTTGCTGCCGCCCCTGTCCCTCAGTTGCTCCTCTAGTCTCTCGATTTCCTTCTTCGAATGGTTCAGGGATAGCAGCGCGGGACGTTCCCATGATGTCTCGTGCAACTTCCGCCATTCCCTCAGTTTCTTGAAGACGTGGCGGCCTTGAGCGTCTGCGTGTTCGCCTTCGGGGATTGAGAGAGTCCAGAGAGGGCGCCAGAGATCTTTGCGCAAATGGGTGAAGGAAGTGTTTGCGCCGGTGTCGGGGAATTGCCTGGCGACAGAGGCATTCTGCAGATTGTCAGCAGGGTGTAGATAGAGGAAGGAGATTGGCGGACAGGGAATCTCACGTGAATGTACGGGGTGAACGAGTAGAGGACCTGGTTGGTGCGCACATGGGCGTAGGCGTGGATGACACGCTGGCTACTACGCTCCATGTTTCCAGATGGGACCGAAGTGTTGGTGCAATGGCAGGTGTGAGAGCGGAATGCACACTGGCTCCGTTCAATGTCGGCGGCGTTGGAAGAGAGATTCTTGATGTTCGAGCCAGCTACGGTTGGCGACATCTTTCACTACGCTGTGCTTCTTCCCCGAGCTCTCCGCTATTACCGCGGTTTGATTAAGGTCAGCCTGCCATTTGATTGATCCTCCTCTAGCTGTCCAGTCCTGGTAGCTCGCGTGCACATACATACATGTACATGTAGCCACTATTCACTCACATCCATCGTGTACAAAAGCAACACCTTCACCACCACTGCCTTGCAATTGTCGGGATGAATGGCCTCCAAGCCCTCCACCCAGCCCGTGCAACATGCCAGCGGCCTTCCTGCTCGTCGGGATAGACCTTGGCTACTCCCATATGTAAAGCACATCCACATCTCTCGCCCATGAGAGACCCACGCTGAACCTTGCAGTAGAATCGCCGGCTCCGTAATCTTGTCTCTGTCTCTCTCCGAGATCTCTCCTTGAGCGCCTCGCCCTCGTCTCGCCAGCGCGGCAAGACCATTGACGACGATGCGATACCAAACAACCTGGTCTCACCTGCAAAGCTCGTCGCGTTGCGCGAGAAGAAGTCACTAGGCCATTCGCGAAGCTCGTCTGATCTGCGACGCGTGTCAGAGGATGCTTCCTATCCAGAGGAGACCAATGCGACAGACAAGCGAGGAACAGCTATGAACGATGCCTCGAATGCTCAAGACAAGAGTAATGGAGTTCCAAAGACACCACCAAGACCATCTGTCGCGAAGCTGAGGAGGCGAAGTACTCTGGAGTGGGCAAATGCAAGTCCTCAGTCGCGTCAAGAGAAGCTGGAGAGCATGACAGCCGAGCGGATGGCGGATGTGTTCTTCAGCTTGCACATTGCCGATATCGAAGGTATGATCAAGACAGCACGTTGGGATCGAAGAATAGTCGCGGCATGCTAACCCACCCAGAACCAATATATGTCTCCGAAGTCGTGAACCACACCATGAATCCAACTTTCCGCTCAATTGATTATGACAATTGCGCTCCCGGGACCACGCGTCTTGACGAAGTGACCGTTCGGGTCTGGATAAAGAGCGTCAAATGGCACAGCTGGCGCCAGTTATTGGAAGTGGTCCTCAAGCTTCGCGAATTGCAATATTTGGGCAAGCATCTAGAGAATCTAGAGCGCCCACTGCCTGCGAACGCCATGGTCTTTCATCTGTCGGACGGAGTGTACACGACATTTACGTCTTTGACTCAATACGCGCCGCCTCCATTTGTGCCCATAACAGCACGGTCCAACAGCACTCGTATCCTTCCGAGCAGCTCATTTGACGCGCTCCTTCGGCTCTCAAAGCTGGACGATAGCATACAGGACGCTCTGGCAACGCGCAACAAAATAGCTGCGGACCTGGAAGAAATCCTAGAGGAAAACAGGACAGCAATAGTCGATCGAGATCGCGTTGCAGCGGCCGAAGACCGGCTCAAGACGATCGAGTATGCTAAAAAGACCGTCGCGAAGCAACTCGAAAAGGCACGAACGCAAACTGCCGAGAAGCGTGCATCTCTCAACAATCGGCGAGATCTCATGTCTAAGGATACCGCGCAAAACAAAACGCAGGCTGAGAATATGCAAGATGGTCAATCTGATGCTCCGGAAATGCGCACATCACTCTCACAATCCAAGAAAGACGTTCAGAACCAGCGCCGCCGTGTATGCGAAGACTTGCAGAAGGTTTACCCCATTCAACCTATCAAAAACAAGACCCTTGCTTTTACCATCCGGGATCTCCCTCTCCCAAACTCGGAAGACTTGGACTCTTCGTCCCCCGAAACCATCTCAGCAGCGCTAGGGTGTGTGTCACACGTCTTACAGCTGCTCAGCTTCTATCTCGGACATCCGCTCGTCTACCCCGTTACTCCACGCGGGAGCACAAGTACAATATACGACTCAATCAGCCTCCTCAAGACAAACGCAAGAGAAGCGCAGCGGTACGGCGCCGACAAGAATTTGCGGACCTATCCTCTCTTCTCGCGTGGTGTGCCACGCTTCAGATTTGAGTACGCGCTTTTCTTGTTGAACAAAGATATCCAGCTGCTGCTCGAGACAGGCTTTGGTGTTCGCGTGCTGGACATTAGACATACTCTACCAAACTTGAAGTACCTTCTCTACGTGGCCACCGCAGGCGAAGGCGAACTTCCCGCGCGTAAAGCAGGTGGGATTAGAGGGTTGGTGCGCAATGGAGGCGCAGGTAGCAGGGCCGCTAGCAGTGACTCCTCATCTTCGGCTCTGAGTGGCATTCTTTGGCATGGTGGAAGACCAGAAGATGGCAGAAATAAAGGAGCTGTGGACAGTCTTAGGAGGAATGCTGGTTCACTTGATCGGAGGCCGAGGACATGATGGAAAGTGTTATTCATTAGATGAGCTGAATTTGATCATAAGTCAGCAGCACCATTGCATGATTGCACACACAGTGTTCCTTCCTCCACCCACCCGAACAATTCCGCCAGAATGCCCAGCTGGGCGACATCGCTCTCGTAGAATTTTTTGGCAGCCGCTCTTCTAAGTCTCTTCATCACAGCGCGCCTTCCATCATTCATGCTGGGCAAGGTTCCTGAGTGTCTGCATAGGGAGTTCCTCAAACAGAAGTCTCAAAGCTGCCTGAACAGCATCAATGTAAGGCACAGGCGCCCGTATCTTCGATGGAAATATCTCTCATGCCGATAGCAGCTCAGGAATCGAAAGGGAACATGCTAGTATCGCAATCGTGCAGCTATAGATTTTTCCATTTGGTGGTATGTACGGTAAATCAACGCTTCAAACGCCATGCTCTATCATTTCCAGACCAAATTCCATGACTTGGCGAGTGGTATCAGGTCCAGCACTTGGATCCCTCGCCAATGCATGCCATCTAGCCCATGCAAGTTTTATCGCGTGCACAAGAGAGAACTGGCCCTTCACTTCTACACGGCAAGCACAGATGCCTGCTCTGGCACGGTCGCTGGGCCCATCTCACGAGCAGCATCTGGAGGCATCTCCAACTCTGCCGTCTCGGCGCTTCGCTTTTGCCCAGCTGCCTGTGCTTTCTCTTTGCTTTCTTCAGATTTTGCGGCTCCGTTAGTTACCTCTGCTAATTTCGCCGACTCTTTGTTTAGCTTCTTCCTTTCCGCCTTGGTGAGCTTTGGCTTTTCGAATGCACCGATCTCGAGGATCTCGTCCGTCTTGTTCGCCAGACTCACGTACTCGGGCTCATTTTCGTAGCCGAGCGACTTGATCAGTTCGCTGTAGCTTTTGGTGCGCGTCATCAACTTGTAGATTGGCGACTTGCCAGGAACCATCTGACCGAGAAGGTATTTTGTGTTTCCCCAGCGATTCTCGACTTCCATGCAGAGCTTGACGTACTCCTTGACCGCTTCTTCCCACGACGCGATGCCGCCATCTGCTTCCGCGCGGAAGCAAGAAGGGTTTGTCTCGGCGGCTGTTGCGATCATGGCTCCATCTGCGCCGAACTCATCCATAAGCTTCAAGGCCTCGTCCCGCGAGGTCACGTCTCCGTTCATGACACACGCGACACCGGCTTCGTGGCACGTTTCAACGACCATCTTCAGCTGGTGTCTGATTGCTCGCTCCCTGGGTCGCATGGGAGTTGTGCGGCAGTGGAGAGTGAGGGCAATGATTCCGGTGGCGCAGAGTTGCTGGACCAGGGCTTTGGTTTCTTCGGGCGTGTCCAGGAGACGGATCTTCACGCTGATGCCGATCTGGTTGGGCTCGCCGACTTCTTTGACCAGCGCGCGAAGAATTGAGCAGAGCCGTTCAGGTGTCTTGAGCAAGGCGGCACCCATACCACCGGATGTGCTAAAGGGTTTAGGGCAGCCGGCATTGACATCGATGCCTGCGACATCTGGCGCGACTAGACTGGCAGCAGCGACAGCAGTCTCTGGATTCGCCGTGCCGATCTGGTAGATATGGCGCTTGCCCTCGCGTTCGGGGTGCAGTCTGTAGATGACGCTCTCCTTTTGTTCAGGGTTGAGCAAGGGGTTCTTGAGCCCGTTTGATGATAATCTTGAAAAGTCGACGGTCTTTGTGCGCTCGTTGAAGATCCTGGTCGTTCCGATCATGGCCTTGTCGACTGTCTCTGGACCCCATACGAGGTCTGCGCCGTATTTCAAAGCTGTGAGACGCGAGGGGCATTCTCCAGATCGCACCATGGGCGCGAGCACGACCTTGCCTCGATAGTCGACGCCATTCTTGGGGATGAGGACTTTTTTGGTGATTGAGCCCATAATGTTTCTCAGCATAACAGGTTTGTAGAATGCGATTGCAGGTTTTTGATTGGCTTGTGACTTTGCAGAATTGCATCTCCCTCGATTTTTGCCCTAGGGAAATGATGTGGCGTCGTGATCCCATGTCAGGGTATACCCTCAAGAACAAGCTTTTGCGGGAGCATAATTACACTTGTGATTGGCTGTTTTCACGGCCCGCGAATCATCCGAATGCCGAACTTCACTTACCTACGTGTCACGTGCTTGGCCAGGAGGGTTTGAGAAGGAGATATGTGATAGGCAGGTCGTGGTTGTGATTAAGGTTTGTGGTTTAGCCTCTCGGTTACTACCGCTACCTAGTAGCACGAGTAAGTTGGACGGAACGAAGAGCGACGAATGGAAGCACAGGCGAGAAGACCTTTGGAAGTTCCAGCTTGAGACTGTACGTTCGTCGATCTGCTGGAAGCCTGATGTTACATGTCTGCTGCTACCCATTTGTCTTTCAAGACAGTACTTGCTATTGCAACCATGTTCTCCTCCTGTGGTATCGTCAATAGTTGACAGCGCACTACTACCACTCGACTCGTTTCACGTGTTGATAGGTAAGGTACGCCGCGGAGCAGGCCAGTGAGCGGCTTGGCCCCCCGATGAGACGATGGTACTTTGGTCTACATCATCGTGTTTGTTCTGCCCTGCAGAACATCGCGGAATGGCCAGCACTTCTCCGACATGTCTGCAAGCGAGTGTGTGCGTGCATGCATCAACAATAATGCCTACTGTATCCCAGTCACTCTTTCGGCTTCATTAGCTGTACACTTCCCACACGTACATACATGCTTTTTGCTTCAGCGTCTTGCCCCAGACTAATCATCTCAGGCAGTCTGACACTCCCGCCAAGACTGCGTAAACGACGTTATTATGGTCATGACCTTCATTCAATCAATGAGCGTCGAGAGTGCACCGTGCACGCGTAACTCGCGGGATGAACCGTCTATCTGGCCCCTACAGTTAGTATTCAATCCGTCCTCTCAGTGCCGTGCCTCTCTCTCGTGTCTGTGAAATCACGCTGCGTTACTTGCTTGCTTGCTTTCTTGCTTGCTCGCTCGCTCGGCCGCGTGCCATCCTATCGTCCCTATTTCCCCCACGTCTGCCTGTACACCCGTGGACATCACTCCTCGCTCCGTCGTTCGCTTCCCGGCGTGAACAGTTTGCCGGGCTTTCTGCCTCGCTCGCATCCTCCTCCGGCGTCCTTTCTCGCCTCGAGGTTGGTTTCTGCGCCACGCTGAGGGACGACCTGTCCTCTTTGTCTGCTCCGTCAACGCAAATTCACGCGCCGTTTCGCATTTGATGCGGTCTTCACCTGCATTCGATCAACATGGCCGGATCTTCTAATGGTGATGCTTCCGCGATCAGACCGCTCGCAACCGAAACGTCGACCATGGCCACGCCCGCCGAAGACTCGACTTCTCGGTCAACACCACAGCCGAATGCATCCTTCCAGGCCATCAACAGGATGACCTCCAGCCAAAATGACAGTGGTCGTTCATCACGAGTCGCGAGTGCTCCTGGCACGCCCCAAGCTGATGACAGCGCGACTGCCACCAAGCAATCCGCGCCTGCAGTGCCCGATGCGCTCAAGGCATCAGCACAGCCCGAGAGCTACGGCACACGCTCGCGACGGACTGGCAAGGAACGTCTCAATTACGCAGAGGACCAGGACGCGGATTTCGATTTTACTTCAGCAGCCACGACTACTTCTTACAAGAAGAATGCATCTTCCACCGCCAATGCGCAGACCACTACGGATGCAAAGCGCACGAAGGAGTCTTCGCAGCCTGTGACCACGAACGGCGCACATTCCAGCGCAAATCAACAGAACATCGCCAAGGATCCCGCGCCTGGCGCCACCTCCGCCTCGACAAACCCGAAGAAGCGGAAAGCCGCTGGCACTGCGACACCGACCGGTCTTGCATCGACAACGCAGGGCGGCGCGGCAGTCTCTGCGACCAACATGCGCAAACAACTATCTTCATCATTGCCACCTGCGCGCGAGACGAACATGCTGACCTTTTCGCGATCCAAATCGTGTTTGAACTCCAAAGGCGAGCTCGTCGCGGACGATGGGACGAAATTAAACGTCAACGGTAAGCGTCTAGCCCTGCATCCCTTTTCCCAAAACGCGGCCTTCCCTCGCACTTCGCAGAGATGGATGAAGCCGTCTACCCCGCAACCAGCACAACTCTCCAAATGAAATGCCTGAGGCTAACGCAACATCAAATCACAGACCATGTATACCTTGTATGCGAACCACCTGGCGAGCCATATTATCTTTGTCGACTGATGGAATTCTTGCACACGGATTCCGACGATCCAAACTCTCCTGTCGACTCACTGCGGGTCAACTGGTACTATCGTCCGCGTGATGTACAACGATTCAACAGCGACAGCCGTCTGGTGTACGCGACAATGCACTCGGACATGTGCCCACTCACGTCCCTACGTGGACTCTGTACTATTAAACATCGCTCTGAGATTGACGACCTCGAGGCCTACCGCAAGGAGCGCGACACATTTTATTTCATTCAAGTCTTCGATCGTTTC
>Ga0265798_10004886_pt1 | contig 18318 bp, 9 predicted proteins | sample P3T30metagenome_FD_192430 | JGI IMG/M metagenome (GOLD analysis project Ga0265798, IMG submission 192430) | Plant litter microbial communities from East Loma Ridge, Irvine, California - P3 T30 | ecosystem: Environmental > Terrestrial > Plant litter > Unclassified | place: USA: California... | reverse complement strand
AGTTGTTAGCAGGATTAAAATGCTCCCTTACACTGTTGCCGCCTATGGATACGGTGCGGTTATCTACCACCGTTTTCCAAAAGAAGCGGGCTGCCGAACGGTATTCTGCATCGTTGCTTAACTCACCTATGCGTTCAAAACCTATAACTTTGGGTATCTGCGTATTGGCATGCAGTCCACTTAGCTTATCTTCTTGTTTTTCCAAAGGTATTAACAACGCTTGATGAGAAAACTTACGGGCAAGTTCCAAATACTTTTTTTGCCCTGAAATTACGGCCGCATCGGCGCAAACTTCGTTCATACCGCCATGCTCGGTACCCAGCATACGTTGTATCTGATCTTGGTTAAGGCCCGACAATTCGTTCATCGCCCAGTCGGTCAACTTCAAAAACACAGCCTTAGCCTGCTCGTTGCCGGCAAGTAGGTAGCTATCTCTCAAACCAGCGTAAAGTTTATGCAGGTTATACCAGGGCACCCATTTTTTATTGAAATCACTAAAATCTCCTTGTTTAAACTTAGCCCACATTTCTTTGCTGCCCGGCACGCCGCCTACATAACCGTCTGTGCTGTTTGCCTGGCAACGGGCCAGTTCACTCACCATATAATCAAGTCTGCGTTTGCATTCCTGGTTGCCGGTTGCTGCATACATTTGTGCCAGTGCAGTTAAATAATGCCCGCCGGTATGACCATCTAAACCGGTATTTTCCCAGTTACCATAGCTCTCGGCTTTAGGCTTTAAGCCGGCCTCTCTTAAGAAAGGTGCAAGTAAACGGTCGGGTTCCAATTTGAGCATGTATTGCAGCGTAACATTTTCTGCATTTAAAAACGGGCTATTTAAAAGTCTGACCTGGCTCAGTTTAAAGGGCTGCATGGAGGCCTTTTGTGCCACTGCAGATGAAGAAATGATATAAAGTAAAAATAACGCAGTGAAAATTCTGTAAGTTGTTTGTCTAATCATTGGTGTGGTATGAAGCTTTACATGTACTGACTTGTACCGATAGTATAATCAGCTCAGTCATAATGATCGTGAACTGCGGATAGGTGATTGCAGAAATTAAAAACGGTTGTTGTATATTGGTTATTATTCCTGCAAGCCTGTTCCGGCAATATCCGGTTAAATTAAAAAAAGAAAACGGCTGCCGGAATTATGTAATCTATATTTAAACATTAATAGCCTTTATTTAGCTAAATGAAATAGCGTGGCTCCTGTTTGGATAGGCTTTACAAACTACCCGGGTGTTAATTAAAGGCTATTACAACCAGTATTTAAACGACCGATCAATAAAATGGCATCAATTATTAATTGGTGAACATTTGAGAGGATGAATTACACAAACGGAACGTATTGAAGTTGCCCATGCACATATCTTTGAACATAGAGTGTAACTATAAAACCTAACGCACTAACATTGAACTTTAGCCTGATATGAAAAGAAGTAAACTTATTTATTCTACCTGTGCGGTTGCACTTTGCTTTGCCGGTTTGGCCTGGCGCCCATCCCAATTTGATACCGATAAAGGACTTAAAGACTATTACAAAAAGTATTTCCCTATCGGTGTGGCCGTTACTCCAAGAGAACTGCATTCGGAGGAAAGCAAACTGATTGTTAAAGAATTTAGCAGCATAACCGCCGAAAACGCAATGAAGATGGGGCCAATACACCCTGAAGAAAACCGCTATTACTGGCGCGATGCAGATAGTATTATGGCCTTTGCACAACGCAATCACATTAAAGTACGCGGGCATAACCTATGCTGGCATGCCCAGGCCCCGAACTGGATGTTTAAAGATTCTTTAGGAAAAGACGTAAGCAAGGAAGTACTTTTAGACCGGCTTCACAAGCACATTAACACTGTAGTGTCCCGATACAAAGGCAAGATCTACGCCTGGGATGTGGTTAACGAGGCTATAGCAGATGATACTACCTTTTTACGCAAATCTAAATGGAACCAGATAAGCGGTCAGGAGTTTATTGAAAAGGCGTTTATATATGCACATGAGGCGGACCCGAAAACAAAATTGTTTTATAATGACTATAACACCGAACAGCCCGCCAAAAGAGAAAAAATCTATAAGCTGTTAAAAGACCTGCTTGCAAAAGGAATACCAGTTCAAGGTGTTGGGCTGCAAGCCCACTGGTCGGTTAACAACCCAACACGTGAAGAATTAGAGAAATCCATTCAAATGTTCTCCTCCTTAGGCCTCCAAATACAATTTACCGAGCTTGATATATCGGTATATGCGGGCCGGCAAGGCGGGCAGCTTATTAACGGAGAAAGGCCACAGGAAAAGGCCGTATTTACTCCCGAAATGGAACAGCAACAACTCGAAAAATATAAAATGGTGTTTGAGGTATTCCGTAAGTACCGTAAAAACATTACCGGGGTAACTTTCTGGAACGTGTCTGACCGTTACACCTGGCTCGACGGCCGTGGCCGCAAAAATTTCCCACTGCTTTTTGATACCAACCTTCTCCCTAAAAAAGCATATTTTGAAGTTGTAAAATTCTGATAAGACTTCTTACTATATAAGAACTAAAGCCTGCTTAACATTATCAAGCAGGCTTTTTTATGGGTTTACAGATCGCCCGTTTTCAGTTGATAGTGCTTTGTCTTTTTCATTAATCTACGCACTATAGGGTTCAATACATACTTCAGCCATTCACCTGCATCATGCCGCCTTTAAGGGAAGAGATAATGAAGGATCAACGTATAACCGTCAAAACAGAAAGGGCCTCATGTTTACCATGAGACCCTTTCTTATAAAGGTTTTATTGTGCACGGCTAATTGCCAGTGCTAACAATTCACTAAATTAATAACCGTTGTTTTGCGGATACTTAGGACCTGATAATACGCTGTTTATCAAGTTTTGAGGTATTGGCCAACGGGCATGGTAATCCTGCACGTTTGGAGCACCGGCAGTATTGTACATCTTGTTACGGCGTACTAACTGCTGTGTACGTACCAGGTCGTACCAACGACGTGGATCACCGTAAAATTCGCGGGTGTACTCGTCAAGTATTAAATCCATACCACAAGCAATAGCAGGGTTTGTAGTATTAGGGATTGCTAATTGGGCTAACTGCGTAGCGGTTAAATTCATGGCTGCAACGTTTGCTGCATTCACCGCAGCCATAGTAGCAGCAGTTACCGATACACCACTCTTAGAAATGTACTGAGCATCATCAGGTGCACGGTAAGCCGCACGTCTTCTGATGGTATTTAACATATCTGCAGCTGCATTAAAGTTACCTAACATATAATTTGCTTCGGCATTCATCAAATACACTTCCGAAAAACGCATCAGGATGATAGGACGGCTTGAGAAATCGCCTGTAGCGGTACGCTTAGGGTCATCAAACTTTTTAACCGTTGGAAAAATTACGTTATTGTATTGCTTAGGTGCTACAATCAGTCCTTTAAAATCATCTCTGCGCGCCATGGTAACATCGGCACCCGGCATTAAGATAGCGGTATCGCCATCTAACGGACGGATGTAAGCACTGGTAGACGGAGCTGTTGTAGAAATCAGTTTACCTTTCAAGCTACCATCACTTTTGGTTCCGGGAGCCACGTTGGTGTTACAAATCCAAAAAGTTTGGAAAGTATGATCATAACGGCTGTCATGAATCTGATCTGCAAAGGCTACGTTAAATGCATAACGACTGTTTGGTGCCAAACGGGTGTATGGCCTGCCATTGTATACATCACGGAACATACCCGATTTAACGGTCAACTTTTGAGGAACCGCATCAATGCCGGCAATATTGTCTATACCGGGGCCAACGTAGTTCATACGGGCCAGTACGTAAAGCTGGTTTATACCAAAACCACCAGAACCTTGTAAGGTATAGTTGGTGTATTGAGGATCTGATGCACCGCCGTAATCAATAGCAAACATGTTTTCTTTGCCATAGTCATTAGCAGGTTTGTGCTCATCAATATAATCTTGCCACAAGTCTAAGCCATAGGTACCTTTGTTGGTAATCAGACCAGATGTTAAGTCGGCTGATGCCTGGAAATCACCCGCCTGCTTAACCTCAGAGTAGGCGCGCGTAAGGTATACCTTAGCTAAATAAGCTTTAGCTACGGCAGCTGTTGCAGTTTTACCCACACCAGCGGCAGAAAAAGGATTAGTGGTGGTAATGGTGTTTGGCAACTCAGCCGAAGCTTCGGTCAAATCTTTAATAATAAAATTATAGATGTCTGCGAGAGGTGCAGGTACATCAGATGTACTGGCTTGGGTAATGTAAGTGGTATGCAAAGGGATACCGCTTTTTTGAGTTGCGGTGGTACCTCCATAGGTTTGCACTAAATAAAAGTACAAAAATGCACGTAAAAACTTAGCCTGCGCCACATATTGAGTACGGGCGGCAACGTCAGTTATAGTACTTGCATATTGAAAAACTCCGTTCAAAGTGTTAATGTCAACATATAGGCCTGTTATATCTGGCGTATTTGATGAATTAATACCATTGAACGAGTTATATAAAGGTGAGTTAGTACCGGCACTACCGCCTGGTATGGTTTCATCAGTACCATTATAATAGAAAACTAAACCCTCGCCAGAAAAAGCGTTCCGCAGGTCATTATATACACCTGTAACGGCAGCCTGAACCCCACCTGGGGTACTAAAATATTGTGGATATAGCTGGGCTCTTGGGTTTTCTTCTAAAAGCTTTTTACAACTGGTAACTGTTGATAGAATTGCTGCTGTAGCGAGTACAAAGCTGGTTTTATTTAAAATCTTCATATCTTTTAAATTTAGAAACGGGCATTAATGCCAATAATAAAATCACGTGTTTGCAAACCTGGGCTAATAGCTAAACCGCGGTAATTGTTGAAGTTACCATCTTGTCCGCCAATGCTACCACTGGTAGATGAATTAATAACTTGCTGATTGTAAACAGACTCTGGATCTGTTACCGAGAAGCTCTTATTCATGATTGGCGCATAAATAATGAATGGATTAGTTACGTTGGCATATACCCTTAATGAATTTAAGCCAATGTGTTTGCTAATGCTGCTTGGAATATTATAACCCAGGTTAATGCTTTTTGCTCTGATCCATGAACCATCATAGTATTGCAGGGTTGAGTAGTAGCTTGCCTGAGTTTGAGCGTTAGGCATCGGGAACTCATTAGTAGGGTTGGTTGGTGTCCAATAGTCAATTACCGGTTGGTTATGACGGCCTAAGTTTAAGTATTGCCAGCCCACGTAGGTTGAGTTTGCCGAAGACACATAAGGTACTACGGTGGTAAACTTCATACGGCCTTGAATAACAATGCTCAGGTAAAAGTTTTTGTAGCTGAAACGGTTGGTTAAACCAAACTGATATTTTGGCTGGAAATTACCAATGATCTGGTTATCGTTAGCATCAATTTTACCATCGCCGTTAACATCCTGCACACGTATTTGACCAGGATATTGGGCTGTTCCGGCCTGACCGCGTACGGGCAGGTAAACTGGTCCGCTTGTTTGTGGTTTAGAATTATCAATACCCGGAGAATCACTTAATTGCCAGATACCAATTTTACGTAAATCGTAAATTACGTTTAACGGCTGCCCTACAAACTGACCTGCAGGAATGTTAAATGGTGCACCATTTGGCAATTCTTCGATACGCTCACGGCTGAAAGACATGTTGTAATCGGTTGACCAGGTAAAGCCACCAACGTTTTGCAGGTTAATACTGCTCAAGGTAATTTCTAACCCCTTGTTTGATGATGTTCCTAAGTTAGAAACTTGTGAACTTGCACCATTAGTTACCGGTAACTGGTTTGGTAAAATAATACCTGTGGTTCTTTGTTTGTAAACCTCTACCGAACCGGTAAGTCTGTTTTTAAATAAACCGAAATCTAAAGCTAAGTTGTATTCGGTAGTACGTTGCCAGGTTAAATTAGGGTTGGTTAAAGTAGTAACCCGCACACCTTGTGCATTACCGGCCGATGAGCCGCCGTACTGGTATTTAGATGAACTTAACTGACCTAAGGTATTGTAAGGGAAAATAGTACTGGTTGTAGAAGTTGATCCGTAACCGGCACGTAATTTCAAGTTTTCAATATAAGTAGCAGGCTTTAAAAAATCCTCGTTACTTAAAACCCAACCTAAACCAATTGACGGGTAGGTATTATACTTGTTGCCGCTGGATAAAGCAGAGTTACCATCAGTAGTTACCGATGCTGTTAAATCATATTTGCTGTTGAAAGCATAATTTGCACGGGCAATATAAGATACCAGGCCTTGCTCTGAATACGAGCCGCTTACGCCGGTAATGGTTTGAGCCAACCCAAGGTTGCTGTTACGAACATTGTCAAACGGAATTCCGGTTGCATCTGTCCTTGAGTTTTCGTTGTGTTGTTTCTCGCTTCTGAAAACCGCCACAAAATTAATGTGATGTTTATTATTGAAAGTATTATCGTAAGTTAGTAAATGCTCTTGCGATAAACGGTATTGGTAGTTGTTAATGGTTGATGCGCTGGTACGTGAAGCATTAACAATATCTACGTTGTTGATACCACGGTATAAACCTTGTAACGATTGAGAAAAGTTATAATTTACGGTAAAGCGATATTTAAAGTGATCTACCGGCGATAACTCTCCATAAAGGATGTCGTTATGCACAAAACCGCGGGTGTAGTCATAATACTGGTCAGGACTTTTGCCCGGCAGTAATGGATTCAGGAAGGTTGCATCAACCTGGTCTGATTGCGGTGTAGGGTTAATACTACCGTTAGGCAGGTATGGATAAGTAAGCGGGCTAAAGTAGCGGGCAGTTAACAAGTTATCGCCACCACCAGCGTTAATTAAACGCAGCGTAGTTTGAGTAGTTAAACCAACTTTAATTATTTTGCTTATTTTATGATCAATAGTAGCATTTAATGAAAAACGCTTGCTATCATTATTGGGCTGCAAACCGGTATTTAAACGGTAACCACCCCCTAAAGTAAATTGGGTTTTTTCAGTTCCGCTTGATACACGTAAGCTTTGATCCCATACTATTGATGGTTTAAGAAGCAGTTTAACATAATCAGTACTTACACCTTCGGCTAAAGCCTGTTTTTCGATAGGGGTAAGTGCATAAGGGTTAGAAGGTGTGTTGTTGGCATAACCTTGCAAAACAGCACCCTGAAGTGCATCATTTTGCAATTGAGCAAATTGCGGACCATCCAATAATTTGATGCTGCCCTCCAGTTTACTCACACCTACGTAAGAGTCATAAGAAGTATTTGTTTGCCCTACACGGCCACGGTTGGATGTAATTAACAAAACACCACCAGAACCTCTTGTACCATAAATAGCAGTTGCAGACGCACCTTTTAAGATGTCGATGCTTTTGATATCGTTAGGGTTGATGTTCTCGATAGAGTTATAGTATGGCTGACCATCTAAAACGATTAACGGACCGTCTGTACCCGGAGCAGCACCAATAGTACGGTTACCCCTGATAGAGATGATTGGTCCGGCACTGCCGCTTACTACATCCACACCTGCTACCCTGCCTTTAAGCTGTTCTGCAAAGTTAGAAGCGGGTATTTCCTGCAATACTTTAGCATCTACGGTAGCCACTGTACCGGTAACATCCTGCCTGCGCAAGGTTCCGTAACCCACTACTACAACATCGCTTAAGTTACCCGTGTTGCGGGTAAGAGGTATATTACCCAGGTTACCGTTTTGCCCTGCGATAGATTTATCGAGGTTGTTGTAACCTATGTAAGAAATTGATATAGTTTGCGTATTTGCCGGAACGTTTAAGCTAAACTCACCATTTACGTTGGTAGTAGAAACTATTTGCGTTCCGTTGGCACGCACGGTTGCACCAATTAATGGCTCGCCTTTTTCATCAACTATTTTACCTTTTACCGTTTGGGTTTGGGCAAATAGTGCTGCAGAAAACATGGTGAGCGCAAGGGCTACAACACAGGTTTTCCACCATTGAGTAAGTCTGATTATTCTCATGAAGTGTATCTAAATAATTAATAATTTACAGGTTGAACAGGCCGGGTTGTTAACCCCGACTAAATTGCCCGGAGACGGGTTTCTCTGAATTTTAAGTTTGGTTTCTTTTCATAGATCTTATTTTGGTTCATAATTAATTGGTTCGTTACTGTAAACGTATCATTCGAAAATCAACCTGCAATCGATTGCATAATTGGTGCAAAGAAAAGTCGACAGTTTTACAATCCCTGTCAAACGAGAGAATCTTTGCTTGGTTTAAATTTCGGTTTACGCTTAAAGCGAGGTCTAATTGTTGGGGTCTAAATTCGATGGTTTGAACAATTCGTTGTGGCACTCACGAATAAAAGGATAGCACGAATGTTTAATTTGAGCGATAAAATAGTGGAGAAATTGGTTAACAGGACGTTTTTATAGCTTTACTAAGAAACAATGTGAGCATAAAGCTATAAACATTTTGGGTTTTAAATTGACGATTTTTCCTATCAGGCGTTAACGCCGTTCAACTTATTGTTGCTGCAACATAGAGCTGCAATTATCTCTCCCTCATTTAAACAAAACTCTTTTTTTTTTACACAAGCGTATAAGCAACTAACCTATCAACGGTGTACTTTTAGATTTTAAATGAGCAGTCGTTCAATTATAGATCCATGAGTCTGATTGCGCCCCGCATATGTGTCTGATTAAATTACACACCATCCAATTATGAGAAAAAATCTGTTACGTGTTTTGACATTCTTGCTGTTGCATGCTGCTTCTATCTGCACACTATATGCACAGCAGGCCCACAACCCCACCCTATACGCCGATGTGCCAGACCTCTCCATTATACGGGTAGGCAATAATTATTATATGAGCAGTACTACCATGCACATGAGCCCCGGCGTGCCCATCATGAAATCGACCGACCTGGTGAACTGGAAATTTGTAAGTTATGCATACGATACTTTGGATGATGTAGACGAGCTAAACCTTAATAACGGTAAAAGTACTTATGGGCGGGGCTCATGGGCAAGCAGTTTACGTTTTCATAATGGCACTTACTATGTATCTACATTTGCCGGCACCACAGGCAAAACCTATATATACTCCACTAAAGATATTGAAAAAGGCCCCTGGAAGGCAGCGTCTTTTAAACCGTCGCTGCATGACCACTCGCTGTTTTTTGATGATGACGGAAAGGTGTACATGGTTTATGGTGCAGGGCGTATTATGCTGGCCGAATTAAACAGCGAATTAACAGGCATTAAACCGGGAAGCATTCCGCAAGAAATCATTGCCAATGCAAGCACTGTACCGGGCCCTAACGTAGGCCTGCCTGCAGAAGGATCGCAGCTGTTCAAGATCAGGGGCAAGTACTACCTCTTCAATATTTCGTGGCCTAAAGGTGGTATGCGTACGGTTATTATTCACCGGGCCGATAAGATTACGGGTCCCTACGAGGGCCGTGTAGGCTTACAGGATAAGGGCGTGGCTCAGGGCGGCTTAATTAGCACGCCAGATGATAACTGGTTTGCTTACCTGTTCCGCGATTTTGGAGCTGTTGGCCGTATCCCCTACCTGGTGCCGGTTACCTGGCAAGACGGGTGGCCGGTTATAGGCGTAGGCGGAAAAGTTCCGGAACAACTAAACCTGCCTGCTAATAAAAGCCTAATACCGGGCATTGTAGCCTCTGATGAGTTTCAACGCAGCAGCAACTCCCCTGCCCTGCCCCTGGCCTGGCAATGGAATCATAACCCCGACAACAAATTATGGTCGCTTACACAACGTAAAGGGTATTTGCGCTTAACAACCGGGCGCACCGATACCGGTATTTTCCTGGCGCGCAATACGCTCACGCAACGTACCTTTGGCCCGGTTAGTTCGGCGGTTACCGCTTTGGATGTAAGTCAAATGAAAGACGGCGACCGTGCCGGCATGCTGTTATTGCAAAAGAAGTATGGGTGGGTGGGTGTTAAGGCCGAAGCCACCGGTAAATACCTTGTAATGGTGAACGGCGAATCGGGCAGCGATGTAGATGTTACTCGCATACCACTGGAACAAAAGGTGGTTTACTTACGTGCTGAATGTAATTTTAAAGACCGTGCCGATAAGGCTGCGTTTGCCTACAGCCTCGATGGAAAAAATTGGAAACCTATCGGAAATATCCTGCACATGGCTTACACCATTCCTCATTTTATGGGATACCGGTTTGGACTATTTAACTACGCCACCAAGCAAACCGGTGGGTATGCAGATTTTGATTATTTCAGAATCAGCGATCAGATCTACAACCGCAACTGGGAATAATACATAGCCCTTCAAAAACACAATTGCCGCGCCCTAATTTATAAGATTAGTTAACGCGGCAATTGTTAAATCTGCAATTTTCCAGGCTTTGCTCAGCAATAAGAGAAAAGTCTACTTAAATGTACTTTTATCTAACAAATCTCTAATTATCCAGATTTATATCTAATTAATTGGGGTGAATTATCCTGTATTTACCACTCAGGTGCATCAGGCTAAACAAATACATCAAGCCGTCGTAATACGGGTCAAAGTATCCATCTTCGTAAGGCTGGAGTTTAGCATCCCATAAAGCCTTTACAAAATCTACGCTATGTGGATCGGGGTTTGCCAAAGAAGCTGTAGCAGCAGTAGCAACCAAACCTAAAGAATGGCGTAATTTAGGGCCTGTATTGCCAGCTTTAAGTATAAATTCCGGCTTGGTACCATCTGGATTAAACTGATCATCGAAGGTATTCAGGCCCTTGCTCCGTAAAAAGCTTTGAAAACGTTTGGCATATCCCTGCTGCCAGTTCTTGTCTTTACCAAACCAAACATAATCCATAGCTATGTTCATAGGCACACGCCACGAATCGTAACGGAAAGCGGCTGGCGCCCAGCGTGTTGAATGTGGTTTACCACTAAATTCTGTATAATCATAATTAAGCCCGGTTACCGGATTACACGCCCTATGCAGAAACGCACGTGAGGTGTCGGCACAGTCACGGTAAAACTTTTCGTGGCCATCCTTGGCATACATGGCCCATACCTCGTAAAACGCAGGCAAATGGTAAGATGGATCTGTCCATTTGTAGCCATCGCCTTCGGGTACAAAGCTAATTTGCTTAGCTTCTGTATTAATCAGGTTGAAGATGTTGCCTGTACCATCCTTTTTCCACATATTATCCAAGATCCGGCGTGCTTCTTTATAATAATTAATGCCGGTATTGTTACCCCAACGGTTAGCAGCAAACAATAAACTGGTCACATAATACAACTCTCCATCAGACGCCGAACCTTCCGAATTACGTTTCAGCGTTTCAGGGTTGATGCTCCAGGCAAAATAGGCCTCGCGCGGCCCGCTTTGATGTTGCAGGTTCTTTTTAGACCACCGCCAAATACGGTCAAATACCTCTTTTTTATCAAGTTGTACGGCAACCATCATCCCGTAAGAGAGGCCTTCGGTTCTGGCGTCATGATTTTTAATATCAGAAACGTAAGCCATACTATCACCTACGGTAAAGTATACCCGGTTTGGGCCTTCAAAAACATCATGATAAGCCTTATTTACCTTCTGATCAATTTGGGCATCGCTATAGCCGGCCGTCTTAAACAGGTTGACGCTTTTACCATAGCGAACGGTAGTTTTAACAGCTGCTTTTTGTTTACCTCTCAGCTTTTGTGCCACAGATAAGCCTGGTAAAGCCGCAAGAAGCACTAAGAGTAAAATTGAATTTCTATTCATCATCTCTGATTATTGGTTTAACTGGCAGGAAGCAATATAAGGATATTAATTTTACTTACCCTGAAGCTGTATACTCTTTACCATGATATCGCCGGCACTTTGACGCGGAAATTTGATAAACACATCATGCTGGCCCTGAACACTCTCTAAAGCAGCAGCAAATTGTTTAACTGCTCCATTACCTGTTGTACCGATTTTAACTTTCGCAACACGTTTTCCTTTCTGCAAATCGTCTATCCATATTTCAACCTCGCCGCCAGTGCCGCTTGCAGCTTGTAGTGTAATTTTTGACGCTGCATTCTGCCCAAAATCCACACCCGAAAGCATGAACCAACCTCCAAGTTTGGATGTGTTGGTAACCAGTTGATTAGAAAGCTGTCTTACTCCATAAAAGTTCTTCATTGCCAGTGCAGGTGTAGCCGTAAAACCGTCTTTTACCGTAAAAATATCAAAGTCTGCACTCTTTCCTTCGGCAAAAAGCCCTACACTGGTACCTACCCAAGAGTTAAAATTTGGATGTGCCTTATCCAAAGCTACTGCCGATACCGGTTTTCCTAAAACAGTCCACGACTTACCATTGTTGCTAAAATAACCCGTAAGCATGTGCTCGTTCCTTTCGAGCTTTAACCAAATGGTGCGACCAACATTGTTTTGCACTTTGCGTATAGCGGTATCTAACTGAAGCACAATTTGACGGCCGTTATCAAAACCTGTGTATAACCTAACAATAGCTTTTTGATTACCATTGGTGAGATATATACCCGCTTTACCGTTAGCGCTGCCAGCATCTGCATCAACTTTGGTAATTACGCTATAGAAATGATCTGTTTCTTTCTGCACCAAATGAGCACGGCTGGTATCAGGGGTTAAGGTAACCCAACCTTTGCGCTTAGAAAGCGAATACTGCGTTGAAGATTTTTTAGTTAAGAAATGCCAGTCGTTGGATAATGTCGGGCTTTCAAAATTGTCTGATTTCATCGTCCTCCAGGCAATGCCTGATTGGGGCAGATTTGGTTTAACCACAGGTTGCGTTGTAGGAGCCATTCCCCAAGGGCGGTCGCCCTCCCAAATTACCGGGTATAAGGCTGTTTGCCTACCTGCGCCAGACCAATCATCTCCCTCATATTTTTCATAGCTCTGTCCAATAGTCCACCACGAACCATCAGCCAACTGCACTGGCGCAGCAATATGATTAGGTTTGCGGAAACCAACTTTACCATCGGTAATGGGTTTAAAAAAGTTGCCCAGTCTCTCCCACTTGGTCGAATCGGAGGTTAATGCCGAAGCGCGTAAAACATACTGGCCGCCAGATACATCGCCTGCAGGGAAATAGTAATAAAAGCCATTCCGCTTACACATTACAGGTCCCTCGGCCCAACTGTATTGCAGTTTGGCGTTAATCCAGTCCAGGTCAATTACCTTGTTGGTTAGTTGGCCGTCTTTGCCCAGTTCTTGTAAACGATTGGTTTTTTGTCCGTTTTTAATCACCATGTATGGCTTGCCGTCATCATCCACAAAGATGGAGTTATCGTAACCTAAAGGCCCGGTTTGCGGGTTGGATTTAACCTGCACCGGGTCTGACCAAGGCCCTTTGGGTGATGGAGCTTTACAAAACCATTGGCCGCCTGCCGAAAAGTAAATCCAATAAGAACCATAAAAATAGGTTATTGCACCCTGCCAAATGCCCGCTGAGGGCTTATCGCTAACCCAAGCCGCTTTGGACACAGGCAGCACACGGCTAATGATCTCCCAATGAACTAAATCTTTAGAATGATATATAGGTAAATACGGACTGAAGTGAAAGGTTGACCCGCAATGGTAAAAGTCGTCTCCTACTTTGAGTAAAGTAGGATCGGGATGGTCTCCTGGCAAAACGGGATTAACATATGTTTGAACAGTTTGATAAAACGATAGCGAATCGGTTTTATTGGCCTTTTGTGCCATAGCAGTAACGGTGGCCAACAAAAGAATGCAAGTGCAGCTAACAGTGCGCCTGAATTTATGAATCATATATATAAAGGATAATTGGTTTAAAGCTTGTGTAATATCGGAGTATAAGTTTTATTATAGTAGGTTCTTTTTGTGACGTTGCACGAGTGTTGGTCACTTTCGCTAAATAGTGATTTAAAATAATGCTCTCAATTTTTGGCTGTGTAATAGATTAACCACATAGTTAAGTGAGCGAAACTACACTAAAGCACCTGTCGTGTTGTATGGCTATTGTTTAAAATCGTTAAACAAATGTTTAACAGGCAACGAATAATCGCCGTTAACTAAGTAAAATGATGTGTTATAGAAGAAATGACATTGATTGCATCAGGGATACAACGAACCTGTGCTTTTAATAGAATTGAGCCGATTGCCAAATACCGCTAAAAGACAACATAGAGAAGAAGCTTTACAACCTTGATGAATTGCCTAAAGAAAGAGGTTCCGCCGCGAGTTATTGCAATCCCGATACTTATACATTATCCTATTTGGGAATGTTATTTGGATATAAAACTTTTGACGAGTCTAAAGACGCTAAATCGTAGAAGAATTTTTGGGAAAGCAATCATAGCAATTTAGTTTGGAACAACGTAGAGGGGATTTACGAAGTACATAAATAATTTCTTTCTTACTTCTTAGTGTAAGTCGCCAGGCAATAAATGCCACTCTAATAGCGGCATTTGAAGCTTTTAGTATTTTCGGTCAGCATTCTAAATCTGCAATAAGCAGTCTATAGATGCTTTAATCTGTTATCCATCAAATAAATGCATGTTCTTAGCCCCCCTCATGAATATATTGCTACTTTTTACTCTTATTTACAATTTTATAAATATCTAATCTGCGGTCTTTCAGATTTCTAACCGCACCAAAGCTATGAAGCTCCTTTAGTAAGTCCACGTCAACATCTGCAATTAATGTAGTTTCTGTGTTAGGTGTGGCTTCAGCTTTGATACCATTGCTGGGAAATGAAAAGTCGGATGGTGTGAACACAGCCGATTGTGCATATTGTATATCCATATTATGAACCTTGGGCAAGTTGCCTACGCTACCTGCTATCGCTACATAGCACTCGTTTTCAATTGCCCTTGCCTGTGCGCAACTTCTAACCCTTGTATAACCATTTTGTGTATCCGTCATAAAAGGCACAAATAAAATCTGCATTCCCTGATCTGCCAGTAAGCGGGGCAATTCAGGGAACTCCACATCATAACATATCAATATGCCTATTTTACCGCAATCGGTATCATAGGTTTTAATTTGATCACCGCCTACCATACCCCATGCGCTTTGCTCTGCCGGAGTTAAGTGAATTTTCCTATACATTTCGTAAGAACCGTCCCGACGACAAAGATATCCGACGTTTGAAAGCACACCATTTTCGAGATAAGGCATGCTCCCGGTAATGATGTTTATATTATAACTTACAGCATATTCCATGAATTTATCGCGCAGGGGAATAGTAAAATTTGCAATCTCCCGCATAGCCCCGGCCCCGCTAAGGTGGTTATAGGCCGTCATTAATGGTGCGTTAAATAACTCTGGAAATAAAACAAAATCGCTTTGATAGTCGCTGATCACGTCCACAAAAAATTCTATTTGTTCGCATAATGATTCCAGATTTTCGAATGGGCGCATTTGCCATTGAACCAAACCCAATCTAATAATTGATTTTTTTGAATTAATGTGCGCCGCTTCTTCGTTATAATAAATATTGTTCCATTCCAGCAGGGAAGCGTATTCGAGTGATTGTGTATCGCCTGGTAAGTAACCCTTTAAAATCTTTCGAACGTGAAAGTCATTAGCTAATTGAAATGATAAGGTTGGATCATGAATCTCTTTACCTTTCACCTTTTCCAAATAGGCTTTGGGTGTAAGCTGATCGGCGTAATCTTTATATTTAGGGATGCGCCCGCCGGCAATAATCGCTCGCAGATTGTGCCGCTCACATATTTCTTTCCGGGCATCATATAATCGGCGTCCGATACGCATTCCCCTATGATCGGGATGAACAAAAAAGTCGATTCCATATAACACATCTCCCTTATCGTCATGCGTTGAGAAGGTAAAATTGCCGGTTATTTGCGCATAGGTATGATTATCGCCAAATTTATCGTAATCTACTATCAGTGACAGGGCGCAGCCGGCTATGGCTCCATTAACTACTATACAGATTTGCCCTTCAGGAAACAGTTCAACCAATTGCCCAATGTGTGTCTCGCCCCAATAAGATGCACCCTCCCATTCAGCGTAAGCTTCGATCATAGAAGACTTTAAGCCCAGATAATCATCTTTCGTTAGCGTACGCAACTCTATTTTCAGGTCCTCGTTTTTAATTTCTTTATCCATAAATATTGGTAATGCCCGCGGTAATATGCCCTAAACGAGCGGGAGGGTTTTCAAAAAATCATCCTTCATATGAAAAAGATGCTTAGAACCGGCAATTTACAGTTAATTTTTGGTTAATCTATTTAGCTGATGAAGTGCGTTTGAATCTGACGAGCGTCTGTATATGCATTAAAGGCTATATCTTGCTTTCAAATCATGGCTTGCAAGCGTCACTGAGCATCCAACGAGTACCATCTATCAGAGTCGCCAATGCATTAAAAACTCAAGAAACCTACATTCATGGAAATAAATGAACAATGAGATTGAATTTTCTGGCTAAATTCAATTATTAATTGACTCTTATACTATAATTCAGGCATTATTAATTAAGCATCGGAAGTAATTTATTCGTTTTGAATTTCGATTCCAAAAAGGTCTTATTCCTATTAACACAACCGCAGATTGAATATCATCAATTCTTTACCAATTGGGATTAGCATAAATATGGGTGGTATTTTGGGGTTGATTTGTATGATTTATAGCAAAGCGACTTCATCTTATGAGAAACGGCTATAATCATTTGCATGCTTCAAGATAAAAAGCAAGCACATTACAGCCTAAATGTGATAAATATCTGATGAATATGGTTTTATTAAAAAATCTGCGTTCAGGTCATAAAAAAAGCCTCTTTACTACTGTAAAAAGGCTTTTAGAAAACTGGGTAAATGATGGGGCTCGAACCCACGACCCTCGGTACCACAAACCGATGCTCTAACCAACTGAGCTACATCTACCGTGCTTGCGGGTACAAAAATAGAAATCTTTACGCTGTTTGCAAACCCTTTTTTAAATATTTATTACTGGCTTCAAAGCGGCCATTTTCCTATCATTGCAGTAATTTTATGATTGAGATTTTTACAGACGGCGCATCAAGCGGTAACCCCGGCCCCGGCGGCTACGGCGTGGTGCTGCGTGCCGGCCAACATTATAAAGAACTAAGCGAAGGTTTCCGCAAAACAACTAATAACCGTATGGAGTTGCTGGCCGTAATTAAGGGCCTCGAAGCATTGAAATCACCTAACCAGCAGGTCACGGTATTTTCAGACTCTAAGTATGTTATTGATGCTATTGAAAAACGCTGGTTAAACGGCTGGGTAAGTAAAGGCTTTGCCGGTAAAAAAAACAAAGACCTGTGGCTGCGCTACCTGGAAGTGAGCAAGCTGCATAACGTGCGCTTTAAATGGGTAAAGGGCCATGCCGGCCACCCCGAAAACGAACGCTGCGACCGCCTTGCCGTAGCCGCCTCGCAACAGCGCGATTTGCTTATTGACTCGGTTTTTGAAATGGAATCGGCTAAAGGAAACCCCTCCTAAATCCTCCCCGGGAGGAGGACTTATCTTATCTCCTACCTCCCGGGGAGGGCCAAGGAGGAACTCTACTGTATAGTAACTACACCGTCAAAGTTACGCTTGGTAACCTGCGGTGAAAAGCAAGCCAGCATTTCTTCGGCTTTTTTTACCATATTGGTTGATCCTATCATAATGGCCGAGCGCTGGTGCAGTTCGGTAACATCAAGCTCCAGTATACGCTGATAACCGTTGCTGGCCTTGCCACCGGCCTGTTCCACAATATAGGCCATAGGGTTACACTCATACACCAAACGCAATTTACCATTAGGGGCTTGTGCGGTAATTGGGTACATAAATATACCACCTTTAATTAAACTGCGATGCAAATCGGCCACCATAGAGCCTGTGTAGCGCGAGGTATAGGGGCGGCGTGTTTTGTCATCTTCTACCTGGCAGTATTTGATGTACTTTTTGATACCATCGGGAAAGTGGGTATAGTAACCCTCATTGATAGAGTAGATGTAACCATCTTCCGGAATTTGCATATTAGGGTACGACAGGCAGAACTCCCCTATCGATGGATCTAACGTAAAGCCATTGACACCTTTACCTGTAGTGTAAACCATCATTGTAGATGAACCGTAGATTACATAACCGGCAGCAATTTGCTCGGTACCGTTTTGCAACACATCCTCTAAAGTGGCCTTACCACCTACCGATTTGCGGCGAAATATAGAAAATATGGTACCCACTCCAACGTTAACATCAATGTTTGACGAACCGTCTAAAGGGTCGATAGCCACAATATACTTGGCGTTTTTTGATATTTCAGAATCTATGTAAATGTATTCGTCATTCTCTTCGCTTACCACTATACAGCACTCACCACCGCTTTGCAGAGCCGCAATAAATTGCTCGTTGGCATATACGTCCAGTTTCTTTTGACCTTCTCCCTGTATGTTGGTGGT
>Ga0265798_10004884_pt1 | contig 18321 bp, 19 predicted proteins | sample P3T30metagenome_FD_192430 | JGI IMG/M metagenome (GOLD analysis project Ga0265798, IMG submission 192430) | Plant litter microbial communities from East Loma Ridge, Irvine, California - P3 T30 | ecosystem: Environmental > Terrestrial > Plant litter > Unclassified | place: USA: California... | reverse complement strand
CCCCCCTCCCCTCCACAACCCCAAACGCACCCCCGACCCCTTCACCCTTCACATCGCCTGCCCTGGTCCCCGGCTTCCGGAACATATCTCTCAAATCCCTCACGACCCCCTCAGGACACTCCCAGGCCCAAAAGTGGCCCCCGGAATCGTTGTGGCGATCAAAGACTATCGGGCCGAGTTTGCGGTACCAGGTTGACGGCACGATGCGCAGTTCGAGTGGTTGGTGGCTGTAGCCGATGGGAGTGTTGGGGATCCATTCACCTGTGCGGAGACGGGTTGTTGGTGGTGGAGCGGTGGCGGTGGATGATGATGATGACGATGGAGAGGGAGAGGGGTGGGTGGATTCGTAGTAGATGCGGAGGGAGGCGGCGCTGGGAGAGGGGTTCGTTAGTTTGGGTGCCGGCAAAGTTAGATGGACAATGGGGGGGTTCCGTGTGTAAGGTCCGTAACAGAAAGAAAACATCGCCAATGTCTTCCCCCGAAATCCGCTTTTCTTGACGCATCAATCAACAGAATCCAGGCAGACGAAGAAAGAAGGAAAAAGAGATGAGAAAAGGCAACTCACATCTCGCCTCGACTGAACCAATGCACACTAACCCACTCACAAACCTCCTCGTCAGTCCAAGCATACCCATCCGTCCACTCGACCAACTTCTCATAAACCCACGCCAGCCACCCCACGGGACTGTCCTGCAGCGCATACGCCAAAGTCTGCGGTTTAGTAGCCGAAATAGCCCTATACCCACTCCCCTCCTCCATGAACCACTTAGTCCGCTGCATCCCCTTGACCTCACGCTCCGAATACGGTCGAAGACTATGCTCGAGAGCCAGCAGCGGGTACTCGGCGAACGTCGGCGCGCCGCCGCCGTAGTCGAAGTTGATGTGAGTCGCTTTCACGGCTTCGGGGTAGAGCAGGGCCATGGTGCGCGTGATGTAGTAGCCCCAGTCGCCGCCTTGGGTCACGTACTGCGGGTAGCCCAGCTGGAGCATGAGTTTGTGGCAGCACTCGGCGTACTGGTTGAGGGCGAAGCCACGCTTGGAGGGCGCTTCGCTGAAGCCGAAGTTCGGAAGCGATATCACCACGACGTCGAAGGCTGGGTTTGAAGCTCCGTCGCCGGAAGAGAGGAGGGGGAGGATCTTGGTGCCTTCGAGGAAAGAGCCGGGCCAGCCGTGGACGTATAATAAGGGGATGGCGGTGGCTATGGGGGATTTGCTGTGGAGGTAGTGGATGGATAGGGGGTCGAAGCCGTCTACGTGGATGTCGGTGTGGAAGTTTGGTAGGGCGTTGAGTTTCCTTTCAGAGGTTCGCCAGTCGTATTCGTCTCGCCAGTAGGCGGTCAAGCGTTTGATGTCTGCGAGTGGTGCACCTAGATCCCAGCCCGCGCCGTCGAGTTCATCAGGGAACCGAGCAAGCTTGAGACGCTGCTTGAGGTCGTCTATAGCTGAGTCTGGGACGTCAATCGTGTATGGGTCTGCCATTGTTAGTAGAGTAGAGTGGGATGGGGTTGGAGATGTGGAAGAAGCCAGGAAGTTACTACGGAGGCCTTTTCGTTGATCAAATGGAGAATCACAGGACTCAAACGAGATCACTGGGAAATGTAGCGATGACCATACGTGTACGTTTGCCGATGCATGTCGTGTCGGTTGCGCATATAAGTCGGGCTCTCGTCCCGGCACAAGATGTCGGGAGCGTCGCCAAGGAAGCATAATTGATCGTCACTTCACCTCTCTTGCTGATATTTACATTCGCATTGGGATCATCATACATGACTCTACACGCAACTCGCAAACGATCACTGTCGCTGGCCTGTTACCACCAGCCAAACCTCGAAATGTGCAGATTCAACTGAGGGGAGAACACATGCTTGTTATTAGAGAATATCCGAAATAAAACAAAACGGACCAATTACAGGAGAAGACTTTGTTGGGAGTAAATTCAAACCCGGTCAAAAAGACAAGAAACAGAAGAAGAAGAAAGTGAGCTGATTAAAAGAACGCCGACTTGCATGCAACGAGTCTAGACTAATATTTGACGGGGGGTGGTGGAATTTTGTTGAATCGTTGTCTTTTTGGGTGGGAAGACCACACGAGAGGGGGGTGTAGTTCGTGGTCGTGAGGGGAGCATGAGCATGAGCGTGAGCATGAGCAAAGCAGAAAGTGACTCGTTCCGACTCGGCGCGTGAGTCCCCTGTACAATGTCTCCGCGGCGCGAGGAGGCAGCGGTCGTTCTCATTGATCAATCTGGACGTGGCGGATTCCGTTCGAGTCGTATTCAGCGTGCTCTTCCTAGGCAGTCGTATCGTGAGGTCGTTTAGCTCTGCTTGCACTCGGCAGCCTCCTGCTTGGGCTTCGAACCATCCTCCTGCAAATTTGTTAGTGATCAACGTTCAATATGTCGTGAAGATCCGGTTCTTACCTCGTCGTCCTCTTCCTCCTCGTCGTCATCCTCGTCACGGTCCTCATCAAAGTCCTCGTCGTCCTCATCCTCGAACTCGTCCTCGTCGAAGTCGTCCATGCCGTGCTCGAATTGCAGAGCCTCGCCGGTGAACCAATCGATGGCGCGGGGAATGAGCTTCTCCTTGATGTCCTCACCGAGCTGGTAGTCGAGCTCGAGCTTCTGCTCGATGTCCTCGTCAATGTCCTCGTCGTCATCTGAAGGCGGGGTGGCGGGGTTGAAGAAGTCGAAGAACGAGGGTGTGGGGATTGTCTTCTTGACAACGCGGGTCTGCTTGGTGTCTGGGCAAATGGTTAGCGTCTTGTCAGGTTGTGCAGCAATCGCACAAAGACCTACTCTTGTTCCTCTGCTTCTTGCTCTCAACCTTGACGGTGAGGTCCTGGCCCTCCTTCCAGTCGATCTTCTCGCCCTCGGCGTGGTCATAGATGAAGTCGCCACCGTAGCCGTTCTCCTCCTGGTAGTAGTAGGTCTTGCTGAGGGTCTTGTTGGTGAAGAAGGCGTTCTCGGCGAACTCGAAGATAAGACGGAAACCGGGGCGGTCGAGGTACTCCATGCGGATGTCGGTCAGGTCCTTGAGAACCTCCTCGTCGCGGTCGGTGATGGTCTCGGCGAGGGAAGAGTTCTTCATGGCGCTGAGCCAGAACTCGGGGATACCCTTGACGTCGGCGGCGGCGGCCTCCTCCTCCTCATCGGGCTTGGGCTTCTCCTCCTCGTCGTCATCGCTGTCCTCGCGCTCGGCCTCGCCGGTCTTGATCTCCTCCTCGGTAGGCTCGGCCTGGCCGTTGATGATCTTGGAACGCTTCTCGTAGAGAGGGGTGAACTTGGCGAAGAACTTCTTCTCGAGCTCGAGGACCTCCTCCTGGAACTGGGCCTCAAGCTTGGAGTGCTCCTTCTGCACGCCCTTGAGGCCGTCAACGCGCCTCCGGATGGGAGTGGGCAGGGACTCGACGTAGCCGGATGATTGGCCAACGAGGCCGGACAGCTTGTTCTGCATCATGGAGACGAGGCGAGGGTTCTGGGCGAAGAGAGAAGCGGCGGCGGCGCGGTCAAGGTCCTCTGTGGCGGTGAATGCAGTCAGCTGGCTGTCCTGTCCTGGGCTCAATGACTGTGGGAGACGACCAACCTTCCTTGATGTCCGAAACGCTAGGTGCCTGAGCACGGCTGGAGATGGGCGCATTCTGAGCCGGGGTGTTCTGGGGGGTCCTGGTATCCATAGCGTTAGCGGTCGTCGCAGTAGGGCGCGTAACCATGGTGTAGATGGGCGGAGTTGGTTGCCAGGTGTAAAAAATTGAGAGCAAAGTGAGATGAGGAGGACAGCAGGAAAGGATGGGTGCAGAATATAGCAGGCAATAAAGCAAGCAAGCGAGCAGGTGAGGTTTGCGGTGGTGGTGATTGTGGTGGTATGTAGGAAGACTCACGGTGCGGGAGCGTAGCTCTTGCCGCCCTTGATCGGCTCGGAGCCCGACATGGTGGTTGTGTAGATTGATTTGGGGGGTATGGGAATTGGTGCGAGTGGTTGTCGATTGGGTGGGATAAGTGCTGCAGGTGATGAGTGGTGGTGCAGATGAGCTTTGCGAGTTGGGACAGCGATGCTCAACCAGTGCAGGCAGGCAAAGAGAGAGGCTTGCTGGGCTGGGGAGTTTTCGTGCTGGCGGGGGAAGGCACGGTCCAGCCCAGGCAGGTTTGCCTCTCAGCCCTATGAGAGAACAAGCAGCGAAGTCGAAGCCATCCAATAAGCCAATGTGAGGCGCAACTGCTAACAGAGAGAGTTGACATTCGGCCATTCACTTCACTTCATTATTCCCACGCTATCATCAGCATCCTACTACTAGCTCATCATAACCACCATCACCAACACTTCCCTCCTCATCACAATGGACCAACTCCAAATCTCCCCCGAGACCCAGCAGGGCCTGCAGAACCTCAGCGCCAAAGATAAGCAGGAGCTCAACCAGTTTGTCGTTGGCGAGACACAAAAGGCACAGATCCAGTCTAGTATGCGCGCCCCGATTTAGCTCACCCATGTTGCCTCGGACACATTTGCACATGCATCTTCTCTATGGCGCATGACGCGCATGGTGCAAGTGTAGCTCACTCTTATACGCATCCATACTTACATGCCATCACAGCCATTCACGAGCTCAACTCCGTCTGCTTCAAGAAGTGCATTACCGGCCGCATGGCCGCCGGCTCGCTGGAGCGCAACGAGGACACCTGCATGAAGAACTGCGTCGACCGCTACATGGATGCCAACATGACTGTCATCAGGCATTTGGAGAAGATGAGGATGTAAAGGAGCGGATTTCATTCACGACCATGTACGATACGGATAGGGTGAGAGAGCGGGAGAGAGAGCGGGAGAGAGAGAGGGAGAGAGAGAGGGAGAGAGAGAGGGAGAGAGAGAGGGAGAAGGCTCACAACTTGCACACGCTTGAATGCTGGATGCGCATGTTTGATGTTTGAACAGTTGTACATATACGCATATGGGGATGGAGGGCTAGCTGTAAGATACACGCAAAGAGCTTGCTTGTTTAGGCATCATGGCAATTGAATGAGAAAGTAGCATTGCACGCTTGCTCTCTCAATGGCAAACTTGTAGTTCCAGCACGTGAACTTTGCTAATGTCAGCCTAGGTACTCTCAATGAACAGCCACTCAGGTGAAATCTCGACATTCCAAACGAACTCTCACTGACTTGATGTTTTGGTAAATGGATATTGCTGGTTTATCGGCTCACTCTGGTCAGATGTCCTCTCTCACTGGCAGGTTGTCACCTCAGTAGATGAACGTTGCCTATGATATGTTACATCAATCTCACAATCACAGAATCACTTAGGCGAGACAACAACGCCAAGACTGAGCTCCCCCGTTGGTATCACCATTTGAAATGTAAAAATGAACCATGAAGTGTACACATTGCTGCCGGAGAAGCGGCGTGAGCGCGCCTGGTATCATTTTTGTATACTACTACGCTCGTCTGACTTTGGCTTTCGGCTTTTCCACCAAAGAAAGGACCATGTCCCAGCCCAATCCTGAATGAGCTTCGAAAGGTATCATGTGTCATTAAAGACTCCTCCAGCGCCAAACTATCGTAGACCAGCCAACAATGAACCATCTTAAACAATGGCGAGCTTGGTGGCGGCGATGTCAAGGGCATCAACGTCGGGGGTAAGACGGGCAAAGGCCTTCTTGGAGCCATCGGGCCTGGATCTTCGTCAGCACAATGTCCTCCCATACCCAACTTTGCGATATCTCCGTACCTGATGAGGGTGTTGAGCTTGATGGTCTCGACGTCGTAGAGAGTCTTGAGGGCGGCCTTGATCTGCCTCTTGTTGGACTTGACGTCGACAATGAAGACCAGGGTGTTGTTCTCCTCGATCATCTTCATGGCGCTCTCAGTGTTGAGAGGGTGGATGATGACCTTGGAGGCATCGAAGCGAGGCTGACGCGGGATGCTCCTGCGGGGGTAGGCAGGAGAGCGCGAGAGCTTGAGGGTCTTCGGCAGGTGGAAGGTAGGGCTGGTGCGGACCTTGCGGACCTTGTGCGAGTTGACCTGTTGGGAAACAGGCCGTCAGAATGATGGGTTCTCTGACACGCCTCTATGGTAGCATTTAAGGTAGGATGGTGCTTACACCGCGGAGGGTGGCCTTGGCCGCAGCAGAAGCCTGCTGGGAGGGCTTGCTGGGCTTGCCGCCTGTGAAAGAGTGCGTGTTAGCAGAATTTCTCAGTCGCGCGCGCCGGGGACAGATTCTTCGCTATATCGCTGTCGCATACCCTTGGTGGTCTTGTTGGTGGCAGACATTGTCGATTGTCGGTGTCGTTTTCGTCGGTACGGTCGCGGGTGAGGTCGTCGTCGCAAGTCGGGGAATCGAAAAGTTCGTTCGAAGTCGTCGAAATTCGCTGCAGTCCCACAATCCGACCACGTGATCCGCCCGCACTTGGCGTTTGACGGCCTCAGGCACGCGGCATCACTCCAACAAGGCAAGTTAGGTACGTGCAATCCAGAGGCATCTCGAATGTATGCCACAACATGTCCATCAAACACAAGTGATGTACGACTTCTTCACCTCTCCCGTACACCCTGTGGTGACCCATGAGATAGTTGACTTGTCTGAACACTTCAGTATCGCCTTCCAAGCTACCGATGGGATACGCCTGATTGAAAGACAAGTTCGCCTACCATGGTAACGAAATGCTACCTCACTCCTTCGCAGACATACCAAAACGTTCATCAATCCGCATAAAGACAAGTTCGTTCCCCGTATACGTCCAAACGACCGCGGTATCTTTTCCTGCAACGACTCGATTCTCCATCTCCGCTGTCCACCAAAGTAGCGGCCACAGCTCCAGCAACGGCGCCGTCGGTTACTATCTGCTTCGTGTTCTCCTACTTGAAACTCGGCGGCAAACATTGCATCCGTTCGTGCTGCTACAATTTCAGGCAAAATGCTTGAATCTTCATGGGTGTACGTTCGAGCCACTGTCGCGCTGCTCTCCAGTGCTACATCACATAAGCCTATCATGGACGACACTCGATCACCAAGAAAGCAATCACTTTCCTCTGGGAAGCAGTCATTCGCTGAATGTTCGCCGTTCGCCGTCATTTTGACACTGGGAACAAACATGGGGTTGGCGCTGAACTCGCTCATGGTGGTCATCGTCCTCATTCAAGCCAGGCTCCCAATCACTCTGCGCCCCCACTTTTGGACACGTCGTTTCGGCAACCTCTCTCGCATTAGAAGATAGCTGTACGTTGGATCCTTGTCTCTACGGAAGTATGGAAGCATCCCGACTCGGACTCCTCAGGTAGTGAGATACCAGTGATCTCACCACTCTCAAGAGATGCGTAAGATCCTCAAACAACCGCTACAAGCACGCTGTTGACTTCGCGAGTCCGAGAGTACAACGTCTTTCATCACTCGATGCATTGTGTGATCGGACGCATCTGTAATCCCGGATATGCAGTGATCCTTGAGAATTTCGCAAATCGAAGTCTTCTTGACACCATACAAATACCAACACATAAATCCGATACTTTTGGCGAGATACTGCCTTACATGTACGTCCTCGTATTCAGAGCACGGTTGACCGAGCCTATTCGCGCCATAGACGTCAGCCTGCCAATAAGGCATGTTCATTTGTGATTGTCTATCGAAGCAGCAGCCATCACACTTTACCCTACTGTGGGGTTCCACGTGTTCACGATCTGTACCAGGATATGCCTGTCTACCACCAGCTCTTATACTTGAGATAGGTAAGATGTTGCGTGAACCGTGATGGCGCCGCCGCGGCTAATGACCGGGTGATCAACGCCACTGACTAGTATGGAGACTTATCACTGTTTGATTAAGAGGACTTCACCTACTTTGACACCCAATACTGTAGTTGCAATATTGTTCGAATCAGCATGTCTGCTCTGGCAAAGACATTATCAGACAAGGCTGTACGTGAACTCTACTGACCTGACTGGTGAAGTCCCCGAATTTGGGTTCTGCTTAGGTTCGCAAAGTAAGGTTTCTCCCGGAAGTCGGAAATGACAATCTCTTCAATGCGCTCCTCGTCGATGTTTCGGCACCCTCTTGGCTCCTACTCAAGCTACTTCGGATGAACCACCCCGACCCAGTAAGATGTCCACCCTGCCGCATCCCGATGCCCGTATCGCCGGTCATACTGGTCAGCAGCAGACCGAGGCGCCATTACCGCCAAAACGGCATCGACCTCGTGCGTCACTCGCGTGCGACACCTGCAAGACGCGCAAGACGCGCTGCGATGGCAGGCAGCCGGTGAGCCTACTTGTATACCGCATGACTAAGGCCACCAACGTCTAACTCTACTTTGAGATCTGCCACGCCTGCGAATCTAGAGGCCTGTCTGCCTCTTGCACCTGGAACTACCCCCGTCGCCGACAGCTGAAGCGCAAACAGCCCGACCAGCCTTCGGTGGCAAATCAGAACCAGACCCCGAACCCGAACCCGCACCCAGTCCCTACGCCCTCGCCGTCTTTGCCCAGCATCCCTGCGACCTTTGGGAGAGAGTTGCCGCAGCCATGGTCGAACAACTTGCCCGGAGTCGATGGTGCTATGGCACATCGCCCCCCTGCTGCCTACGCCTCATCGCAGGCATCGCATTCGCACTCATCCGGGTCATTTAGTAGCACTCGACCACCACCGCCCAAGTTCACACTTCAGCCTCCTGATTCGCAAACGCACGCAAGCCACGATGGCCTCGCAGCTCTGGTGGGTGGGAACGACGAGTCCCTTTACGGACCTTCGTCGACCGTTGCCTTCATGAAGAATATATTCCCAACCCCTAGTCGCCGTGCATCCCAGAGTCCACGGGATTACGAGCCTAGTCAGCAGGCACCTGTCAAACACTCTAACAAAACGCCAGAACGCTTACCAGAATGGACGAACGGTGCCGCGATGCTCCCGAGACGACGCAACGCGGACGACTTTCTGGCTTGTTATTGGGAGTTCACCCACCCTCTGTTCCCAGTCTTGCACAAACCGAGCTTCCTTAAGCAGTACCAGAATCTCTGGGCGAACGAACAGGAGCCCGAAGCTCGAGATTTGAACACCTTGGGAATGGAGGAGCTGATTTTCACTGCTACGCTCAACTTGGTGTTTGCTCTTGGCTGCATGTTCAGCAATCTGGTGCCGCCATCGCAGAAGAACTCGATGTCTGACGAGTTTTACCAGAAATCCCGTCACACGCTGCTGTTCGAGGTGATGGACTCGACGTCACTGTCTTTGGTGCAGATGATGTGTTTGACCGGCGTTTACTTGCAGTCCACTCAGCACGCCAACCGATGCTGGAATTCTGTTGGACTTGCTATCCGAGTCGCTCAGAGTCTCGGTCTGCATTTGAACGAAGTCACTGGGAAAAAGATACCGCAGCTTGAGCGGGAGATGCGAAGACGAGTGTGGCATACTTGCCTCATTCTTGACAGGTAAGCATGGTCTTTGCCGCATGATACACTATCCTATGCCACGCCAAGCCACCATGCACGCTGTTGAGATACTGTCATGAAGACTGCTTTCTCATTGGCATGATGTGTCTGATACAACCGTCCAGCTGATACTACCGCAAACGAATTCAGTTCTCGTTGCAAAGCTGTCTAGCTGACTTTCTATCTCCAGGCTTCTCGCAATGACTTTCGGCCGCCCTACCATGTTGTCAACATCGTGGGACGTGCCTGTGCCCGCACTCATCGACGATGAGTATTTGAACAACGCTACAGAGGGTTTCCAGCCGGCGGGTAAACCCTCGGTCATGGGACTTTTCGTATCGTCCTGCAACCTGTTTGAACTGCTTGAAGAGATCCTCAAATCTTTCTACAGCGGCGAGCCTTTTCCTGATCTTTCAAAGCAGGAGACGGCTTCGGAAATGGCCAAAGCGTTCATTGCACCCGTGCTACAATACAACCGCCGTCTGGACAAGTTTATCGACTCGGTGCCGGATTACCTGAAGCTGACCGAATATGGAGACGGTATGAAATTCAGCAACAACAGCGTGACTCTTCAACAACAGGTCTTGTACTGCAGGTATGTCGGGCTTGGAGAAAACTTAAACGGGTACGACTGACACGTTTGACGTAGATTCTTGTACGTTCGCCTACTTTCGCTTCGCCGCCTGTTGATGGTAACGACCAAGCGCGGTCGACGCACCTCAAGACACATGCTCTCTGGTACTGCGCAGTCGTCGCTTGATGAAGAAGTCATCCAGCGATGCTGCACGCTGTGCGCCGAAACAGCGTCCCGCCTCATCGAAACTCTGCACGAGAATCTAAATACTCTTTATCGCAGCTCAGGGTGGCATTCTGTGTACTGTAAGCTTCTGCACCCTCATCTCCCGACATCACAGTATTTCAGGAGCGCTTCTGCGTCTAGGCACAGCGAATACAAGTCCGCCACTAACTTTGACACAGTCTGCTTCTCAGCAGCGACCGTGCTGCTCGCTGCTTGCAAGTGCCCTGATGTTGCCGTCACCGTAGGCGATCCTAGCTTCGAGAGAGACTGGCAACGAATCCTCTACATCTTGCATCACTACGAAGACCAGATCACATCGGCATCACAAGCTATTCAGGTCTTGGAAGTAATGAAGCAGTCCGTGTCCGGAAACGGCCACCCATCCCAGCGTAAGTGGAAACATCACCCTCCACACCGTCGTCGATATCCCTTTTACTCACATCGTCCACAGCCACCCCCGTCCAGCAACACATCCGCTCCCAAACTTCCATGCCGCCTCCAACAAACCTCCAACCGCTACCGCCCGTCGCCCCAAACACGGTGCCAGACTACTCCACCATGCCCATGGACCTCCAAGGCGTCAACCCCTTCATGCCCGGCATGGACAGCATGAGCGACGCCTGGTTCGGCCAGCAGCTGCTCAACATGGACTGGCTGGATCCGAACATGCCGCTGCAACAGTCTTGAAAAGAAGCCGGGTCTTGCTTCACTCTCTCTTTCTCTCACGTACACGACGTACTTCTTTTCCTCTTCTGTACATACTTTTTTCCCTGACGCGAGCATACATGTATAGTCCTTCCCGGCGCGAAGCACACGAAAATCGTGGTACGGAGCATATGAGCGAAACCATCAGCAGTAACTTCACGGTGGTGTAAACACGATCGTTTTCTGCGTTGCGTTGCATTGCATTCCATTCGCATTCAATTCGGCACTGATGCTAGTTGCCGGCAACAAAGTGATCTTTTTTTTGTTTGTGACGTGTAAAATATCGCTTTGGTCTGTCCATGCTGATCTTTGATCTATCCTCATTTGAACACTTCACAGAATTACCTGCCTGCCTTCATATACTTGGATCTGGCTTTCCCACTAAACACTCCACTCTAGGCGATTGCCCGCCTTCGTTCGAGCTTCCAGTCGTGACCTCGTTAGGAATCTCATGTCCCGGCCACACGGACCTCCCTTGAATGTAACACTACTTTGGAGCGTGTGGTCTGCAAATATGGAGCCAGTCAGTGTTGGTGTCCGTGAGCATAAAGCTGTATCAACAAAAGCGACAGACAAAACTCACATCATAATCTCATACTCTTTCCATCGAGTCAAATGCGCACCGTCTTGTCTGAACGCCGCCATCAGCGTGTCGATCTTAGACCTGTGCACTCTGCCGTTCTTCAACTGCCGCAGCACTTCCGCGACGGCGAAACTGGGGTCGAAAACAAGCAGCACTCTGTCTCCATCGTTACGCCTCTCTATCCCGACGATGGTCATCGAGTGTCCCGGGCGCTGGAAGTAGATCGGCGGCAGTTGTGTCATACGCGAAGAGCCGTTCACAGCCGCGTGCTCGAGGCCAGAGATGAAGTAGGCTTCGACGTAGTCCAGCAGTTGGGAGTGTGAAGACGGCGCTTTGGGGTTTGAAGAAGTCTTGAACGACAACGCCGTCACCGGCTGCCCGAGTTTGAGGAAATAGGCTGCAGCTTCGTGCGTGCCGATCCATTTGCGCGTGTTGCGGATGCCGCCCGTCTCGGTGCGGCCGAAACTGCAGATCCCAGCGTCCCACGCTGCTTCGATCGTGTCTTGGATCTCGAGCACGCTCGGCAGTGGGAGGCTGCCGTGTGCTGGGTCTTCGATCTTGGCCAGGCGGTAGGACAGCAGCATTTGGATGTTCCAGTAGCCGCAGAAGTTGCCGTCGCATTTCAGTCTGTGAACGTGCTTAACGCTCTTGTGGCAGAAGTATGCAATGTCAATGTTCGGGTCGGCTGCGCTGAGGTCTGCCAGGACTGGCACGGGGCGAGGCGTTTGGTTGTAGATGATCGCCTCGCGGACTAGCCTGCCGTCGGGTCCGATGCGGCATTCGTAGCTGGGTTTGGAGGCGTTTTCGAGCACGCGGCGTACTTGGATGGGCATGCTCTTTTCGTAGGCGTGGGGTCCGAGGTCTTTGGTGCCGAGTCTTCCATTCTTCGGGTGGTCTTTCAGTGCATCTTGGGGTCCGACTGAGCTACCGGCATAGACTGAGCTTGTGGCTCCAGACTTGTTTGTAACTGAAGTCCTAGCCGTCGAGACTTCTGACCGGGGTTTGTCGCTCGATGCATGTGACACTCGAGACTTGCCAGACACAGACGACGGGGCAACCGATTGTGCCCTGATGCTTGGTCGTCGCCAGCTTCCGGACTTGCTCGAGACTGAGGATTTTGGTAGTGATATCTGAGATGGTGTTTTCTCATTCGACACTTGAGGTCTGGCATAGCCTGAGCCATTGAGCACGCGGGGTGAGACTGTGCCGCTGCTCGAGGCGTATGCCGGCTCGGTGTGGGCTGATGCAGCGTCGTGCATGCCCACATGGTCGTCGATGTTGGCTTCTGCGATGTACTGGCCACAGCCTCGACGCGTGCATTTAATCCATCGTTCGCTCGACTCCGAGCGTGCACTGAAGTTTGAGGTAGACCGTCCGCTACGATGGAAGTTGTCAGATGAGAGTTTTTTGATGGCGAATGGAGAGTCATCGGTATGCTGCTCTTCTATGTGCAGTTGAATGGCATAAGTATCGTAAGTCGACAAGCCGCACCATGGGCACTGCGCCGCGTCTGCCATGGTGGTGTGCGCGAGAGAACAGCGGGCGGTGAGACAAGTTGGTTGTAGAGAGGTCGAGGTGTCATGTTAGGATCGCCGAGTGTCTCACCCTCGAGCCAGATCAAGAACCGATTGACTGTCGCCGTCACATGCAGTGACGAACATGTTTGTTTCTTGCCAACCTGAGTCGTCAGCACACAAAGCCGTGATGCTGTTGCCAACACACCCGGCAAATATTCTTGCCTCAGGCATCACTCGCTCTTTCTCTCCGGACAAAGTCACTTATACTTGGTAGACTGGACTTTCCGACTTCACCTGACCACCACGATATACCGTAAGCAGGTCTACCGCAGTGTACTAAACAGGCTACAAACACCGGTTACACTAACCTCTCTGCCAGCATGGAACGCCTAAATTTCAATATACGCGCCGCATCTAAACGAGGTGCACCGTGCGGCTGAGGTTGCATACAGTAGCTGAGTAGCCTAAAGATAAGGTCCAGCTAGCAGCACGTAAAAGAACCCTGCTGCACAGTATGTTGGCCTCTCTCGATTTTTCCTTGTCACACATTTGGACCACTGTAGTAAACTCTTACAACACCCGCCACGAAACATGGAGCCCGATGAGGTGATCCCAGCAAGGTTCTGGGACACCAACGATGTTATCCAAAAGCTCGTGATGGAGTTCACGTACCGCTTTGATGATGTGCTAGACGCCGAGAAGCTGAAATCGTCGCTCGAGAGACTTATGGAAATTGGAGAATGGAAGAACTTGGGGGCGAGGTTCAAGAAAAATGTCGGTTCAGTCAACGTCTGCGGATGTCGTGCGGAGAAATGTCATTGACAGAAGGTGACAGGCAACAACAGGCGGCCTAGAGTTCCATATCCCGCCCCAATACGATGAAAAGAGACCGGGCTTCACCTGGTCACACGAGACACTGGAACAGAGCATAAGCGACCACCCTCTGGCTTCCACCATGCCACGACCTTCCGATCTCAAACGACCGAGTCTATTCCCCAGCTCCGACAAGTTCCACGATCTTGTGACACGTCCAGGCCATGCCTCGACCTTCTCGGGCTGGACAGACAGCGACCTACCCGCTCTCTCTGTCCACGTTGTCAGTTTCGACGACGCCACCTTGCTCACGATCTCCTGGTCGCACGTCTTTCTCGACGCCCTGGGTCGACAGAGCCTGCTTCAAGCCTGGACAGCCGTGCTCGATGGGCGAGAAGAAGACGTGCCTGATTTCATGCCCTTCCACGTAGATCCGGCACGCGAAATCGCTCAAGGAGGCGATCCGAAGAAACACATCCTGTACCAGTGCGCGCTGACCGGGATCTGGTTCGCGTTGTTCGTCGCAGGATATCTATACGAGCTGATCGTGCACTCTGCCGAAGCAGGCCGCATGATATGCGTTCCAGGTCCCTGGGTGGAGAACTTGAGACAGCAAGCCATGGCCGACTTGCGCGCCAGCGGCCACGGCGGCGACGAGAACCTCTTCCTCTCCCACGGAGACGTGCTGCTCGCCTGGTGGGCAAAGACCTCCGTCGCCGCCCAGAGACTGGGCTCCCGCCAGCCCGTCAACATAATGAACGTGACGAACGTCCGCGGCCTCTTCCCAGACCTCCTGCCCGCAAAGGGAGCAGCGGCGGTGTACACCACCAACGCCGCATTGACCGCGAACACCCTCATGATCTGCGGCGAGCTCAACGGCATGAGCGTCGGCGCTCTCGCTCTGCGCATACGACAAGACTTGCAAACCCAACGGACCCCGGAACAAGTCCGGCACTTTGTGGCCTGGCAGCTCGAGTCCAGCAAGAAGACCGGCCGGAGTCCTCTGCTGGGATCCTGGAATCAGATCATGCTCGCTTGGTCGAACTGGCACCGCGCGCGACTCTACGACGTCGACTTCTCGCCCGCTGTCGTTCGGACTGGGTTGCCGCTTGACAGTCGCAGCAACAGACTCGGCCAGCCTTCGCTCATTCTGGTAAACGGCCACACGAATGGCATCAATCTGAGGAACGGGGGGCCGCTCATTGGGCGAGATTCGAATGGCGACTGGTGGATGCAGACTGTTCTGAGGGCGGATGCTTGGGCGAGAGTGAATGAGCAGTTTGAGAGGCTTTGATGTGGGATGTCTTTCATCATTATCTGTAATGCCCTAGGATTTCGGGTCCTGGCTGTGGGTGGCCGTGCTGTCAGTCAGGCTGATCTAATTGTATGGAGTTCGCGTAAATCTATTGGAATCTTGCTAGACAGCAATCTTATGGCCGCCGCGCGCCTTTTCCCACTCGTCGTTAATCGTTCGGTAATCCTTGGCCATGTACGGCGACCAGATCTCGGCCACGGCCCCGCCCTTGCGGTGCATCTTCACGCCCAGATCCTTCTGCAGGAGGTCAAGATAAGGCACCGCATCGAAGACAAAGCTGGGAGTCTTGTTGCCCCAGTCGGTAGGGTATCGCCATTTGCCCCACCTGTTTTGCAGAACCGTCTGGTATCTCAGGCGTTCCATTGCTGCCTCGTCGCCCACAGCGTGTGCGGGGCTGTTCGCCAGAGCCCCGAGGAAGTACGCGCTGACCCAGAGTCCTTGGATGTGCGCGGATATGGTGTTGCTGAAGTTGCCGACCATTCCGACGAAAGCGATGTCGCGAGGCCGGAGGAAGCGCTCGCTGGCGGGGATGATGAAGTTGTGCAGCATGTACGGTGTGAGGGGTTTGGTCGCCGCCGGATCTTCGCTGGCGATATCGATTCCTTCGACTTTTGTGACGGGCACGTAGTTTTCGTTCCAGATGTGCTCGTCCTTGAGTCTGGGGAAACGGGTTGTGATTTCTGTGTCGGCTCTCCGGAGCAGGTCCTGCTGGTTCGCGAGATCTTCCTTTGGTGCTTTTTCCGTTGCTTCGTGTGGGAGGCCGAGCTCTTTGTCGATTCCTTCGGGTAGAAATTCCATGGGTGGTGCGTGTTTCCAGCCAGTACCGGCCATCATTGCATCTGCTTCGAAGGAAGTGCCGTCTGAGAGGTGCACCATTCCAGGGCTTAGACTTTCGAAGTCTGCAACGTGTATCTTAACTTTGCCGCTCCTGACAAGCTCCAGGAAGTCGGTGTCGTAGTTCATAATGCTAAAGCTGTCTCCGGTGAACATAGGCAAGGTCCTCGGTTTCAGTTTGGCGGTCTCGGGATGTGAGTCGAAGTCCATGAGTGTCATAACGTCGCTCCCCAAAATCCCCCAGAAGGTATTGACTATTGCTCGGCCAACAGCAGTGCCATGTAAGAACTTGCGGATGCCGGTGTAGCCGTCGGCTTCACCCCAAACGCAAGGGCTGAACCATGTGAGGAAGCGGGTGTCTTGGGATCTAGTCAGTCTCTGGCGATCATTCATCGTGATCTCCGCCTGTGTGGAACGTACTTGCAAGCATCTCAATCCATTGTTTCAGTGGTGTCACAAATGGTGGTGCCATCCAACATGATCCGTGGCCAGAGGCTAAATTGCAGTTAGTGCTTTGCTCGATCCGCCACATTGAATTTCCAAAGCCAAGGTACAAGCTATACCTCGAATGATCCAGTTGACTTTGACTCCCGCCGTCGCATATGCATGAACGGCATCCCAAGCAGACTTGTATCCTCCAAAGATCGCTACCGACTTGGCTGTTTGCAATGTATCGCGGTTCTCTCGGAAGTGCTTGCTGTGAAAGAGTCTACCTCCAAACGTCTCCTGGCCGGCGAAGTGCGGCAGGAAAGGATTTGAGGTGCGTCCGGTGGCCAGAATCAGTCTGCGAGCATAGATTTGGTATTTGGCCTTCTCCGGACCAGTGACAGTCAAGATCCAGCCGCCTTCTGCGTTTTCCTGATGCTCGGCGACGACGACATTTGTTCGGAAGCGGATCTTGCTGTCGATGCCGAATTCACTCGCGTATGCTTTGAGGTAGGTGTTGACGACCGTGCCGGGAATGTGCTCGTTTGTCTTGACGCCGAATGTCTCTGTGGTCATGGGGAAATCAGGGTACTCGTAGGTGCCGAGCAGGTTATTGCTCTTGAGCCCTGGGTACAGTCGATGTTCTGCCCATGTGCCTCCAAGAGATTCAGCGGACTCGAGGATGACCAGCGAACGCTCGGGTTGCGTGCAGTGGTATTGCTTCGCAGCTGCCAGACCGTACCATCCTGTTGAGGTGTCAGCATGCGATGTTCAATGATCCACCAGTTCAGAGAACAATGATATTGTGCTTACCGGCGCCTACGACGACACAGTCTAATCTGTCCATGGTCTCAATGTAGAGTTGGCTGCGTTAGTAGTGCTAGTGCAGCTGCAAGAGTGCAAAGAAGAACAGCAACGGTAAACAATCAGGGCAACGACGATGGGCCAACGGACTCGCGCCTGAGGGCGACATGGGGGCCGATGGGTTGCATTTAGTATCCTATCTCTCCGAGCGCATTCGCGCGGCGAGACAGTAGTACAGGACAGCACGTATGATTTGCCGCACGGTGGCTATTACCCCTCCCTGTTGTGCTTCCTCAGACTTGGGAATCACCCCGGTCTATAGCTGCATATGTTAATCTCGGTTGTCAGCGTAGCACTCTTCACCTAGCCTCTGCAGGGTTAGAAATGGGGGTCATCACGCATACTCACTTTTCAGGCGAGCGAGAACGGGCAAGCCTCAAGGTCTGGATCCGCAGTTTCAATATCGCCTGCCGCAAGTCTCCGAGGTGAGTGCAGGCGAAGGATGCTGTCCCTAGCAAAAGTGAAGTCGTAAGTCGTAAACGCAGATCCGCAAGTGGGTCTTGTTCGGGGCAGCCTCCACGTATACGCGTTGAATCAGTAGTGCCACAGAACGGAGGGCCATACCACGTGTGCCAGCGCTCAACAGCGACGAAGTAACCGTGGGATACCGATGCCGGTGCCGATACCGTTCCGTTTGTCGTTGCTGTTAAGTAGTTAGACGTTACCTAACTTGCTGCTGCCGCTATCCTGAATTTTCCGTTGTGGGACCTGTGCTGTCGACGGTCGCGACATGCAGCCAAGCAGCGCATGCTATGGATTCCCATATGCGGCGTCATTCGCCTGCATAGTCGCAATACTGTACTGCATGGGCGCGTACCGACGTCGGCTATGCAGCTCATCGTCGACTCCAGAGTCCATGGGTGTCAAGGTATAGCGGCGCTCGTCTACAAGGTTGAAGATAAGAAAGACCTAAACCAGAATCCGCTACGGAAGCGGCAGGATGATGGTGAAGGCTATATCTCCAGGCGAGCGCAGGTGCTCCACTGTCTAGTTTGACAGACTAATGCCTGTCAGTCTTAGGGGCGTTGTCGATCTTAACAGACCTACATATACTTTAACTCA
>Ga0265798_10004883_pt1 | contig 18324 bp, 17 predicted proteins | sample P3T30metagenome_FD_192430 | JGI IMG/M metagenome (GOLD analysis project Ga0265798, IMG submission 192430) | Plant litter microbial communities from East Loma Ridge, Irvine, California - P3 T30 | ecosystem: Environmental > Terrestrial > Plant litter > Unclassified | place: USA: California... | reverse complement strand
GCCGCGAAAGTCAGGATACTAGCGAGAAGTGAGACCCTCGCACGTCTCGAGAATACCGGATAAGGCAGCTGTCAAGTCTGAGAATCCCGCCAGGAGGATGTGGCTTGCGCCACAAGCTTCTATAAGTTACCCAACTCGATCCATCCGACAATGCAGTTCTACACGACCATCGCTCTCCTCACTGCCCTTGTTGGTGTCAACGCCGCACCATTGGAGGCTCGCACGGACAAAGGAGGCATCCAGTGCAACAACCACGGCGGCAAGTGGCACTACGGCTGGGACGGAGCCAGTGAATCCGAGAAGTTCACGTGCAACACGATCGGTCTTCTCGTGAGTGATCTCTGTCCGCAGGTCCAACAGGGAAAGATGAACTGATGTGCCTTCATAGAACCTCCTGAACTGTGTCAACGTCCTGAACGGAAACTCCATCCCTATTTCCATCGATCTCCTCAACGGTGGGTTGTTAGGACTGTGAAGAGACGACGGAGATGCGTGGAAATGTATTTGGAGGGTGAAAATGGTTATTGCTTTTGTGGAGATACGACTTGGATGATTTGCTTTCCTGTTTCGATATCTAACACACGCTCGCTTCTAGCTAAAGCAAACGGTATCTGATCAGTACCAGTTGGTTCCAAACCTGATGATTACGATTCGTCCCCGATGTCGTTGAAACTAGCATATTTGACGATACTGGTAGTCGTGATACCAACTGCACCAGCGACCAATGAGATTCGGGAAGCCGCTGGCGTGATCCTGATGGTCGAGCATGTCCGCAAGAGTGACTTGGTTCTCTCCAGCTCCGGAGATCTCCCTGGCCAGTACACATGGAAATTCGACCAAGCTCTCCCGGGATGACACACACTACGTCTGTACGGGGCCTTCACCTCTGAGCAAGCGTCGATTCTTGTTCAGACGCGAACAGGGCACCGTCGTCTGGATCAATGTCTATCTCGCATCGGAGTAGTTGAGGACACAAAGTGTCGCTGTGGTATCGACGATGAGACCGTCCGCCACATCCTCTGTATATGCCCTCTATGAACAGTACAGCGGAGGATGCTACCTCCTCCAGTTGGTCGACATGCTGAGCACTTCAGGCGACAAAGGTCTAGCAACTGCGATACGGAGACATCTCGAGGCTGATGTATCTTCCTAGAAGCTCACGGCAGCGAAGGAGCATATGGTCATCATGGGAGGATCGATAGTGGAAGCTATGAGGACCGGCAAGCTTCTACATATAGCAGGTACGCAAGGCTCGGGGGAGGCCTGTGGTATATTCGTTGGTAGGCATGACCCAAGCATGGGGATATCCACTTCCTGGCGCGCTGATATCGACGTAGACGATCGTTGACGCCGAAGTCATGTATCGCTTCGCATCGAGGTTCACGATAGCATGAATGTGCTGCTGTTAGACATTGTCAAGTGGGTGAATGGACTGGTCCTCTTCAAAAGATGCGAGAAGACATCAGTCATCTTCGAATAGCCGCGTGTATGGGCCGAGGGCAACTATCGATAGTCTGTCAAACACGTGTCCATGAGCTAGGCGTGTTCATCCTTGAGACTATACATGCCCCAACCATCGATGTCGGACCGGGCCAAAAGCATGAAGTTTTCACATAGTCTGCACATGCCTCTGAACTTCCTATCTTTTCTCAAGACTTCGACAACCTTGCTGACGTACCACTCTCTAGAAATCGGACGCAGGGTGCTTCCCGGATCACATGATATGGACGATACGACCGATATGAATCGCACGAGTCCGGGGATCTGAATCTTCAAGTCCTTGCTCGTAGCACGTGAGAACTGTGCCGACTGCTTTTGATCGCTTCGCGCGAGCGCTCAATTTCACTCGAATGTGATTAGATCTCTTCCAAGGCCTTCGACATAAAACGTCTGGCCGTACAAGCAGTCTGACAATAGTGACAAAGCGGCATGTTGTACATTTGCTGGCACCATGAATAATTCAGTCGATATCGAGTCGGGCCCGTAGGATATGTGAGTCATGGGTGAGTTTTTGGAGGTAACGCTCATCAGCAGCAAGTTGACTCTGTTTCGCTTGGGCATCCTCCACAGCTTTCTCTGCAGTTTCGGCGGCACGTTGCGCTTCGACCGCGGCGCGTTGCGCCTCATCGGCAGCACGTTTTGCTTCGTTGGCAGATTGTGTGAGGGTATCAGCATTGGGCAGACTGTTGTGGTTGGCCTCGATCTTTTGCTCCTGCATTTTGCGTTTTTGCTTCAACCGGTGCAGGTCCCGCACAATCTGTCCATAGTCGGGTTCGTCTTGTCCATCTTGTCTGGGACGATCGCACGAATTGGCTGGAGCTCGGCTTTCCACAGTGTTGGAGGGTTCGTTGTTGGGTGTCACTGGGATGCGTCCTGCTGCAGGCTCGGTTTGAGTAAGTCTCTCGTGATGATGTAGCGAATGATCGACTGGACTCGGCGCACTGGGTGCGACTCCATGTGATGCCAAGTTCTCATTCACATTTTGCGTATCTGCTTCTGGAGATGAAACACTAGGCTGACTTTGGATGGATGCTAGCCTGCTCTCAGCTTGGACTTGTGGAACAATCATAGGCGGAATTGTTTTACTGTTGGCATGAGATCGTTCGCGGGTCTGTCGTAGCTCAGACGGTGGAGGGTTCTCGCATGACTCCAAAGTGCCATCACGGGTCCGTCCAGGAACCAACATGGATGGTGTGGACGCTTGCCTCTCTGTGTATGTATCCACGCTTTCGTCGTCATCCGCTACTGTGACTGCAGCTCTGTGAAGCTGCCAGAGTCCACCCGAGTATGCCCAGACTTTACGCTTGCTCTCCACCTTCTTCGACTGAAAGTTCAGGCTCGATTGTATTGCTGTTCGAAGCTTTTTGACACCGTATTCCTGGTATGTAGCCGGGCGGTTGGTGCCGATCCACGTGATAATGTATTCGAGCGACGACGGCTCATCAGGTTTCGCTCCGAGCGCATCATAGATGAGACTGAGGTATATCTGTTTGTGGCCTGGTGTGGCTTGCTGCTTCGAGGCTCGATGCGACTCTCTCCGATCGGTTATTTCCGTGCGTCTGTCGGGTGTTGACACGTGTATGACATTGCCGGAAGTGCCTGTATTCTGCGACACCCATGGCCGCCACGTTTCATTATTCTTCTTCAAGCGTTTGGCGGGCGACTCTGGCACATCGTATATGTCATATTCATCGCCTTGCGTTGTCAGCCTGGAGGTCTCCCATGACATCATCGCCACCATACTTACGCCCACGAGCGCCGTCCATCGTCTCCGGCGTACGATTGAGGTGTGCAAGCAAGAGTGTTCGTTGCGGCTGCGCGCAAAGCGCAATTTCATGGGGACGCGCCAGCCGAAGCCTCCCAAGTGGAGACCGTGCACAAAACGTCAATCTCGCTACGCATCGCGAGCCAGTTCTCGAAACGCGACATCATCCAGGGCAAAGCGTTTCGTTAGATACAAACCAACAAATGCGCTGTGCTTATCGAATTGCGGGATTTATGGCCAATTACGCCAGCAACGACGAGCATTATATGGTGGTATCGGTATGTGCTTGCACGACTGACTGGACATCACCTGTCGGTGCAACTAACTCTGAGCGGGCGTCGAGCGCCCCGCGCGTTTGGTATGACGACATATTTGCACAGTGCTCTTCTGGAACTACTGTAGATGCCCGTGTGAGCGTAAAACTCCCGGGCAGTTCCGTTATACGGCACTTCTTTTTGTGGAAAAGTCGCCACACTTCGAGTGTGAACGAACTAATGCATGGTTGAGTCACGTGAATCAGCTTAAATTTGTCGTGGAAATGTTCCAGCATCTTACTCTTGATATACCGAAGTACTCCAGCAGCAATCAGGTGCGGACAACATATACACCCATGGAATGAACTGTGTGTCACAGTAGATGCATTTCTAGGAGCTCGCAAGGAGACTAAGACAGTCCATCGTACTCAAATCACGCCTCGGCCCGAAGCACAACGGGGCCCCTCCCTTTCCAAGCATAACTTTTCAGGAGACAGCTCTTCGCACAGCATACGAACGACTCCTGACTGTACGATGCACGAGAAGACAGCGCGGCTTCCTCGAGTCATGTTAACGCAAACAGCGGAGCGAGGGCCGTATGTATTAAGAACGAAGCCCACCGGTCGCAAGGATTCGACGAAACCCTCTGATTACAAAACCAAGACACCCTTATCGTCATTGACGGGACCTACTAAGGTTTCCGACGAAGACCGCGTGCGCTTGCGCAAGTGGCTTGATTCTACGGACCAACCTTTCACTGTGCGTACGGTGCCATTATCGCGCAAAAGAAAATGGAACAGTGCACGGCAGCAGGTGCAAGGTGACTTGTTCGAAGAAAGGTTGACTGTATGCTTCGAGATGCAGCCATGGAAGGAATGGAAAAGATTGCGGCGATACAAGAAGTTCACTGGTAAGAAAGGATGAGCTTCGACATGGTGACGGGTCTAACGGTCACAGTAGTCGGATCTCATAGCATCGCAACCGGTAGTTTCGTCTTGATCAGGCACGATGACTCTGATGATCTGGCGACCAGCAGTCTCACTGATTGGAAAGCGAAGGTCTTGGAGGTGCGTGCACTCGACGCGGAGCACGTATACATCCGTGTCAGTTGGCTCAATCGGCCAGAAGATATGATGGGCGGGCGCCAAAGTTTCCACGGCAGGAGCGAACTTATCCCTACGAATCAAATGGACGTCATAAGTGCTTTGTCTGTCAATGGAATTTTGCCATTGAAGCACTCGGAAGAGTTCGGAGTCGATACTCAGGAAGACTTCCTTGGCGAAGATGAATACTTCTGGAGACAGACTTTTGATTTCGTGAACAAGAGGCTATCGGTACGATAAAAGCGGCTGTTGTGCAATCAGGCCGGGTTTGCTGACAAGCTTATAGGACCCCAATAAAATTATGCATCGATCATCTGCCACGGATCATGTTGAACCGGTAGCGTAATGCGCGAATGGTAATGCATTACGGATGTATCACGGAACCATTTGTGCAGCTTATGGGTAAGTTGATCGGTGGATCTTGTAATGACCCGCATCGCTGTATCATTAGAGAGTATCTCACAGCACCGGCTGGCCTGCCTCGACATTGAGTACTTGGAGCCACCGGGTGTAACGCCGTCGACGCCGTATGGGGAACGGTACTAGTATCACTAGTTGCCTATTACCGACAATCCAGACGAGACTTGCTTACCGGAAGATACAAACCTTCGCTCTCTTGCTTAGTTATATGGAGTTATGTTTACGTCTAACGATGCATCTATCAACGAGTCTTCCAGTGTTTTCAATTGCCGGCAGGGCCAAATCCCACCCGAAGATGAATCTCACCACGATGCCAACCCTGTCGCGAAGCGTGTGTTCCGGCGGGAAAGCAACGCCCTATAGGTTAGCCAGGGTAGGGCACGACATCAGATGGCCATCTCTTACGGAAAACGAGGTCGAGAGGGCTATCTTTAAGAGCAACCCCGATAAAGCACCAGGCCCGGACGATATCAGTTTCCGCGTATGGAGAGAGCTATGACCAGTAGTAGGCGACCACGTCCTATGGCTATACAACACCTCACCAGAACTGCAGCACACGCCACGCCGGCGGAAGACAGCAAGGATCGTTACACTCCGGCAGCCGGGAAAGTCCGATTACACTGTACCTAAGGCATTCCGTCTGATTTCACTCCTCCCAACGATTAGCAAAGGGCTCGAGGCAGCAGCCGCCGCTATGCTGTCCTTTGTTACAGAGATGTATAACCTTCTCTTGAGTAATCACTTCGGAGCTAGGCCGCGTAGGTCTGCCGAGCAGGCACTCAACGTACTCGTCGAGAAGATCCACCAGGCATGGAGACAGGGAAAAGTGCTTTCTCTAGTGTCTTTTGACGTCAAAGGCGTATTCAACGGCGTTCACTCGGATGTCCTCGAACGACGGCTCGAGGCGAGGCAGGCCCCTAGTCTAGCGGTCCGATTGATTCGGAACCTCTGTGATGGCTGGCACACCCAGGTCACAGTCGGCGGTTTCGAGTCGGAAGTGTCACCGATCGAATTCGCAGGTATCCCCCAGGGCTCTCCTCTGTCACCCCTCCTCCGCGTTTACTATAACGCCGACCTCGTCGAATGCGTTAACAGCGCCATTAGCTAGAAGGATCCGAGAGGCCGTAGGGGTGATCCGTCTACTCGAGAACGACCGGAAGAGCGACCTCACCCTCTTCGACTCCGAAGGCCTCCCCGGCCAGTACACGTGGAAACTCGACCAAGCTATCCTGAGAAAACATACACTACGTCTATACGGGGCCTTCTCCTCAGAACTGGCCTCGATTCTCATCCAAGCCCGAACGGGACACTGCCGTCTTAACCAATATCTATCCTGTATAGGTATAGTCGAGGAGGCAAAATGCCCCTGCGGTACCGACGACGAGACTGTCCGTCACATCCTCTGTGTATACCTGTTATGGGCTATACAGCGGAAGACGCTACAGGCTGTCGATAGCAACCGGTGGGGCGACGTTTCTTACCTACTAGATGGCTGGGGAAAGCATAGAGACGCAAAACCAGGAAAGCTACTAGACGGAAAGAAGGACGACTGGAGACCCAACTTGACGGTTGTCAAGGCTACGGGCCGGTACTTACAAGAGACAGGCCGTCTCACATACCAGCCGGAGGAAGGACAAGTTGGTTAAAAGAAGGACTTACACTCGTTTACACCTGTTTCACAAGATATGAGACAAGGCAGCGAATCTCTTTTGTTTAGTTAGGTGCCTATATAGGGACGGCTCATACGGATACCGTGAATAGCCTGAATGAAACACTCATTCACTCACTCACTCACTGGCGGGTAGGGTGCGAGAGGTCGCAGGTGTCATCTGCTTAATAAATTGGGATAGGAGTAATAATCCGACCCCGTTTGATACTACGAGACTACCGGGCCAATACACGTGGAAGATGGACCCGGCGTTACCGGGGTAGCATACCCTACATCTATATAGGATACTTACCTCGAATCCGACGGCTATCCTCATCCAAGCGAGAATAGCGCATTACAGGTTAAATTAGTACCTCTCCCGAATAGGAGTGGTAGAAGAGGCAGAATGTAGTTGTGAAAACGACAAGGAGACGATCAGACATCTCATCCTCTCGTGTCCGAGGTGGACGGACGAACGTAGAGAGTTACGTGAAACCGTAGGCGCAAGGTCAGGAGACGTATCCTACCTCTTAGGAGGGTGGGGTTCGAGAAAGGATGTGAGGACAATACAGCTTTTAGATGGTCCTAAAGAGAAATGAAAGTCGGATATCGAGGTAGTGAAAGCTATTATCCGGTTTCTAGAATAGACAGGCAGGTTGACCTATCAGCCAGAGGCTGAGTAGGCAACCATAGGGATGGATCACTCTCATACATGAGCGAAGGCAGCGAATTTCTTTTGTAAGCAAGGTCACTCTCTAGGGACGGCTCAAACGGTCACCGTGAATAGGCTGATCGGATCAATCAATCAATCAATCGATTGCGGGTAGGAACCACGATGATTTCTTCGTTCAATCAGTGTCAGGACAATGGAACATCGGATCAAAACAAATCGATCACTATACTACTGGGGGAAGGCTTATGCGGTTACCGTGAATAGCCTCATTGAATCAAACGAACAAACAAACGATTGCGGGTAGGTTCTTGCCCTTCCTGATACAAGTTGTCCCTATCATTGCCAACCGCGAACTTTATCGTCGCAAAAGTCTTCGAAGTCAGTTCTCGCTGCGTTGAGCTCCAGCTTTGACTGCAGTAATAGGAATCGCGGACCGTAACTGGTGCATCATATTTTTGCCACTACGCGCAACTAACATGTAAGTCAGTATGTGTGTTTAGCGACCGATTATGCTATCGCAATAGATACCTCGTTGGACTCCAAGAGAGTTCAGCGCATGTAATGCCCCGAAAGTTCTAGGGTGGCGCTTTGCGAGTCTCTTCCGGTCATCAGCTCGAAGACGCCCTAACATCTGCTTTGCTTTGTCGGGTTTCACCTGTTCGCAGTATAGGAGGCCTAAGTTTCTGACTGTTGTCAGTGTCGAGGTGTCGTCGGGTCCGTATGCCTTCTCGAAGCCAGCTAGAGCACGCTGGTACATCTGCTCTGCTTCGTCGAGCTTTCCTTGATCTCGGTATAGGGTGCCCAAGTTGCTGACTGTTTCCATCGCCGAGATGTGATCGGGTCCATGTGCCTTCTCAAAGCCAGCTAGAGCACGCTGGTACATCTGCTCTGCTTCGTCGAGCTTTCCTTGATCTCGGTATAGGAGGCCAAAGTTGTTGAGTGTTCTCATCATCGAGATATGATCGGGCCCGTATGCTTTCTCGTAGCCAGCTAGAGCACGCCGATACATCTGCTCTGCTTCGTCGAGCTTTCCTTGATCTCGGTATAGGTCGCCCAAGTTGCAGACCGTTTCCATCATCGAGGTGTGATTGGGTCCGTGCGCCTCCTCGTAGCCAGCTAGAGCACGCCGGTACATCTGCTCTGCCTCGTCGAGCTTTCCTTGATCTCGGTATAGATTGCCCAAGTTGCTGACTGTTTCCATCATCGAGATGTGATCGGGTCCGTGCGCCTCCTCGTAGCCAGCTAGAGCACGCCGATACATCTGCTCTGCTTCGCCGAACTTTACTCGACCATAGTATAGGTCGCCCAAGTTGTTGACTGTTTCCATCATCGAGATGTGATCGGGTCCGTGCGCCTCCTCGTAGCCAGCTAGAGCACGCTGGTACATCTGCTCTGCCTCGTCGAACTTTCCTTGGTCTCGGTATAGATTGCCCAAGTTGCTGACTGTTTCCATAATCGAGATGTGATCAGACCCGAGTGTCTTCCTGCGGCCAGCCAGACTACGCTGGTACATCTGCTCTGCTGCGTCTAGCTTTCCCTGAATTGCATAGAGGTTGCCCAAGTTGTCAACCACGTCTAACATCGAGATGTCATTAGACCCGAGCGTCTTCTCCTTGCCAGCTAGAGCACGCTCATACATCAGCTCTGCTACGTCCAGCTCTCCTTGCTTTGCATGTATGGTGCCTAGATTGACGACTGCGTCTAGCGTCGAAGTGTGACCTGACCCAAGCGTTTTCTCGTAGCCAGTTACAGCACGCTGGCACATCCCCTTGGCTGCTTCTAGCTTTCCCTGAGCTGCGTATAGATTGCCCAAGTTGTTGACTGTATCTAGCGTCGAGGTGTGATTTGATCCTAATGCCTTCTCGTGGCCAGCTATAGCACGCTCGTACATTCGCTCAGCTGCCTCCAGCTTGTTCTGTCTGCGAAGAAGATCCCCTAGAGCATGACATATCAAAGCTAGAGAGCCTTCTTGATCAAACTCTTGCAATAAGAAATGTTCATCCAAGGCATGTAGAACGTGTGGAAGCAGTCGCTGATCTAGTTTCCAGTACTCAATGTCGTCCTTTGTAGGTGCAGCTACACCTAATAGAGAGAGCACGAGGGTCTTCAGTGTTCCAATATCGCCGCCAGAAGATAGTGATAGGCACCACCTGTGGAGCACTGGATGCATACTCCAAGATCCAGAGCCAGGGCTGTTCACTAAAGAGTAGGTTGCCAACAGCCTGACGGCATTGGAGAACTCAAAATCGTTTTCCGTAAGCTGGATCAGCCACGGTATCTCCATCTTCCTCGCTACCATCCCGCCTCTTGCTAAAAGTCCGTACCAGACATCGCCGTAGTGGAAAAAGGCCCACAACCTCAGCAGTGCCGCTGCAGCCTCGCTCTGTTGTAGGACCTGCTCGTACGAGATCATGTATGTCGTCAGTAAGCTGCGCTCATCGTCAGCCCTCGACGAGAACCGGTCTTGCTCGCCCAACAGCTCTATCCACTTGCTGTCAAAGTACTCGATGTAGGTCTGTACGTCAATGCCTGTTTGCCCAATGTATGTACCAGCCTGATTAAGGGCCAGTGGCAGTCCGTTCAGCTTGGCAGTCAAAAGATCGACGTCTATAAGGCCGCTAATTAGCTATATGAACCATTCATTTTCCCGCTCGTTTCGGAAGAGAAACTAACCTTCTAAGAATCGGCCAGCCTGTTGTACCAGGACTTCCCTCGCATCCTCTTCCCCCAGATTGCCCAGCTGAATTTTCTCCCCTATACTCATATTCGAGAGCCGGCTCGTGACCAGTATCGATCCGTGATCAGCCTCGGGTATCGCTTCCCTCGGATCGAAACCCTGCATGTCTTTGCCCAATCCTCTGTACTCCAGGTCGACGTTGTCAAGAATGAGTAGCCAGCCACAATTGCCGGGTAGTGACAGCCAGCGCTTCACATCCTCTATCACAGTCTCTTTGTCTACTGCTGCATCATCAAGTGTAGCCACAACGTCCGCTCGCAGTTGATCTGCAGGGATGCGATGAGCGACATCGAGGAATGCTTGTAGCAGTCGATCTCTCGATGAGCCGTTCAGCCACAAAACCGCACTATAGTCCTGCTCATGCCTCCGTACATACTCGATAGCCAGCTGTGTCTTGCCAATGCCACCAAGGCCATGGATGACCACAACCCTGCGTCGCTTGTTGCTCTCTGAAGTCTGCTCGAAATGTTGCTCGATTCGCTTGAGCTGCGCATCGCGTCCGATGAAGTGGGGGATCGCAGGCACTCCGCCCAGCGTGAAAGGAATCTTGTGCCTCCCTAGTTCTTCATAAAGGTCAGTTCAAGATTCTAGGAGCCTTACACTCAAACTCATTTCATTCGTGTTGGCAGAAGCAATGGAGAAGATCGTGTACGGGAATTTCGTTCTCTGATATAGTAGACAAGCCATGCTCACTCACTCGCTAAATGTAGGTAGTTCTGCTGCATCCCGATGATCATATCTTTTGCCACCGCGGCGGCAGCTGCGGCAGCGTAGTATACCCACTTCCACCCATAGTGAGAGTCGGCGTAGTCGGAGATGCCGCGTATGATCAGTGGGTGCCAGTTGTCCATGAGAACGGCAGACTCCATCTCAACACATAGTGCAGTGTTGTACCTCGACTTGAGAGCACCCCTCACTTCGGCAGACTTCAAAAGTCCATCTCCCGTCAGCACGAGACCGCAGTGTAGCTTGATGGGATACGTCTCTCCAACCCTAGTTTTGGATCGCCTGCGGTAGTGCTGAAAGCGCTCTAAGCACATAGAGCAGTCGCCCTCTGGTCCTTGATGCTCTTGGCTTGACTGGAACAGGACATCTTCTTGCTCTGCAGGCGCGGCAAACTTCGGGCTCTTCTTAGTCAAACTTTCCAGTATCTGCTGTGCTCGAGTCGTCTCTCCATTCTCGTAGTCTTCTTCGAAGTCGGCAAACCAGTGGTCAAACAGACTTTGGAGATGCCCTGCTGTTTTGTCCGCTACGTGCTTGGTGCGATGATTGTTGGCTCCTCGAACTTCTGCGTAGTCGTGCTGGATCACAGCGGGAAAGTTGTACTTTGCACATCCGATCACAACGTCGCCTCTCTCGATGCTGTTGGCAGGGTCATCTTTGTATGCCAAGTCTGGCAAACCGCCTGCGATGCCGACAAAGAAGGCCCAGTAGAGGTTGGGAAAGTTCTGCTTCACATGCGATGCAGCATGGACTATGTTGGCCTTTCCTGATGCTGTAGGTCGTACTACGACGGCATTGTGACTCGTATGATCGCCTTTGATCGTGCCGTAGTCAAAGGTGGTCTCACTGTGGGCCGATAGAGTCGGAGGCTTGTGTCGTTCGTCGAGAATGGCTTTGGCAGCCTCTGCTTCTTCCTTGGTTGCGCAGAACCATACGATAGAATACTCGTCTGGTGACAGTTTCCTCCAGTTCGACCGGCCCGTTGGTGCTGGCGTCCCTTGTTGTATAGCCGACATGTTGGGCTAAGTGTGGATTGTGAAAGCTCTGCTCGTCGTCGATACACAGTACTGGAAAGTAGTTGCGCCAGAGTGGAGAAAACCACTACATTTAAGCAAGACATGCTGCACTCATAAGGAGGCGCAGCCTCATCCCAGCCACGGAAGGCTGCTCTCACGTCGTCTGCTGCGCCTAGATAGCACCCCGGGCGGCAAGGGGGCCAGCTTGAGGGGCTTTCGCGACATGATACGATTGGATTGTAGCTGCGGATGCTCATGCAGCCTCACTGCAGCCTCACTGCAGCCTCACTGCATGCATGCCCAACTCCCACCTCAACAGCCTTCCAATGTACCATAGTGACAACACGCACTTATTGCTGGCATCCAGCCATATAGCAGGCAGCTTTTAGTTGATGAATGCAGTCAAAGGAACAAACACATCCTTGGAGCATCGTGTCATCAGCTCTCACAAGGACTGCGGCTCCACCAATTTCATCAGCCAGCATCATATGGTCTCTCATATGGACTCTAACGAGCAACATACGTGCGGAAGCACGATGTGTAATCATAACGAGAGAGCCTACACGAAGACGCAAGAGATGTTTCGAAAAGTCTGGCCGACGATCACCGACCCAAACCCTTTGACCCTTTTCGGCTTCCGCCGTTTCAGAACGAGCCATCTGCTGAATCTCCGAGCTTTGGAGCACGATATCTTGCAAATCGATCATCAGATCTTTCAAGCAGGATTGAGTCTGGGTGCAGCTCATGGAGATCGAGATCGGCTAGCACTCGCGTACGCAGCGAGGGACTTCAATACAGTCGGCAACCAGATTCACATGATAGACGACGAGCTGATCCATCGACTGAGAGATCTACTTCAGCAATACGGTAGGTGGTGTGAAGCTATAGGCTGCCACGATGTAGCAAGATGGTCTCAGAGCGCGCTGACAGGGACGTTATCATAGATGAGGCACTCACTGCCTTCAACCATGTCATGACAATGGAGACGTTCAGCCTCGCCGACCATCGGGACCTTGCAACGACGAGCAGCTTATCTCGGGAAGAGACATTCCGCACACGACTTGTCCAGATAGACCGTCCAACACGGCATAGTGTACGAGATCCGCTTCAGCATTGGCTTCGCAAGCTCTTCCGACGACTCTGGTATTACTCGACGAGCGACACTACTGATGACAGCGTGCGAGCAACATCTGTTCTGCCAGTCAGCAATGCTAGCAGCAACAATGGCAACCACGACAATAGAAGTGATGGAAGAGATGTGTGTAAACCGGACGCAATGCTCAGAAGCCGATGGCGACGGTCGTACCAGAATACCGCGTGGTTTGCAGACACGATATCCCGATTCCTCTTTGGCCTACTCGCTGGCGGTCTGCTGATAACGCCAATGGTTGTTCTAGGGCAGGAGAGCAGGCGTTCGGCTCAGCTTGCTATTGTCTCGATATTCATCGCGGTGTTCTCGTTTATAGTGGCCTTGGTGTCGCGAGCCTCTCCGCAGGAGACCATGGCAGCATCGGCGGCGTACGCAGCGGTTCTTGTGGTGTTCATCTCGACAAATAGCATAAAGTCCGACACGAGCTAGAGATGAGCATACTACAGAGACAGATGGATGGAAAGTGGTGACTCAGGGTATAATTTCTTAGTATTTCTCACTGTCTTTGTATCGCCAGTCTCAGTTTGGGGAGCTTAGAGTTCAGCTTAGAAGAAGATTATCCCGATGCGCAAGGAAGGGACGATGTCAACAATGACATTGCCGTTTGCTTGGATGTCTACTTTCTACATAGGACTACATTGACTCCATGTCAGTACCGCAACGTCGAAGATATGAACGGACGACCCTGCTCGCGTATCCCGTGTAGCAACGCAATGAGGCTTATTTCCGTGCACAAGTCTCCTGACAGCAAAAGCCTGAGGGCAACTTCAAACGCCCTCTCAGCAATGAAAGAAACATTATGATTGGTGCACGCGACGCCTCCATCAAGTCACAATCGGACAACAGAGCTCGTTGTCATAAATAATTGCTGGGATCGGTATGCACATCGCCACCTTACTTCGCGACTGACCATCGCTTCTCCCTTCTCCCACCCCTATCGATCTCGGTGGCAGTACAACCGCTCCAATTGGTCATATGCCGCCGTCACATGCACCAAGGACACTGGGCGAATCCGCAGTAAGTTGCCTGTAGAACGAAGTGAGTGGTGCACAGTACAGTCCTTGGTCCACTTGAGTGAGGCACAGCAAGTAGTGGAGCTAGCAATGACGGCATTTCGAATTGTTGAGTCCGTTCGGCTGCAGGGCTACTGCCATCCAAGACTGCGAATATCGATATACGATTGGTGGGCGTCTTCATCGACGTGGCGTTACTCTGTTGACACTCTACACAATTCAAACTCAAGTAACGGCGTGCTTTTTGACATCTATGGGGTGTCAGCGATCATACAGACGAAACACATTGAAGTGTTATGCACTTTCGGTTATGTAAGACGTTACACTCCGCGCGATCGATACAACTGCATGTCTCCTACAGGTGCTGCATGAGGTGCGGGGTATGTTCACGGAACTGAGCGGGTCAGGTCACCTCTATAAACCATGTTTCCGGTATGAGGCAGTAGGCGCGCTGGGCAGCGCGTCTGACTTCACGGGTCCATCTAACCTTGGAAGGTGAGCACACTGTCATAAGTCTCAATGACAATGCTTACAACATTCGCTGTATTGATTATACGCCGTGGACTCGATGGAGCATATGCCTCGGGCCTGGTTGCGTATGCGAAGATACAGGCATGATCACGTGTAAGATAGCTATCCGTAATATTGATATTTTGGTCCGGGCCGGACTTATAAACCGGGCTCATGTAAAAACTTATATTGTATTACGCATAAGGGCGCTGTGCCGCCGCCGAGGCGTATGACCAAGCGAGGGGCCAGGGTGGCGAAGTGCACGCGTTGCCTGGCTTATTCAACACCGGGGTGGTACACGGAAGACGGCAGCTTACAACTATTTTATCTTCTGCTTGCTTCTGGCGTGCCATGCTGACTTGCATCAGCCTGGAAGGTGAGCTGTTTGCCCTCCCACTCGGTGCTAACAATAACCGTACCTCGCGATTTAGACATGCCTTCGCGCGAATTTCGTGTCACTTTCGATCGGAATTAACACTCTGGATTTATTCTCTGTATTCTTCGCCAAACACCGCTTTCTCTGCCGCTCTCTCGTGAAACAGTGCTGCGATCCACGCCACAGTGTACGCTTCGACACTCTTAGGAGCATCGGCCTGATTCATTGTGGGCTACGAACGGCAGCACCTCAGTCGAGCGCAGGTGGTGAGAAATATCGCTCAGCCTTAGGAGGAATAGTGTTCCGTGTTCTAACTGTCTGATTGGGAAGATCGGCGTCAAATCGTGTCGAGAATATCATGCAGATCGTAGTGAGTGTTCCACGGTGGATAGAGGTATGAGCCGGTATGCTGGCAGTCGTGGAAGGGATCAGAAGTGGTGAGCATGCTACACTGGAGCGGCACCCTGGAATCACTCGTTTTACATTGATGCTAGGCGGACAAGGAACCGGTCGCTGAGAAAATTTTGGCCGCCTGTGGGGCAAGTGACCTTGGAGCTGGTCAGGTCACCAAGGTCAGGTTTGGTCAAATGTCTGCCTGGCATGATCTCTATGGACCTCGCCCCCTTCTCGACCTTGGAGTGGTAGTATACAAGTTCGAGCTTACGCCACTGTAGCACAGTGGCTTGCACTGCCGCTTTGACCCCACATACGTGAGGTAGTTTTTTGCGAGTAGACTCCTACTAGGTATTCGATGAAGCCCGCTTTTGGCTATAGGTCTAATTTTAGATTACAGTACGCTTGATTATCTTGTCCCAAAAGTTACTTCAAAAAGTTCTGCTAACGCCGATACCCATGCCTGTGAGACATATCTGCACCATGCGGCAGCATGCCTGGACTCGCGGCTATAGGCAGCCGCGGGTGATATTGCATAGCTCCAGACCGTCGGCTACCCCGACAGGAGTGCTTTTGAATCATACAATGCAGGGCTCACGCACATTGCAGAAGACTCGCCGGCTTGGCTTACATGCAACGCGGTGTCACCCTGTTGGCCAACAGTATCCATGTTGTGAGTGGGGAGATAGAGTCGCCAGTTTCGCTGATGCTACCACAGCAGTATAGCCGCACGAGACATCTGTACACTTGCTTCTGGACGACAGAATCGCTAACGTAGCAGATGCAAATACAAGCTTTGCATCGTCAGGCAGGCAGTACGAGTCCGCAATGTCGCTGGCATAGCGTTCCTCTCAACGTTGATAGCATCTGCCGATACGACTCTGTTGAAGGTTCCTCGTTGATTGCGTAGGTTCGACTCAATTGGTCCAGCCAAGCCGGTAGCTAACGTCTGGGTGTTTGCGAGCAGCTTCCTCGACGTTGACAACATATCTACAACAATCTCTCAAGACGAACGAGACCAGCTCTCACTTTCTTTCGGCATACCATCGTTCTTCTGGGAAGACTTCTGCCAGAGCGCAAGCGGCTTTTTCTGGGCTGGTGAACGTGGGTGTCGCACCTCGGTCGACCACATTCCTTGCTATCTCAATTTCTTCAGGCTACTCGTGAAGCGGAGGACATCGTCTACTCACCAGACCCAACAGTTACAAGGATACCACTGGGAGAAGTTTGGCGTCCTAACATGTTGGCGGCCCCGAGGTGGCCTGAGGGTATTGTGCTTTGATTTTCCAGCTCACCTCAAGCAGAACATCGAACATGACCTCTTAAGCTCCGATGACAAGCACTATGGACACGGTCCCTTCTCTCTACACCCAATCTTACTGGTTCACATGGTCGAAACATTTGACAAAGCCATTTGGTCGTGGAGAGAGGTTGTCCGGGACCTGGAGACGACTCGCCCAGTCGAAGACGCTATACCCAGCAGTAGCTTCGAGAGTATGCACGAGGCTGCGAGACATGTTATACATTGCTCTGAGATGCTGGACACCGCAATATCAGTAATCGACGAGATGAACAAAGAGGTACCCTTGTCCACGCTTGCGCAAAGTGACTCAACTTCTGTTGCGATCACCCAAAACTTGAGCTTTTGCATTTCACTTTTGAAGGGATACCTGAACCGATCTCAGGCATTGAAGGACATACTTGACAACGAAATTAATCTGGTATGTGTGATCCGCTGATCTACTGTGTGAAGACGGTGTTTCGGGACTGACTTCAACAATATGAAGGTACTCCACCCAAGCCTGGCAACAGTCAGCTAGACTTTTTGTAGTTGAGTTGATAGCTGGTTGATGAGATGCTCAACCAACTAGCTGGTTGGCCTGTATTTGTTCAACTCAACTACAGATTACCTCAGCTATTAGTTGTAGTTGTTGAGATAGTTGATGAGTTTGTATTAAGTTTTTCTTCGATGATGACTTAGATGAGGATATGGAAAATATTACCCTAACCCTTACCCTGAGATCTTTGACCAATGAGAGGTCCAGGTTTGGGGCAGAATACCTCCGCGATAATCCAAATCCGGGAATCGCAACACCGCGTCGACGCGTCTCGTGTATTCCCACCAAGCTACAATATACGAAAAAACACCCAAAAAACACACGCCATGAGCCAACAAAGACGCCAAAGCAAGCGACCATATAGTGCAATCGACTCCGAGAATGACAGCCCTACCATGTCATCCCAACGTGCGCGACGTCCAACCGAGAAGCTCCAGCAGAGTATGCTTGGATTCGGACGACGGCCACCTACCCCCAGAGCGCCGGCGAGCCAGAGCCTTCTCAGTAATGTCACCTCAATACAATCATCCTCACCAGAGCAATCGACACACGCGCCTTCGCTCGACGAGCGTCCTAGATCTACCTCTCCTACGGTTGCTAAGAGAAGACGATTACGTGAGGAGATCTTCGCCTCACGGCGTACAGAGTTTGAAGTGAACCTGGCGCTTCTCGACGGCGAATATAAGCATCGTCTACGCGGTAAAAGGGCGGTCGCTAATGCTCGTATTTCATGGATCTACCTTCATGGTAGGGAGCTCGAGAAGCGCAAGGGAACCAAATGGAACAAATACTGGCTCTGTAAACACTGCTACGAGCGTGGGATAATGAAGCCTTTGAGAGCTGACTCTACATACAGTTGTAGTAGGCATCTTGAGAGCGCACATAACATTATGCCGCTAGGAGTAATAGCACCGACCTCACAATTGGACTCCTATCTCGAAGAAGTACACCCTCTCGCAGCAGAGCGTTAGCGTGCCGACTTCTTGAACTAGATAACTCACGATAACATTACCTTCTCGTAGGCGGCGTCGGAGCGATTACATAAGGTTATACTCGGCGGAGGCGCTCATATTAGACACCTGAGTAGTATGCTCCAAAGATTGGAAGTTCCGCGCCATGATAACAGTCGTAGGGCACGGGCCACGACTTAGGGTAAAGACCTCCGAGCAATGAAAGACGTGAGTTTTGAGTAATGAAAACAGCCC
>Ga0265798_10004882_pt1 | contig 18328 bp, 13 predicted proteins | sample P3T30metagenome_FD_192430 | JGI IMG/M metagenome (GOLD analysis project Ga0265798, IMG submission 192430) | Plant litter microbial communities from East Loma Ridge, Irvine, California - P3 T30 | ecosystem: Environmental > Terrestrial > Plant litter > Unclassified | place: USA: California... | reverse complement strand
GACAACCATACATCGATTGTCTTCGTTCAGTCCAATTTTGATATGCGGGAGAACTTGCTTCATAGGCGCTTTCACCCTTGGTAAATCTTCGTGAAATATGTCCGCTCTTGGCCGATCTCGGCCGTTCGACTCAGCATAGCAGGTTGCCGAAGCGAAAAAGTCACGAACGTTCAATGGGGCCCCAATCGGCCCATTGCAGACGCTTCGAGGGCTTTACTTTTCGACTTCTTCGCGCCAATCGTGAAATCACTGCACTGGAATGGTCTCGCTATCAAGCGATCTTGATCGCAACTCGTCGTTTGAATATTTGCACGCAAGATAGAGGTCGAATTGCGTTTCTACATCTATCAATATAGGCAGTAACTCTTCAATTGCTGGCTCAGCGTCGATATCTAGATACTGACACCAGAAACGATCACACCGCTCAGCGATCTGCTTGTGGCTGTAGGGCTGCACTCTGGGTTGGCACCGTAGGTAAGCCCACGAATCACTGAGTCACGGGTGGAGGGGAGTTCGATAAGTTTAGACGGTGCCATGTTGTTGCCGAGCCGTTAAATTGCAGGGTTGTCGCATACATCGCTAGGTCTGCTCTTCGCCGCTCTCGGAAGTTCCCACGAGGGCGGATTCCACAGCTACTCGCATGCCGACCTCAATAAACCGCCGAATTCCTTTCTAAGCAGCGCCAGCTTCGGGTCGATGTAGGCGGTGCAAAACGGGCCGCCGGCATTCTTCTCGGAATAGCGTTGAAAGCGCTCATCCGATGCTTCGAAAGTTCGATAGGGCAGGATTCGGGTGACAAGAGGCGCATCGAATCCTGGTCCGACTTCCACCAGAAAGCGCCGTGCAGCCTCGGCCTGGACCTCGTCCATCACATAAACCGCGCTGCGATACTTGCGCCGCATGGCGTGGTCCGACGTGCTTGAATGCGTCCGCAAATGGATCTCGATCAAGGCCTCAAGCGAGATTTCGTCTGGTTGAAAGGTGAGCAGCACGGCTTCGGATAAATTGTCGTCGGGCGCATCGGCCGCGATGAACCCCTGCTCCACGCGGAGCACGCCGCGAAGAGCAGCGAACACGGCTTCCGTGCACCAATGGCAGCCTACACCAAGGCCAATTTTCTGCACCTCGGCAGACATCAATGGTTCACCTTGCGAAGTTCCATGCGTGGCCTCAATCCCCGCGCTGCAGCTCCGCCGCCAACAACGCCGCCACCTCGCGCACCCGGCCATCCGGCGTGTCGAGCAGGTTGTCGCCCACATACAGCTCGAAATAAGACGACGCCGGCAGCACCCCGTGATTGACGCGATGGAAGATCCACACTCCGTGCTCCGCCGCCAGCTTGCGCCGGATCTCCAGCGCCCGCTCGCGGCCCACCGACAGGTGCACATGGAGCATGTTGGCCTGCGGCGCCGCCGGATTCAGCTTGAGGACCGGATGCGCGCGCAGCACCTCGTACAGGAACTGCGTGCGGCGGAACAGGGCCGGCATGCTGGCCAGGCGGGCGTCGAACTGCATCGCCGCCGCGACCACGTAGGGCGACTGGTGCACGAGCTTGCCGCCCTGGCGCGCGAACCATTTGGCGGCGCGGGCCACGAAGTCGCGCTTCCCGAGCAGCATGGCGCCACCGAGGCCGCCGATGCCCTTGTACAGCGAGACGTAGACCGAATCGAAGCCCGCCGCGATCTCGGCCAGCGGACGGCCGTAACCGGCCGCCGCTTCCCACAGGCGCGCGCCGTCCATGTGCAGGTGGATGTTCTGTTCCCTGCAGTGCGCCTTGATGGCGGCAAGCTCGTCCCAGCTGGAGAGCTGGCCGCCGATCTCGCGCATCGGGATCTCGAGGCCGACGGCCGCCAGGCGGTCGGGGATGCCGGTGATGTCGCTGGCCGTCCAGGGACGGTGACGGTCGCCCACCGACAGGGCGTCGAAGTGGTTCAGCAGCTGGTAGTTCGAATTCTCGTGCACGAAGATGTGCGAGGTCGGGTGCAGCGCCACCGGCGCCTTGCCGCGCTCTTGGGCGGCCAGGCGCAGCGCGGTGACCTGGGTCATGGTGCCGGAAATGCAGAACACGGCGGCCTCGAAGCCGAGCAGCTCGGCGACCTTGCGCTCGAAGTCCTGGATCAGCGGGCCTTCGCCGTAGACGTCGTGGCTGATGCCCTTGGTCTCGCACCAGGCGGCCATGGCGGAAAACATTTCGGCCGGGCGGCGCGGGCGGTGGCCGGGGAGGATGGTGGTGCAGCGGGCAAGCAGTTCGGTGTCGCTCAAGGAAAACTCCAGTGGCAGAGGCGATGGTAGCCGCCACTGTACACTGAACTGCCGGGACCGTGAATCAGTAGCGCGGCAAGGCCTGGCGGCGCGCCGCCTCGACGGCTGGCGATGCGTCGTCCAGCTTGAACAGGCGCACCGCGCGCGCCAGCTGCTCGGCCTGTTCCTGCATGGCCTGGGCGGCGGCGCTGGCTTCCTCGACCAGGGCGGCGTTGTGCTGGGTGACCTGGTCCATTTCGCCGATCGCCTGGTTGATGTTCTCGATGCCGCCGGTCTGCTCGCTGCTGGCGGCGCTGATGCGCGACATGATGGCGGTGACCTGCTCGGCGCTGCCGAGCACCTCGGCCATCGTGGTGCCGGCTTCCTGCACCAGCTGGCTGCCGGCGTCGACCTCGGCGCTGGATGCCTGGATCAGCGCCTTGATCTCCCTGGCGGCGGCGGCCGAGCGCTGCGCCAGGTTGCGCACTTCGGAGGCGACGACGGCGAAGCCGCGGCCCTGTTCGCCGGCGCGCGCGGCTTCGACCGCCGCGTTCAGCGCCAGGATATTGGTTTGGAAAGCGATGCCGTCGATGACGCCGATGATGTCGGCGATGCGGCTTGACGAGGCCTTGATCCCTTCCATGCGCTCGATCACCTGGCTGACCATGCGGCCGCCTTCCTGGGCCACCATCGAGGTGTTCACGGCCAGCTGGTTGGCCTGGTGGGCGTCGCCGGCGTTGCGGCGCACGGTCTCGGTCAGGCCCTGCATCGAATGGGCGGTGACGGCCAGGGTCGCGGCCTGCTGTTCGGTGCGCGCGGACAGGTCGAGGTTACCGGAGGAGATCTCGCCCGAGGCGTTGACGATCTGCTCGGCGCCGGCGCGCACCTGGCCGACCACGTTCGACAGGCCCTTGCCGATCTCGTTCATGGCGGCGGCCAGGCGGCCGATCTCGTCGCGGCGCTGGATGTCCAGCGCGACGGTGAGGTCGCCCTGGGCCATGCGCACGGCGGCATCGCGCGCCGCGCCGAGCGGGCGGCTCACGGTGCGTTTCAGGACCACATGCAGGATCGCCGCGAAGATGCCGAGGGCCAGCAGGCCGCTGAGGATGGCGCGGTTGCGCAGCTGGACCGCTTCGCGGACGATTTCGTCTTCGTAGGTGCCGCCGGCGATCAGCCAGTTCCAGTCCTTGAACAGGGTGTAGGCGACGATGCGCTTGCGCGGCGCGGCATCTTCCGCGCCCTGCCACAGGTAGGTGGTCAGGCCTTCCTTCGAGGCCAGCATCTCGCGCACAAATTCGCGGCCGTTCGGGTCGCGGTTGCCGAGGATGTTCTTGCCTTCGCTGCTGGGGTGGACGATCAGGTCGCCGTAGTTCTTGCCGGGCGCGGCGTTCAGTACGTAGTAGTAGCCGCTTTCGCCGACCTTCAGGCTCCGGATGCGTTCCTTCAGCTGGGCCAGGTCGGCGCTGATGTCGACGCCGACGTAGAGCACGCCGATCACCTTGCCGGCGGCATCCCGGATCGGCTCGTAGTCGGTGATGGTCTGCTTGCCGAACAGGGTCACCAGGCCGACGTAGGGTTTGCCGGCTCTCAACCGGGCGTAGGCCGGGCTGGCGTGGTCGAGCACGGTGCCGACGGCGCGCTCGCCGTTTTCCTTGCGCACCGAGGTCGTGACGCGCACGAAGTCCTCGCCGCTGGCCGCGAAGATAGTGGCGTTCCCGCCGGTGGTGCGGGTGAACTGGTCGGGGATGCTGAAATCGAGGTTCAGCGGCTTGCCGTCGTGGAGCAGGGTCGGCACCTGCTTGCCGGCCACGTCGACGGTATTCTCGGCATCCAGCCGGTACTCGCCCGCCAGGCTGGCGGCGAAGATCTTGCCGAAGCTGATCGCCTCGCTGGACACGGCCTTGTCGAACATCTCGACGGTCGCGGTGACGCTGCGCAGTTCTCCCTGGATGCTGGCGGCAGCGCGTTCCTCCAGCAGCCGGGAGGTGGTCCAGCTGATGCCGGTGACGAGGACCGCCAGGATCAGGCCGACGAGGGCGAAGGTGAAAACGGTGATCTTCGAGCCGACCGACCAGCTTGAGACGTCGAGCGTGGGCTTGTTCATGGAATCCGGGTATGCAGTAGGGATTTCTGCATGATACCGGAAGTATCCGTGAGGCAACTACATTGAAGCCATACTGCGACGTATGCACGCAACAAATTGTTATGCAGGCATGTGTTTTTGTTATGCGGCCTGGACGTTGTGGAATTGCAGGGCCGCCAGGTTGGCATAGATGCCGCCGAGCGCCACCAGCGACGCGTGGGTCCCGGTCTCGACGATGCGTCCGTCTTCCATGACGATGATGCGGTCGGCGCGCTGCACGGTCGCCAGGCGGTGCGCGATGATCAGGGTGGTGCGGCCGACCATCGCCGCCTCCAGGGCGCTCTGCACCAGGCGTTCGCTCTCCGCGTCCAGCGCGCTCGTGGCTTCGTCGAGCAGCAGCAGCGGCGGGTTCTTGAGCAGCGCGCGGGCGATCGCGATGCGCTGGCGCTGGCCGCCCGACAGGCGCACGCCGCGCTCGCCCAGGTAGGAGGCGTAACCCTGGGGCAGGCGCTCGATGAATTCGTGGGCGGCCGCCATCCTGGCAGCGGCAATCACCTCGGCGTCGCTGGCTTCCGGGCGGCCGTAGCGGATGTTTTCCATCGCGTCGGCCGAGAAGATCACGGTATCCTGGGGCACGATGCCGATCGCGCCGCGCAGCACTTGCAGGTCGAGGTCGCGGATGTCGGTGCCGTCCAGCAGGATGCCGCCCGACTGCGGATCGTAGAAGCGCAGCAGCAGCTGGAACAGGGTGGTCTTGCCGGCGCCCGAGGGGCCGACCACGGCGACGGTCTCGCCGGGTCTGATCGCCAGGTTCAGGTGCGACAGGGCCGCGTGGTCCGGACGCGAGGGATAGGAAAAGCCGACGTCGGCAAGCTGCAGGGCGGCGCCGCCCGCATGGCGCGGCGGCAGCGGCTTCGGATGCAGCGGGCTGACGATGGTCGAGCGCAGCGCCAGCAGTTCCAGCAGGCGCTCGGCGGCGCCGGCCGCGCGCTGGGCCTCGCCCATCACCTCGGACAGGGCGCCCACCGCGCCGGAGACGATCGAGGCGTACAGGATGAACTGGCCGAGGTCGCCGCCGGTCATCGAGCCTTCCAGCACTGCGTGCGCGCCCAGCCACAGCACGAAGACGATGGCGCCGAATACCAGCACGATGGCCAGCATGGTGAGGATGGAGCGCGCGCGGATGCGCCGCATCGCCGTCTGGAAGGCCTGTTCGACCGAGGCGCCGAAGCGCTGCGCCTCGCGCCGCTCCCCGGTGAAGGACTGCACGGTGGGCATGGCGTTGAGGATCTCGCCGGCCAGCGCCGAGGCGTCGGCGATGCGGTCCTGCGAGTCGCGCGAGAGCGTGCGCACGCGGCGGCCGAACAGCACGATCGGCACCACGACCAGCACCAGCAGGCCGAGGATGATGGAGGTGAGCCAGGGGCTGGTCACGAACAGCATCGCCAGGCCGCCGACGAACAGCAGGGTATTGCGCAGCGCCAGCGAGATGCTGGTGCCGACCACGCTCTGGATCAGGGTCGTGTCGGTGGTCAGGCGCGACAGCACTTCGCCACTGCGGGTGGTCTCGAAGAACTCCGGGCTTTGCTGTACCACGTGGGTGTACACGGCGCTGCGGATGTCGGCGGTGACGCGCTCGCCCAGCCAGGACACCATGTAGAAGCGCGCGGCGGTGGCCACGCCCAGCACCGCGGCCACGCCGAACAGGGCGAGGAAGGTGGCGTTGACGTTCTCGATGCTGCGCCCGCCGGCGGCGGCGCCGAAGCCGTGGTCGATCATCTGCTTGAAGGCATAGGGAATGGCCAGGGTGGCGCCGGCGGCGACCAGCAGGGCGATCCCGGCCAGCACGAACTGGCGGCGGTAAGGCTTCAGGAAAGGCAGCAGGCCGGCCAGGGCCTTGAAGGTGCCCTGGCGGCGCACGTTTGCATCTTTACTCATGTGTCTTTCGTTCTTCTTGTCGTGTCATTCAAAGTCCGACGATTATAGATGCAGCGGATCGACGTAGCCGGTCAGCTCGAGGTAGCCGCGGCCCACTTGCCTGCCATCGCGTTCGACCGTCACCGCGCCTTCCCAGTACACCGCGCCGGTCGAGCGGCGCGAGTCGAGTTCCTGGTCGGATTGCAGGGGCCTGAGCTGCCAGCGGCGGGTGCCGGTGCCGATCGTCGTCGCTACCGGGTAGCTGGCGCCGGTGCGCGGCGAGCGCCACAGGGTCTGCGGCGTGAAGCTTACCTGCTCCGGCGCATATTGGCTAACCCGGCCGCCGGCATCGCGGTGGGTGGCGTGGGTCCAGAGCTTGCGGCCATCCTTGCCGCGGATCTGGAAGGCCATCAGCGCGCCGCCGTCCTCGAGGTTGATGCCGGCCCAGTCCCAGCCGGCGGCATTCGTCTCCAGCACCTGGCTCGACCACTCGTGATCCAGCCATGCCGTGCCCTTGACCTGCAGCGCCTTGCCGGCGCGGGTGACGGTGCCGCCGACGCGCAGCTGGGGCTCGCTGTAGTAATAGCTGGCGTGTTCCGGCCTGGGTCCCTTGCGCGAGAAGCCGGCGTCGCCCTGCAGCAGCAGGGGCTGGGTCGGCGCCAGCTGCAGATCGAAGGCCAGTTCGGCGCCGCGCACGCTGACCCGGTAGCGGCCGTCCGCGCCGCGCCGCATGGACCAGTCCTCGAGCTTGACGTCGGTGGTCCCGGTTCTGGCCCAGGCCAGGCCGAAGCCCTCGCGCGCACTGCGCTGGTCGTGCAGCAAATGGCCGGTGGCCGGGTCGGACAGCGCCGCGTGCCCGATGATCAGCTGCTTGGGTGCGAAGGCGCTGGGGTTGGCCGGATCGTGCTCGGTACGGCTGCGGAAGAAGGTGACCTGGAAGCCGAGCGGCTTGCCGTCGGGCGTCTCGAGCCAGCCGGTCACGTACCACCACTCGGTGCGGTGCTCGGGATGGGCGCCGAAGTCCTGTGGGAAGACCAGCGTGCGGCCGGGCGTCACCGGCGCGAATTGCGGCGGACCGGCCATGGCGGTAGCAGCCGCAAGCAGCAAGAGGAGGAACAGGCGCCGCAGCATCACCAGTCCTCCCGCACCGCGCGCACCGGTCCGCCGGACAATGCGTAACGCCCCGACACCAGCGCCGTCGCCACCGAGGCGCCGACCAGCACCGCAGCCACGCTGCCCAGCAGCGGCCAGGGCAGGTGCAGCTGCATGGTCCAGTGGAAGGACTGCGGGTTCACCACGTAGACCAGGATCAGGCTGATGAGCAGGCCGAGCGCGAAGCCGGTCGCGACGCCCAGCACGGTCAGCGAACCGCCCTCCAGCGCCAGGATGCGCAGCACCTGGCCGCGCGAGACGCCGACATGGCGCAGCATGCCGAATTCGCGCGCCCGCGCCAGGGTCTGGGCCGAGAAAGTGGCGGCCACGCCGGAGAGGCCGATGGCGATGGCGATGGCCTCCAGCAGATAGGTGACGGCGAAGCTGCGGTCGAAGATTTTTAGGCTGGCGGCGCGGATCTCGCCGGGACTGGCCAGCTGCAGGGTGGCGCCGAAGGGCAGGGCGCGCAGGCGCGCGGCGATGGTGTCCACCGTTACCCCCTTGGCCGCCCACAGCGCGGCATCGGTGACGGTGGCGTCGCCGGTCAGGCGGCGGTAATCGGCCAGGCGGACCACCACGGAGCCGGACTGGTTCGCGTAATCGCGCCAGACCCCGGCCACGAAAAAGGCCTGTTTGCGCCCGCCCAGCGGCAGTTCGAGGCGCTGGCCGGTGCGCACGCCGTACAGGTCGGTCATCGCTTCCGAGACCCAGACCGGCAGCGCGCCCGCGGGCGGCGGGACGTTGGTGCCGACCAGGGCCAGCAGGCGGCCCGGGTCCGCCGCGTCGATGTCGCGCGCGATCAGGGTGATGGCGGGACGCGCCGGGTCCAGCGTCAGCGGCCGGGTGCGCAGGAAGGCCGATTTCGACACGCCCGGCAGCGCCTTGATTGCGGCCTGCTCCTGGTCGCCGAGGCCGCCGGTGTTGCCACCGCTGGCGGTGCGCACATACAGGTCGGCGGGCAGGATGTGCAGGATCCAGTCGTCGACCGAGACCCGGAAGCTGGCCACCATGATGCCCATTGCGACCATCAGGCTGAAGCTGGCGAGCACGCCGCCCAGCGCGATCGAAGCCTGGCCGGGTGCGTTCGCCAGCCGCGCCAGCGCCAGGTTCAGCACCGGCGACTGCGCGGCGGCGGGCCGGCGCAGCTGCATCCTGTTCAGCAGCCGGAAGCTGCCGGCGGCCAGGCGCGGCATCAGGCCGATTCCGCCAATCAGCAGCAGGGCCACGGCAAAGTAGCCGAACAGCGGCAGTTCGAACACCGGCGGCGCGAAGGCGCACGCGGCGGCAAGTGCAAGGCAGAGCAGCGAAGGCCAGACCCGCGACAGGCGCTCCAGCGCGGTTTCGTCGTTGCCGGACTTCAGGGCCACGGCCGGGCGGGCGCGCGCCGCTTCCCATGCCGGCGCCGCGCAGCCCAGCAAGGCCACGCCCAGGCCGAGCAGGAAGAACACACCCGCCGCCACCGGCGTGAAGACGACGGTCGGCTTCACGCCGGGGAAGTAGCCGGCGCCGAGGTCGCCCCCGAAGAAGGCCAGCGCGGCGGCGGCCAGCCCGTAGCCGGCGGCGATGCCGAGCAGGGCGCCGATCACGCCCAGGCTCGCGCCTTCGACCAGCACCTGGCGCAGCAAGGCGTGGCGCGGCAGGCCGAGCACGCGCAGCAGCGCGAACTGGCTGCGCCGGCGCAGCACCGACAGGGCCTGGGTCGAGAACACCAGAAAGGCGCCGGTGAACAGCGCCACCAGTGCCAGCACCGTCAGGTTGACGCGGTAGGCGCGGCTCAGGTTGTTGTTGCGGCTTTCCTGGTTGGCGTCGTTCGGCGCCGCCACCGTGAAGCGGCCCGGGTAATCCTTTTCCAGCGCCGCCGCGAGACTGCGCTCGAAGGCGGCGCGGTCGACACCCTCGGCCAGCTTGAGGTCGACACGCGACAGCTTGCCGAGCTGCTTGAAGCGCCACTGCAGGGCGCCGATGTCCATCACCGCCAGGCGCTGGCCGCTGCGCGCGCGCAGGATGGGGCCGGCCACGCGCAGGGGGACGTCTTCGGTGCCGGCACGCAGCACCAGGGTGGCGCCGGCGCGCACGCCCAGCCAGGTTTGGGCCGCCGGCGACAGGAAGATGGTGTCGTCGCCCAGCACGTCCGATCCGCGGCCGTTTTGCGGCACGCCGCTCAGGTCGGGCGAGATGGCGCCGGCGCGCAGCGGATCCAGGCCGACGATCTTCAGCGAGCCGGGCTTGCGGGCCAGCGCGGCGTCGACTTCCAGCACCGGCGACGCCAGCGCCACGCCCGCATGCGTGGCCAGGCGCGGATAGATGCGCTCGTCGAACTGGGCTTCGCGTCCTGCCACCTGCAGGTCGGCCTGGCCGGCCAGGCTCTGGATCGCGGCGGAGAATTCGTTGAAGGCGGCGGCATTGATCAGGTGGATGGCGAAGCCCATCGCCACCCCGACCGCGATGGCGACGACCGCCAGCACGGCGCGCATAGGGTGCGCGCGCCACTCGCCGAACAGCAGCCAGCGCGAGAGCAGCCTCAGGCCGGACATTCCACCGCCAGGGCCTCGAGCTGGCGCCTCGCCTTGAGGCGCGCCGCCTCGTGTTTCGGACCGTGTACGGTGCGCGCGAGGTCTTCCTCGGCCCATTTGTGGCGCAGGCGCATCTTGTCGCATTTCTGGCGGCGTGCGTGCGCCACCCTGGCCTGCCTGGCCTCGGCTTTGGCCTCCTGCCCGGCGGCCTTTTCACGGGCGATGCGGGCCTTTTCGAGCGCCAGCAGGGTGCGGGCGTCGCCGCCCTGCGGGCCCATGGTGTCGGCGGGCGAGATGCCCACCGGTGGTGGCGGCAATGGCTTCGAGCTGCCTGCCGGGCAGGGCCGGTCGCTGTAGCTGGTCTTGCCGGCATCGACGCACTTGTACACGGACTGTGCGTGCACGGCGGTCGAGAGCAGGCTGCTTGCGAGAAGGAGTAAAAGGCGGGTCACGAAGGTCTCCTGGTCAAAGAATTTTGCCAGGGTTCATGATGCCCAGCGGGTCGAGAGCGGCCTTGATGGCACGCATCAGGTCCAGTTCGACCTGGGCCTTGTAGCGCGGCAGTTCGTCGCGCTTGAGGGCGCCGATGCCGTGCTCGGCGGAAATCGAGCCGCCAAAAGCCGCCACGCTGTCGTGCACGATGCGGTTGATGTCGCCCTGGTAGGCCAAAAAGGCATCATGTGGCGTGCCTGACGGCGGCGCGATGTTGTAGTGCAGGTTGCCGTCGCCGAGGTGGCCGAAGCAGACCACCTGCACGCCCGGCCAGGCCTGCGCCAGCAGCGCATCGGTCTTTTCGACGAAGTCGGCGATGCGCGAGATCGGCACGGAGATGTCGTGCTTGATGTTCTTGCCGTCGGCGGCCTGGGCCAGCGGGATGTGCTCGCGGATCGCCCACAGCGCGCGAGACTGCGCGATCGAGGTCGCGACCACCGCGTCCTGGGCCAGGCCGTCTTCCAGTGCGCTCTCGATGGTCCGTTCCAGCAGGCCAATGGCGTGCTGCTCGGATTCGTGGCTGGACAGCTCCAGCAGCGCGTACTGGGGATGCGTTGTCGGGAAGGGCTGCGGCAGGTCCGGGAAGTGCTTGCCGACCAGGCGCAGGCAGACGTCGCTCATCAGCTCGTAGCCGCTCAGGGTCGGGCCGGCGGTGTCCTGGGCGAGTTGCAGCAGGCCGAGGGCGTCGCGGCAGCTGTTCAGCGCGACCAGGGCCGTGATGCCGGCCTTCGGCTGCGGGAACAGTTTCAATACGGCGCCGGTGATGACGCCCAGCGTGCCCTCGGCGCCGATGTAGAGGTCGCGCAGGTCGTAGCCGGTGTTGTCCTTGCGCAGGCCGCGCAAGCCATCCCAGAGTTCGCCCTGGGCGGTCACGACTTCCAGGCCCAGGCAGAGTTCGCGCGTGTTCCCGTAGCGCAGCACCCCGGTGCCGCCGGCATTCGTCGCCAGGTTGCCGCCGATGGTGCAGCTGCCTTCGGCCGCCAGCGACAGCGGGAACAGCATGCCTGCGGCGCTTGCGGCCTGCTGGATGTCGTGCAGGATGCAGCCGGCGTCTACGGTCATGGTGCGGTTGACCGGATCGACGGCGCGGATATGGTTCAGGCGGCGCAGCGACAGCACCACAGCGCGGCCGGAGTCGTCGGGCACGCTGCCGATCACCAGGCCGGTACGCCCGCCCTGTGGCACCACCGGCACCCGGTGCGCGGCGCACAGGCGCACCAGGCCCGCCACCTGCCGGGTATCGGCGGGGCGCAGCACGGCGCGCGCGCGGCCGGTGTAGCGGCCGCGCCAGTCGGTCAGGTAGGGAGAAACGTCGGCATCGTCCGTCAGTACGTGTTCGGCGCCGATCAGCTCGCGGCAACCCGCGACGAAGACATCTGAAGCGGAATCAGTCATGCGGCACTTTGACCTTGTCGAGCAGCTCCTTGGCCAGCTTCTGCGCCTGCTTCTTGTAAGGCCGCAGGTAGAGCAGGGCGAACACGAAGTAGCAGCAGACCAGCAGCACCTCGCCCAGCGCCATCAGGCGCGAGATCTCGCCCTTGTCGCTCCAGGCCCGGACCGCGCCCTCGATGAAGTAGATCAGGATGACCATCGACGACCACTGCAGCGTGTAGAGGTCGCGCTTGATCACGCCGCGCAGCGGCAGCAGCAGCGGCAGGGCCTTGAGCGCCAGCAGCGAGCCGCCCGGATGCAGCGGCGCCACCACGATTTCCCAGGCCAGCAGCCAGACGCACAGGATGACCAGGCTGGTCACCGCCCCAGTATGAAATACCCGATGCACTTGCATTGCCTATTCCATCCCTTGCAGGTTGCGGCTCGCCAGCGCCAGGCGCCGGCCCAGCGCGATCGCCAGCCGCTTCTCGTCGTCCGTGATCGGGCGGTTGCCGTCCACGCCGGACCAGTGGGTCGCGCCGTAGGGGCTGCCGCCGCTCTCGGTGGTCATCAGTTCCGGCATGGTGTAGGGCAGGCCCATCACCATCATGCCGTGGTGCAGCAGCGGAATCATCATCGACAGCAAGGTCGACTCCTGGCCGCCGTGCAGGCTCCCGGTGGAAGTGAACACGGCCGCCGGCTTGCCCGACAGGGTGCCGGACAGCCACTGCGCCGAGGTGCCGTCGAGGAAGTACTTCATGGCCGCCGCCATGTTGCCGAAGCGGGTAGGGGAACCCAGCGCCAGTCCGGCGCATTCCGCCAGGTCCTCGAGCTCGACATAGGGAGCGCCGCTCTTCGGGATGTCGGGCTCGGTCGCCTCCGCCACGGTGGACACGGCCGGCACGGTGCGCAGGCGCGCCTCCGCACCGGGTACGCTCTCGACGCCCTGGGCGATGAGCTCGGCCAGTTTGCGTGTCTTGCCATGACGTGAGTAATAGAGGATGAGGATGATCGGATTGGTTGGGTTCATCGTTGGTATTATAGGGCGGTTTATTCCTTCAACGCGTCCAGATGCTCTCGAAAACCGTCTCCACCATTTCCCGTTCCACCAGCGAGATGATCAACGTCGGTGTCGACATGGTGCGCGGCCTGACCTGGCTTGAAGCGCGCGACCTGGTGCGATTCGCGCGCAAGCGCCTGCTGGACGAAAAACTGCCGCAGGTGGCAGGCAGCCTGACCTTCACCACCACGCTGGCGCTGGTGCCCCTCCTGACCATCGTGCTGGCGATTTTCACGACTTTCCCCATCTTCGGGCAGCTGCGCTCGGCGCTCGACCATTATTTCGTGCAGATGGTCATGCCGAAGGCGATCGCCAACACGATCACCTCGAACCTGACCCAGTTCGCCAGCAAGGCGACCAGGCTGTCGGCGGTGGGCGCGGTGGCGCTGGTGCTGACCACCGCCGCGATGATCGGCATGATCGAGCGCGCCTTCAACCAGATCTGGCGCGTCAAGCGTCCGCGTCCGCTGGTCCAGCGGGTGCTGATCTACTGGGCCCTGGTGACCCTGGGGCCACTGCTGTTCGGGCTGTCGCTGACCCTGACTTCGCAGCTGTTCAGCGCCACCACGGGGCTGATGAGCGCGATTCCGCTGGTCGGCGCGGTGTTCTATACAGTGGTGTCGGTGGCCCTCACCACCGGCGCCTACACGCTGCTCTACATGACGGTGCCGAACCGCTGGGTCGACTGGCGCGACGCGCTGTGGGGCGGGCTGGTGGCGGCGATCGCCTTCGAGGTGGCCAAGCGCGTGTTCGCGATCTTCATCCGCCAGTTTCCGACCTACGCCATCATCTACGGCGCGCTGGCCGCGCTGCCGCTGTTCCTGCTGTGGATGTACCTGTCCTGGCTGATCACCCTGGTCGGCGCGCTGCTGACCGCCGCGCTGCCGGTGGTGAAGTACGAGCGCTGGTGGTACGAGCCGGTGCCGGGCGGGGCCTTCGTGGACGCGATGGCGATCCTGAAGGTGCTGCACGGCGGCGCGGCCATCACCGGCACCGCGCTGGTGACCGGCGCCCAGATCCGGGCCCACACCCGCATCGGCTACGAGGAGATGAACCAGCTGCTGGAGCAGATGGTGGCGGCGGGCTGGGTCGGCCGCGTGCATGCCGAGGAAAGCGTGCAAGTGATCTGGGGCCGCGGCGCGCGCGAGGGCGGTGACGGCTGGGTGCTGCTGGTCGACCCCGCCCTGATCCGCCTGTCCGATGTGTACCGCCGCTTCGTGTTCGGCGGTGCAGCGCTCGACGCTGGCGCAGGGCCGGGGACCATGGCGGGCGGCCTCGAGGCGCCGGTGTCGCCGTTGGCGCTGGACACGGCCGCGCTGGCGCGGCGGGTCGAAACTGCGGTCGAGCGCGGCCTGGACCAGACTTTGGCGGAGCACTTCGCGCAATAATGTCGTGTTTGCCGACTGCGTCGCTGCCGGATCAATGCTTTTGCAATAGTGGCAAGGAAACGGTCGGATCGCCCAGAATGACCACCGTCTGCCTGTCCAGTGCCACGAGCCGCCGGTACAGTGCCCAGTTCCGCATGCCGGGCACGTTCTGGTTGACCTGCACGATCGCGTCGTTCAAGGAGCCGAAGAAGGCACCGGCCTCCTTGAAATGATCGCGCAGCGCATAGCCGATAGGTGTGCGCATGTCCTGCTGGAACAGCTGCGTGTACAGGGCGTCGCACAGCACGCGCACGAGCACTTGCTTGGTAACGGGGTCGCGCATGGTCCAGTCGAACGTGGGCTCGACGTGTCCCACGAAGGCGCGCAGCGGCGACGGCGCGCCGAGCAGGGCGCGCGGCAGCGGGGCGACCGTGGCCCCGGCTGCGGCTGCGACGCCGTTGACGATCCGGCTGATGTTGGCGTCGTGGGCGAGCAGGCCGGCATAGCGCGACCGCGAGTCCGAGCCGGCGGCGCAGCAGGCGTGCGCGTACCAGATCGCCCCCGACGGCTGCCACGCCTGCAGTTCCTCGATGCGCAGCACTTCATGATTGATGTCGACCGGCAGGCCCAGCTGGGCTGCCAGGCTGGCGCCGTCGCCCAGCGGGCCGGTCATGCCATGGCTGGTCGTCACGACCAGGCCCGGCTTGCGTTCGGCGAGCGCCGAGACCAGGGCGGCCCGTGTGCCTTGCGCGCCCTTCAGGCGCAGGCGCTGCCCGAGGTCGGCGTCTTGTTCCACGCTTTGCCACAGGCGGTCTGCGACGGTGCGCTCCATCAGCCAGCTGATGTCGGGCGCGCCGTGGTCGACGCTCCACACGACCGGCGCGCGCACTTCGCAGGCGCCGGTACGCCAGTCGCTCAGCAGCGCTTCGATGTAGTTGTCGAGCGCGCGACCTTCGAGGTCGAGGCGGCCGACATAAGTCGACATGTTCAGCGCATATTGCACTTCCCACGGGATCAGCGCGGGCGAGGCGTAGATGAGCAGGTAGCGGGGGATACGGTCTTCACCGTCTCCGGGGGTGGGGGCGGCAATATCGAGATCGCGGGCCTTGCCGTCCGCGCCGTAGCGGCGCAGGTGGCTGTTGCCGTGCCGGGGCATCCAGCGCAACACCGGCGATCCTGGCCGCGCTGCGAGCAGGGCCTGGATCGCCGCTGGCGCATCGGCTGCGGTGGCGCGCCCGGCAGGCTCCAGGGCTTCGTTCTCGGGCAATAGCAGGCCCCAGCCGACGTCCGGATGCTCCCAGCGGCGCTGGTCGACAGGGACAGCCGGGGCCAGCATGTGCAAAGGAAGCTCGTCGCGCGGCTTGACCTGCGCCCAGGGTGTGTTCGCCGGCAAAGGATTCGTATTCGGTGGCTCGCCACCGCTCCAGGCATTGATCTGCACGCTTTCGGGGCGTTCGATCGGCGCAGGCGTTTTGGATGGCGTCATGCGGGGAAGTTCCCGAAGGGGTCTGGCCGCAAGGCCAAGGGCACCACGGGCGGCCGGTCCAGCAGGGCCAGCACCTGGTTACGCAGTTCGAGTGGCGTGTTCCATGGCAGGCTCCGCAGCGAGCGCGCCACCAGCGCGATCCGCTTGCGCATTTCCTCGTCGGGTTTTTCCCTGGCAGGAGCGAGGCCGACCCGCAAGGGTGTATAGCGTTCGTACAGGATAGGGAGGCACCAGCGACCGAACGTCTCTTCACGGGCATTCTGCGTCGCGTCGTACAGTCGCGTACGCGCTTGATTGACCGCAGGACCGAGGTCGATCATCGAGGTCCCGCCGGCCGCCAGGCCATTGATGGCGTTGCCGATGATCTCGAAAGCATGTCGGTAGAAGACCTCGGCGAATACGCTGGCATCGTCGGAGTTGATCGGCTCGGCCATGCCGATCGTGACGGGCGAGCCGGACTTGGTCAGGCCGCCGGCCATCGAGAACAGGCCGGGCGTTTCCTGCGCGCTCGAACAACTGCTCAATACGGTTAACCACACGGTGTCGAGCGAGCTCAGGATCTGCGTAAGACGGTCGGCCGAGAGGTAAATCGAACCGCTGGCCTCGGATTCTCCGTCATGGTCGTGATCGCTGATGGAGGCGAATTCGAGCAGTTGGACGTTGTCCTTTGCATAGCCATGGCAAAAGAAATGCAGGATCTGGACCGGACCTTCCAGGATCGCCCGTTCGATGGCGACTGCACTCTCGGGAATCGGGGCGACGCGAATGCCGGGCAGGGCGCCTGCCGCGCTGTCAGTTTCAGCCTGGTTCAACAGATCTTGTTCGCCCAGATAGATCGTCGCTTCGATCTCCAGTCCCCATTTGCGTGCGCCGGCCACGGCAGCCGTGATGGCTGCGAATTCGCTGGCGGCGTTGACGTTGCTGGGCGAAAGAAAGGCAAGCATTCGGATCGGCTTCGAAAAGATCCGCAAGCCGGTGGTGGTGCCCGCGGTACTCCATGCGATCCGCTTCAGGCTGCAGGGGCCTTTCAGCGCCAGGAAGCAATCGGGGTGGTTGAACAGGGCTTCCCACCTGTAGGACTCGGCGGCCGTGGTCGCCATGACGAACTGCAGGTTTGCCTGATCCTGTGCAAGGGTGCCGAAAAGCTGTTCCAGTTCGGCTCGCACGGCAGAATGTCCGCACAGGGCCTCGCGAAGCGACTCGCCGTAGGACATGACATTGGTCTTGGTTCGCAAAGGCGGCAGCACGCCTGGCGGCAGCGGAAATCGCTCGAATTCCAGTGCGTTCGGGTAGTCGACATCGCTTTCGAGCAGGCGGAACTGCACACCGCCCTGGCCCTTCGCGATCTCGACGGTTGTAGTGCGGTTGGTCATGTTATTTGCCGTCCTTCCAGTTGCGCACGTAATTGCCGATGAGGTTTTCAATTTCGCGCAGGGTGTCGGCCGTGGCCGGGTCCGTCACGGTGGGGGGCGCGGCGCCTTTTGCGGGTGGCGCCCCCAGCAGCACGTCGCCGGCGGTCTTCCGCACTTCCTCGAACGTGGCCGATTCGAGGAAGCGCTGGGCCGAGCCGACCCAGTTCGGTGGTACGCTCTGGTTGGCGTCGGCAACGCCGGGCAGTGCATGTGAAACCTTGCTCCACAGACGCTCGGTCAAGGGGGCGCGCTTGGCCAGCAGGCGCGCGCCTTCGCCGAGTACCGAGGACGCGGCCGCCGCCGCCGGCGTCTGGGCGCCGCGCACGAACCCCGGCTGACAGTACAGGAAGCCGTCGCCGAGCAGGCTGGCGCTCGCCGGTTTGTCGGCGCCGACCAGCTTCAGGGCGTTGCGCAGCGCGGATTCGCCGCGGGGGCCGGTCAGCGGGTGGAACAGCGTGGCGCCTGACCAGCGATGGGCCAGGCTGTCGGCGACATACGCCAGCGCCTGCGGCTGCTCCGGAACCTCGGGCAGCAGGGTCACCAGCCAGGCGCCGGAACGGTTGAGCAGCAGGCAGATCTCCTCTTCGTCGATCGCATTGAAGGGACTGTCGTTTTCACGCGCCGAGGGCGAACACGAGAGGATGAGCTCTGCCCCGGTGTCGGTGCGCTGGGCACGGCACAGCAGGAAGACGGCGTCGATTCCGCGTGGCGCCATCGTTTCGGCGATCCAGTTCGACCAGGGCGCCGAACGCAGGATCGGTACGTGCTGCGCGCGCTGGATGCGCAGCGCCTCGGCCGCGGTCACGGTCTTGTCGGGCTTGTGGAATGCCACGCGCGTATCGTCGCTGGTCCGGTCAAGCAGCGGGAGCCACTGCGCGCTGCAGAATACGTGGACCCGGGTGCCGGTGCGTTCCGAGCCGCGCAGGATCGCGCGAATCAGTGCACGCACCCGGTCGACGGTTCTGACCGCGTTCGAGAGGTCCGGACCGGGATCGACCAGCAGCGCGGTTTCGAGGACGTCGGAACGCCGGGCCGGCCGCTGCGGAAAATCGGGCAGGCGCAATACAGGCCGATGCAGCGCCTGCCCGATCGCCCCTTCCCACAGCGCGGTACCGAGCATGCCATAAGGCCTTGCCAGCTTGAGCCAGAGGGGTTCGCTGCTCGCGTCGCCTTCGAGCGTGCGCAGGCGTGCCCCCAGCTCGCGCACGAAGAGTTCGCAGATATACGGACCGCC
>Ga0265798_10004881_pt1 | contig 18328 bp, 13 predicted proteins | sample P3T30metagenome_FD_192430 | JGI IMG/M metagenome (GOLD analysis project Ga0265798, IMG submission 192430) | Plant litter microbial communities from East Loma Ridge, Irvine, California - P3 T30 | ecosystem: Environmental > Terrestrial > Plant litter > Unclassified | place: USA: California... | reverse complement strand
CGACCTATAACATTGCCTCGCTGACCAAGCCACTGACTGCCGAAGTGGTATTGCGACTGGCGTCGAAAAAAGTCCTCGGTCTGGATGAGCCGATGTTTTACCACTGGATTGATCCTGACGTGAGTTCCGATCTCCGGAGTCGGGCCCTGACGGCACGTTTTGCTCTTTCTCATCAGACAGGTTTTCCTAACTGGCGCGACACTAAGACAGGGATGAAATTCATTTTCGATCCGGGAACACAGTGGGGTTATTCAGGTGAAGGCTACCAATATGTATTGCGTTTTTCCGAGAAAAAAACAGGCAAGCGTTTCGATATCCTGGCGCGCTCACAGCTCTTCGAGCCGGGCGGCATGTCGCACACCACCTTCACGGACCAGCCCTGGCTAAGAGAGCGGATTGCCTTGCCAAGCGATGCATTAGGGAAATACATGACGCCGCATATAGCCGAGCGACCCAACGCTGCGGATCTGGTATATACGACCGTGGCGGACTATGCGAGCTTCATGATCGAGGTCATGCGGGATGAGGGTTTGAGTTCAGAAGTCGCACGTGAGCGGCGGCGCATACAAGTCGACTTGCGCAATCTTCGCTGTGCAGGAGACAAAGCGGCGACCTGTCCCGAGCGCATCGGCTTTGGTCTTGGCTGGGAAATCCTAGATTTCGCCGGGGATATCATCTTCATGCACACGGGCAAGGATGATGGAGTATTTACTTTTGCTTACCTTAGCAAATCTACACAAGATGGGCTGGTGATTCTGACCAACGGAGATAGCGGACATAAAGCCGTACTTCCAGTGCTTGAAAAGCTGGGGGCAAACCCGCGCTTTCTGGCGTATCTGCGGGCGCAGGTTAATTAGCCATGCTCATTCAAAACAGCACAGCATAACCAGGAAAACATATGAAACAACGACCTGCCACCGGGTACAGTAAGATAATTGCGGCACCCCTTCTTCTGCTTTGTTGTAGCGTTTTTGCAGCCGAAAACAAGACGCTTGTCGCACCGCTGTTCGACACTATCGCCGCCCTCGATGCGGACGTATTCGACGCATTCAACAAGTGTAGCGAACCTGCTCAGCTGCAAAAACACGCAGGCTATTTTGTTCCCGATGTCGAGTTCTATCACGACAACGGTGGAGTGACCTGGAGCAGAGAAAGCATGATCGCCAATACTAAAAAGAACGCCTGTGGAAAATTTTCGCGAGAGATCATGCCAGGAACCCTGCAAGTCTTCCCCATAAAGGACTACGGCGCGATCGCGCAAGGTTCCCATCGGTTCTGCCAGTTTGACACGAAAGCGTGCGATGGCGTCGCAGAGTTTGTCATGATCTGGGTAAAGACGGACGGCGCATGGAAGATTACACGAGTGCTCAGCTATGGCCACAGAGCCGCCAAATAAGTATCGGATAGTATCGATAAGGCCCGCCAACAATTCGATACGCTAACCGCCCAACGGCGAAAGCTCCGGGACATTATGAGGTCGCGACAGGCCAGTGTCGGCCCAAAGCAGACCTTCACGCAGCTATGTTCTGCTACCTGAGGCAGGCATCCGCAAAGGCATGGTCACTACACGTTCGACCGAATTGCCCGACATGTGCCAGTCATTGATTACCAGTTCAACTTCGCTTACGTTCATACGACCGGTGGATTCGTCCCGAAGGCTGGCATCGCTAGGACAAAAGCGACGCGCGGCCCGAGAAAGAAAAGCTGTCGGGTCGCCTGGTTCCCAGCAGTATCCATCTGTTCGTACTATTCACAAAGACCAAGGTTGACGGGTATCGACCCGGAGTACACGTTCGCTAATCCGTTAAGTAAGCCTACAGTGACACCCTGAACAAGACACCGCGGTATTACAGAGCAGCTCATCAGGCGTCCTCAGCAGCGCTGTCTAGATTGAGAGCCATTTCCCATCTATCAAGTCCTGGCCCATATCCCTCGAGAATGATGCGCTCTGGTACAAATCCAAATTGCGCATAGAAACCCTGGGTATGCTGGCTCGTGTCTAATCGAATTTTTGTAATTGCAGGCATAGCACTGGCTGTGTTCAGCCTCGCTACGGTAAGCATTTTCCCTAGTTCGGTGCAGCTGGGCACGGGCCTACGCCGCCGCAAGCTGCATGGCGCGCAATGGCCGATGATGCTCAGCGGCGCGCAGTCAGCGCTGGCCGGCGGGTTCTTCATCTACAGCGCCGCGCTGCCGGCCGAGCCGTCGATCGCGAGCGTCACCGGCTACGCCGGCTTCGGGGCCTTCTACTTCATGCTGGCGGCAGGCGCGCTCGGGCTGCGGCTGTACAAGGCGCGGCAGTCATGATGCAATCCATGCCGCTCCTGCGCCCTAGCGCTTGGGCGCCATCAGGTCGAGCAGGATCGCCGTCTCGGCCTTGATGGTGTTGGTCAGGGTCGGCTTCAGGTCCGGCGCCCACTGCGGCGAGTGCGTTCCCGGCACCGGCATGCCGGCCTTCCTGGCCGCCTCCAGGCGCCCCGCCTCCACCGCGCCCACGTGCAGCAGCAGCGCCTTGACGCCCGGCTGCTGGCCATACATCGCGAAGTCTTCCGACGTCATCTTGGCCGGCATCTCCTTCACGAATTCCGGGCCCACCGCGCGCTCGACCGCCTTCACCGCGCGCGCCATCAGTTCCGGATCGTTATAGACCGAATCGGTGCCCGGCTTGACCTCGACCAGCGGTTCCTTGGGCGCGCCGGCGGCCAGCGCCTCGCCCTTCGCTTCGCGCGCGATGCTGGCCAGCACGCGCCGGCGCACCTCGGGCCGGAAGGTGCGCACCGTCAGGCCCAGTTTCACCTGGTCGGGCACGATGTTGGCCACCGTGCCGCCCTGGATGCTGCCGACCGTGATCACGGCCGGGTCGAGCGGATTGTTCTCGCGCGAGACCAGGGTCTGCAGCGCCATCACCAGGCGCGCCGCCATCACCACCGGGTCGCGCGTTTCGTGCGGCACCGCGCCGTGGCCGCCCTGGCCGAACATGGTGATGGTGACCGTGTCGGCCGAAGCGCGGAACGGCCCCGCGTGCCACATCACCGTGCCCGAAGCCATCGAGGCGTCGTCGTGCATCGACAGCGCGTAGTCCGGCTTGGGGAAGCGCGTGAACAGGCCATCCTTGAGCATGGCCGCGGCGCCGCTGAGCGACTCTTCGGCCGGCTGCCCGATCAGCATCAGGGTGCCGCTCCAGGCCTTGCGGTTCTGCGCCATCAGCTGCGCGGTGCCGAGCCAGGCCGCCATGTGCAGGTCGTGGCCGCAGGCGTGCATCACCGGCACCGTCTCGCCGGCCGCGTTTTTGGTCGTGACCTTGCTGGCGAACGGCAGCCCGGTCTTTTCCAGCACCGGCAGCGCATCCATCTCGGTGCGCAGCATGACGGTCGGGCCGGGACCGTTCTTCAGGATCGCCACCACGCCGGTGCCGCCGACGCCGGTGGTCACCTCGAAGCCGAGCGCTTTCGCGCGTTCGGCCAGGCGGGCCGCGGTCTGGCGTTCGTTGAAGCCCAGTTCCGGATTGGCGTGCAGCTCCTGGTAGAAGGTTTCGAGTTTCGGATACCCGGCCGTGAGCTGGGCGTCGAACGGGGCCGGCAGCGAGGCGGCGTGGACCTGGGTCACTGCAATCGTCAAGCCTGCTGCAATCATGGTGCGACGGAAGGTGCGTGGAAGTGGCATCGGGTCTCGCTTGAACGGTTGGGGAGATGGTGTTCCGATTCATTCTACAGGTGGCCGACGTGCGGCAGCGCACTGGGTCCGGCCACTGCCTGCCCCCCCAAATGGGGGGTTGCGGCCGCCACTTTCGCATCGCGGAACGCTCGCCCAGGCGGCCGATAATGGTCCGGCCGGCAGCGCCCGGCGCATCAGCACCGCGACCTCGCCGCACCGGCGGCGCGGCGTCCCCTCCTGAAAGGACACCACCATGAGCAACGCACGCACCATCGACACCGTCACCGCCCGCGACGGCGCCGTCATCCACTTCACCGACTGGGGCCACGGCATCCCGGTGGTGTTCAGCCACGGCTGGCCGCTGTCGGCCGACGCCTGGGAAGACCAGATGCTGTTCCTGGCCGACCACGGCTTGCGCGTGATCGCCCACGACCGCCGCGGCCATGGCCGCTCGAGCAAGGCCTGGCACGGCAACGACATGGACACCTACGCCGACGACCTGGCGACCCTGCTCGAGACCCTCGACATCACCGGCGCCACCCTGGTCGGCCATTCGACCGGCGGCGGCGAGGTGGCGCGCTACATCGGCCGCCACGGCACGGGGCGCGTGGCCAAGGCGGTGCTGGTCGGGGCCGTGACGCCGCAGATGGTGGTCTCGCCGTCCAACCCGGACGGCGTGCCGATGTCGGTGTTCGACGGCATCCGCGACGGCGTGCTGGCTGATCGTGCTCAATTTTTCCTCGACCTGAGCACGCCGTTCTACAACTTCAACCGCCCCGGCGCCAAGGTGTCGGAAGGCATGCGCCAGTCGTTCCTGATCCAGGGCCTGCAGTGCAGTATCAAGAGCGCCTACGCCTGCGTCAAGCAGTTCTCGGAGACCGACTTCAGCGCCGACCTGCACAAGATGACGATCCCGACCCTGGTGATCCACGGCGACGACGACCAGATCGTGCCGCTGGCCACCACTGCGCGGCGCGCCGTCGAGATGCTGCCGCAGGGCCGCCTGTCGGTCTACGAGGGCGCCGGCCACGGCCTGCCGTCGACCCACAAGGACCGCCTCAACGCCGAGCTGCTGGCCTTCCTGCGCGGCTGATGGCGGGCCTGCATCGCAAGCGCATGAGCGCCGACGCACCGGCGCCGATCCCCGGCGCCGCGTCGGCGCGGGCGGTCGGCGCCGCGATCGCCGCCGGCACCCTGACGTCGCGCCAGGCCACCGGCTGGTACCTGGAGCGCATCGCGCGCCTGAACCACGGGCCGGCCGGCCTGAACTGCGTTCGCAGCGTCTCGCCGCTGGCGCTGGCGCAGGCCGACGCCGCCGACGCCGAACTGGCCGCCGGGCGCCGGCGCGGCCCGCTGCATGGCGTGCCGTTCCTGGTCAAGGACAATATTTTCACCGTGGACGGCTGCCCCGCCTCGGCCGGCAGCCTGGCCCTGGCCGGCTTCGTTCCGCCGTACGAAGCGACGCTGGTGCGGCGCCTGCGCGCAGCCGGCGCGGTCCTGCTGGGCAAGACCCACATGACCGAGTTCGCCGACTTCGTGTCGGACACGATGCCGTCCGAATTCAGCGGCGTGGGCGGCGTGGTGCGCCATCCGCTCGGCCTGCATGCCGGCTTGCATACCGGATTACGCTACGGCCGCGGCCTCGGCTCCAGCGTCGGTTCGGCGGCGGCGGTGGCGGCCGGCCTGTGCGCGTTCGCGATCGGCACCGAGACCCAGAATTCGATCCAGTCACCTGCGCTGCACAGCGCGGTCACCGGCTTCAAGCCCGGCGTGGGCCGGGTCAGCCGCCACGGCGTGGTGCCGCTGGTGCCGAGCCAGGACGCGCCCGGCCCCTTGACGCTGAGCGTGGACGACGCGGCGCTGGTGTTCGACGCCATCGCCGGGGCCGACATGAACGACACCGCCACGCTCGCCATTTATCCGGACGACGACGTCGCCGGCGCTTCGCTGCGGGGACTGCGGATCGGCATCCCACGCCGCTTCGTGGCCGATACGGTGCTGCAGCCCGGCCGCGAGGCCGCGTTCGCGCACGTGCTGTCGCTGCTGGCCGGCGCCGGCGCCGTCATCGTCGACCCGTGCGACCTGCCAAGCGCCGCGGCCCTGCATGAGGTGCGCTCGAGCGTATTTCGCACCGAGTTCAAGGACAGCCTGAACACCCTGCTGGGCGCCCTGCATCCGTGCGGCATGACCTCGCTGGCCGACATCATCGACTGGAACCGGGCGCATCCAGCAGCGATTCCCTATGGCCAGTCGCTGCTGGAAGCGGCGAATGCGACGGCCGGCGTACTGGCGCCGTCCTACATCGCGGACCGTCGCCGCGACGTCGTGCTCAGTCTCGACGACGGCATCCACGCCGCGCTGCGCGCCGGCCGGGCCGACGTGCTGCTGGTGCCGATGGCGGCGGCGGCGAAAGCCAGCGGCAAGGCGGGCGCGCCGGTGGTCGCGCTGCCGGCAGGCGCCGATGCCGATGGGCTGCCGTTCGGGGTGACGGTGCTGGCGGCGCCCGGCCAGGACCGCACCGTGCTGCGCGCGGCGGCGGCGATCGAGGCGCTGCTCTCACGTCGCTGATGCCCGACCCTGGCCGGTGCCCGCTGACCGGGCAGGACGGATCCGGCGTCACGAAGCGCGCGATCCGTCTCCGGCGCCGCACCCACAGCAGCGCCAGCACCAGCAGCAGCGCCGCGCAAGCCATGCCGACCCGCGCCAGCATCAGCAAAGGCGACGCCGCGCCGCCTTCGCGTAGCGCACGGATGCGGTTGGCGTCGATACGCACCGGATTGTTGCCGAACTCCTGGACAACGTAATTGGTGACCTCGGCCACGTCACGATCGGTCAGCTCGGCCGCGAAGCCCGGCATGCCCTGCCCCTCCTCGGGCCACACGCCTTCTAGAATCGCCATCGCCACGTTGTCCGCGTTCGGCTGACGCAGCACCGGATGGTTGCGCAGCGCCGGCAAGCCGCGCACGCCCCCGCCGCCGATCTGGTGGCAGGACGCGCAGTTGTTGCGGTACAGGCGTTCGCCACTGCCGATCGATCCGGCGCTGGCGTCGATGTCGCGTGCCGCCACCGTCACCGCGACCGGCGGCGGCAACGCCGCATGCGCGGTCGGCGGCAGGTCTTGCAGACAGGTCGCGACGGCCGCGATGTCCTGCGGCGCCATCTTCGAAAAACTCTTGTCGATCGCTTCGCGCATCGGCCCGCCGGCCGTGGCGCCGTTGCCGGCATGGCCGGTGCGCAGTTAGTCGACCAGCGCCGCGTGGTCCCAGCCTGGCTTGCCCGGCGTGATGTCCGGCGCATGCCAGGTGCCGAGGTATCTTATAGAAGAGTTCAGCAAAAGCTTTACTGGCAGTCGGGTTTTGCCGGCCGCGGCGCGCGCGATCTCACGGCGTTGTCGCCACTTGTGGCGCTGCAGCGGTCACGGCGACGGCCACTGCGGGCGCCGCGCTGCGCAGGCCCAGCATGAAGCCGAGCGCGAACAGCAGCGCCGCCGCGGCGACGGCGGAGAAAGCGGCGAGCGCCGCAAGGCGGGGCGTGAGGTTGAAGCGGTATTGCATCGGTTGACTCCGCAAACTCATTCAGGAAGAAAATTGCACATCGGCGCCGAGAGAGCGGTCCGCAGCGGCGCCTGCCTGCTGTCCCATCAGTCCCGTCGCACCAGCCGCCTGAACCGTTCGAACAGCCCCGGCGGCTTCCCGGCCTGGCCGAGGGCCCGGCCCTGCTGGTCGAAGCGCGCCGGCGCGTCCAGCGCGACGCCGTCCCGGTACATCGTCTCTTCCATCAGGACGCCGTTCTGCCAGTAGCGCCTGAGCGGGCCATCCAGCTGGCCGGCTGCCAGCTGCAGCTGCGCGCTCAGCTGGCCGGCGTCGTCGAACGACAGCGACTCTCCATTGGCCACGCCATCGACCATGGTCCTGGCCGCGACCCGGCGCCCGCTGACGAAGGTTTCCAGCAGCCCGTGCGCCAGCCCGTGGCGGAAGGCGCAGCGCTGCACCAGCACGCCGTCGGCGTCGTACACCGCCATCACGCCATGCAGCTTGCCGGCCTCGAACTGGGCCAGCAGCGCCAGGTTGCCGGCGTCATCGAACTGTTCCTGCAGGCCGTGCAGCAGGCCGCCGGCCATCCGGCTGCGCCGCCGCAGCCGGCCGTTGTCGCCGTATTCCTCCACCGGAGCCGTGTCGTCGGACGCGTCCATCGGTTCACCTCCGCCGGCGTGCCGACGTCGCTGTCGTCAGGCGCCGGCACCGGCGCCGGCGCGGGGCATCACGTCGTCGAGCGTGGCGTCGAAATCGAAACGAAACACGCCGGCCTCGTCGGCGCCGGTAGCGGTCGCGCAAATGGCCACCCGCGCCGTCGCCGGCCGCGCGCCATCCTGCGTCACCTCGACCCGTACCTGACGCAGGCGCGGTTCGTACAGCACGATGGCGCGCGTGATGACGCGTTCCCAGCATCGCAGGTCGGCGCCCGAATACGGCGACAGCGCCTGCGTGTCGGGCAGGCCATAGTCGAGCGCGGTTGGCCCGCCGCCGAGGAACTGGGCGATCGTCAAGCCGTTGCGGGCGTTGAACAGGCGCACCAGATCGAGGCGCAGCGACAGCTGCAGGGCTTCGCTGGGCGTCAGGCGCACGCCGCTGCACGCCAGCGCGACGGCGCAGAAGCGGGCGAACCGGGGGAGCACTGCTGCAGGAGCTAAAGAATGCATGAGCGTTCACCAATCATCGGGTCGAAAGACAGGCGCCAGCGCTGTCCAGACGCTGGCCGGATTCGTTGCTTGACCCGATGGTAGATAACGCCCGCCACGTAACACAAGTAACAGCGACCGACAACACCGCCGGGCGACAGGTGCGCGTGCATCACTACCATTTGTGAAAACAAATTCCCGCTAGTAGATATAAGAGTGCTACCATTAATTATTGCTATTTGGCTACTATGGCACTCGATACTCCGACCCGCCCTGCCGCTGCCACCGCCCACTCCCCTGCCCCCGCCGGCAGGAAAACGGCGCGCTTCCGCTTTGGCGCGTGGCTGGTCGACCCGGGCACCAACGCCATTCGCCAGGGCGACGAGCTGCGCCAGATGGAGCCGCGCACGATGGACGTGCTGGTGGCCCTGTGCCACGCCGATGGCGCGATCGTGAGCAGCGAGCAGCTGCTGGAAACATGCTGGGGCAGCACCCTGCACGGCGACAGCCCGGTGCACAAGAACATCGCCCAGCTGCGCCGGCTGCTGGGCGACCAGGCCACCGCCCCGGTCTTCATCGAGACCATCCGCAAGCGCGGCTACCGCACCGTGGCGCCGGTCGACTTCGATCGGGACGATGCCGGGCGCGCAGCGCGCTGGGAACGCGGTTCGCCGTTTCGCGGCCTGTTGCCGTTCGACGAAAGCCACGCCGCCGTATTCTACGGCCGCGACGAAGCGACCCAGCGCCTGGTGGCCGCCGCGCAGGCGCAGATCGCGAGCGGCCTGGCCTTGCTGCTGCTGCTCGGCCCAAGCGGCGCCGGCAAGACCTCGCTGGTGCAGGCCGGCCTGCTGCCGGCGCTGGCGCGCCCGCCAACCGGCGGCGCCGCGTTATTGGCAGCGCTCAGCTTCGATGTCGCCGACCAGGGCGAGCAGCCGCTGCTGGTGGCGCTGGCCGGCGCCCTGCTCGACCTGCAGATCGGCGACTGCTGGGTATTCGACAACGACAACGCGGTGGCGCTCGGCCAGCGGCTGGCGCATGCCCCCGACGACGTCGTCGCGCAACTGCGCCAGGCGCTCGCCGGCCGCGTACCAGGCCTGCGCTTCGCCCTCTTCATCGACCGCTTCGAGGCCCTGTTCAATGCCAACCGCATCACCGAAGCGGAGCGCACGGCTTTTCTCGCGACGCTGGAACGCCTGGCGCGCAGCAACTGCTGCTTGGTGCTGCTGGCCTGTCGCAACGACTTTTATCCGAGCATCGCACGCTACCCCTTGCTGATGGAATGCAAGGCGCATGGCGGCCATGTCGACCTGGCGCCGCCGGGCTTCAGCGACATCGCGCAGATGATCCGCAAACCGGCGGCGGCGGCGCAGCTGCGTTTCGGCGTCGACCCGGCCACCGGGGCCAGCCTGGACGACGTGCTGTGCGAAGGCGCGGCCGCGCGCCCCGACGTGCTGCCGCTGCTGCAGTACTGCCTGCACGAGCTGTACCGGCTGCGCACGCAGGAAGGCGAACTGAGTTTCGACGTGTTCCGCGCACTGGGCGGGCTGGAAGGCACCATCGGCGGGCGCGCCGAACAGGTCGTGCTGGGCCTGGACGAAGCGCAGCGCGCCGCCCTGCCGCACATCATGTCGCTGGTGACGGTGCTGTCGGCCGACGACGAGCAGGTGAGCAGCCAGCGCGCGCCGTGGTCGGCGCTGCGCAGCGAAGCGGCGCGCCAGGCGCTGACGGCGCTGGTGGAGGCGCGCCTGTTCGTGACCGACCTGGCCGGCGACGCGCCGGTGTTCGGCATCGCGCACGAAGCGATCCTGCGGCGCTGGCCGCGCATGCGCGACTGGATCGCGGCCCACCGCGCCGCCTTGCGTGCACGCGCCAGGCTGGCGCAACAGGCGCTGCGCTGGGACGCCGAGGGCCGCGCGTCCGACCTGCTCATCCCGCGCGGCAAACCGCTGGACGAAGCCAGGCACCTCGTCGGCTCCGGCCTGTGGTCGCTCAGCGGCGCCGAGCAGGAACTGGTCAAGCTGTCGACGCGCAAGGCACGCCGCTTCGAAGTATTCCGTTTATCCGCGCTGGGCCTGATCATCGCGCTGGCCGTTCTCGACACCGCGCTGGCGTTCAGCGCCTACCGCGCCCAGCGCAGCGCCGAGGCGCGGCGCGCCGAAGTGGAAGGCCTGGTCGACTTCATGCTGGGCGACTTCGCCGACAAGCTGCGCCCGCTGGGCAAGCTCGCGCTGCTGGACAGCGTCAGCGGCAAGGCATTGGAATACCTGCGCGGCTCGAAGGATGACACACCAAGCACACTGAGCCCGGCCAGCCTGACGCTGCGCGCCCGCGCGCTGCAGGTGATCGGTGAGGTCAGCCGCTCACGCGGGGATGCGGCCCAGGCCATCGACGCGCTGGCCCAGGCCAACGCGATCCTGGTGCGCCAGCACGCGGCGGCGCCGCGCGACGCCGCAGTGCTGAACAACCTGGGCATCAATGCCTACTGGATCGGCCAGCTGCACAAGGACCGCAACGACCTGGCGGCGGCGGAACAGGCCTGGCGCCAGTATGCGCAGTTCGCCGACCGCCTGCACGCGCTCGAGCCGGACCAGCCGGCATGGTGGATCGAGCAGTCCTATGCCCGCAACAACCTCGGCTCGCTGGCGCAGGCGCGCGGCCAGCCGGCGCTGGCGGCGCGCGAGTTCGCAGCCTCGATCGACCTCAAGCGGCGCGCGCTGGCACGCACGCCGGACGACAAGGTGCTGGTCGCCGAGCTGGCCGACAGCCATTCCTGGCTGGCGTCGGCACGCAAGTCGCTCGGCCAATTGGAGGCGGCCGGACAGCTGCACCAGCAAGCCCTCGACCTGGTGGCGCGGCTGCGCACGCGCTATCCCGACGAACCGCTGTGGGTGCACCGGCAAGTGCGCGCGCTGCAGCATCGCGCGGCGCTGGCGCTGGCGCTCGGCCGCGACGACGCCGCCCTGCGCGACTTCGAGGCGGCGCGCGCGCTGTTCGCGACCGTGGCGCGGGCCGAGCGGGACAACCGCGCGTGGCAGGTCGAGCTGGCCAACATCGAACTCGAGCGGCATAAAGTCAGGTCGCGCCTGCAGCCGCCCGCCTCGCTGCTGCCCGAGCTTGAGCGCGTGCACGCCATCCTCGCTGCCGCGCACCGGTTTGACCCCAAGAACGCGCAATGGGCCACCAGCGAAGCGGTAGCGCGCGGCCGGATTGGCGCGATCCTGCTCGCGGGCGGCGACCTGGCGCGGGCGCAGCGCGAGATCGCCGCGGCGCTGGCCCGGCTGCGCCGCCTGCAGGCCGCCAATCCGGCCAGCCTTGCCACCCGGCTGGCACTGGCCGAAGCCCAGCTGGCGGCCGCTGCGGCGCACCGGGCCGGCCTGCAGCCGGCGCTGGCGCAGGCGGCGTGCCGCCTGGCGCTGGAGACCCTCCGGCCGGCCATGGACACCATGGATTTCGAAGTGCTCGATCCCTGGGCACGTACCACCCTGTGTCTGCCGAAGTCCGGCGACGCAGGCATTCCCTGGAGGCGCTTGCAACAGATCGGCTATCGCGACTCCGTCTATCGTCAGTTGACCGCAGTTACACCTTCACCTTAAGAGGAAACCGCATGACCACTTCCGAATCCAGCCAGCGCGCGAGCCATGCTTCGCAATTTACCGTCACCGTCACGGTGGTCGGTGTCGACCATCTTGCCGAGGTGTTCTATACCTATACCGATCTGGCCACCGGCATGCTGCACGTGAACGACGTCTTCGCCGATGTCGTTGCAGTCGTTCCCTACCATACGGCGTTCGTGCTCGACTATGCCAGCACGCGCAACGGCTGGATCTTCAGGAACGAGATCATCGACCGCGAAGGTGCGCCCAAGACCGAGCACTGGCTGGCCGACAACGCGATGACGATGGTCACGGTCAACGAACAGGAATACGCCAAGCATCGCTTCTACCTGGTCTTGCATAACCGCTACACGGAAGCCAGGCTCGAGAACGATCCGCAGGAAGGCAACGTCCACCAGCCGAAGTAAGCCGGCGGCGCTTGTCATGCCTGCAGTGCGGGCCTGACAAGCGCGGGAGCGCCGACGTGGCGTTGCAGATCGTCGCAGATCGCCAGCGCCAGCGCTTCCTGCAAGCGAATGCCGAGTTCGCCATGCACGTCGCATTGCTGCAGCCACGCCAGCCGGCCGCTGCCGGCTTCGCTCAGGCGGATCGAGGCGCGCACGTGGCCGCGGTCGACCCTGACGCTCACCTCCAGGCTGTCTTGCTGCAAGCGATCCTGGCCAGGTGCGGCGCCGAAGCGCCGGAACAGCTGTAGGGCCAGTTCTTCTTCCAGCCCGGCCACGAATTCGGCATTCGCAGCAGGCGAGAGGGTGCGCAGCGGCGCCAATCCGATCGATCGGGGCCGCGCCGGCGGCACGCCGAGGGGCGCGCCGACCGGGGCGCTGTCGGGCGCCGTCAGCAGCGGCACGTAGCTGCCGGGCGGGATGACGATGCGCGCCTGTGCGCAACTGCCCGGCATGGCGTCGTAACGCGCCAGCCGTTCGCGCAGCCGCCCCATCTGCACCCGGACGACCGGATCGATGGTGGTATCGAAATCGCGGGCGACGCGGCGGAACACTTCCACGCCGATGGTGAATTCATTGAGTGTCGCGGCCAGCCCGTCGAGCGTTCTCGTGACCAGGAACGACAGCAAGGCCGACATGCGCGGGGCCTTGATGAAGAACGGGCTCGCCAGCACGCGCTGCAGCAGCTGCCAGCGCGCGTCATGTTGCATGGAAAGTGTGCCGGTTTCGATGACATCGTAACGACGTGCGTTCATTGCGGTTCCAGTCAGGACAGGGATTTGGGGAAGCACTCTGGGGTGCCTGAACCGGACTCTAACGAGCCGGGATCATCCTGACCTTCCGGATACCTTACGATTACAAGTCGTTGATTTTCATCGCCTTTCGTGGGACCAGGAATGATCTGCCGCAGTCGGCCAGTGTTCGCGCGGCCCGAGCGGCGTTGCACTCCAGTCGAAGCGGGCGATGTCGGTGCAGGCGGAATTCATGCAGCGGGGCGCGCAACAACACGGTGACGGCAAGGATTCGTGGCGGCGGCGGTGCGCCGCGCGGGTTTGGTTCCTGAACATGTTTTCTACGGGATCGGGGTGAGTCAACAGCGGATGCCATTCTTGCATGGATCAGCGAGCTGCTTCATACGCATAGGTGGCGCCCGCCGGCGCGGCGCCTGTGCATTCATGCAATCTAGGCTATGCTTGCCTGTTCGACAGCTTTGGACACACAGTACGATGCATATTTTCCCCCTTCTATCCGCAGGCGCCGTCACACGCCCGCAACTCAACGCCCCACACCCGGGCCGCAACCGCCAACGCAGGGAGCACGCCTGATGTTTCACCTGATGTTCACCCTGCCCTGCCTGGTGGTGCTGGTCCGCTGGCTGTGGCCGCTGCCGTTGTCGACGCGCGCAAAACTGGCCGGCGCCGTCGTGCTGCTGCTGGCCTCGCAATACCACCTGTGGTCGCGCCTGTCTTCGGGCAGCGTGTTTTCGCCGGAGTTTCCGAAACCGCTGGTCGTCCTGTTCAACTGGGCATTCGGCGCCCTGCTGCTGCTGGCCGTATTCCAGCTGCTGCTCGACCTCGGCACTGCCGTGGTCGCGCTGGTGCGGCGCCGGCGAGTGCCGATCGCCCCGCGCCTGCGGGTTGCGATCGGCATCGCCGCCATGCTGCTGGCCGCGCTCGGCGTGATGCAGGCGATCAAGTCGCCGCCGCTGAAGGACGTGCACATCGAAGTCAGGAACCTGCCGCACGAATTCGACGGCTATCAGGTCGTGCACCTGACCGACCTGCACATCAGCCGCCTGTTCGACGCGCCGTGGACGCGCACGGTGGTCGACGACGCCAATGCCCTGGGCGCCGACCTGATCGTGATCACCGGCGACCTCATCGACGGCAACGTCGCCCAGCGCGAAGCCGACGTGGCCGCACTGCGCGACCTGCGCGCTGCCGACGGCGTGTGGGTGATTCCCGGCAACCACGAGTACTTTTTCGGCCACGCCGAATGGATGGCCTATTTTGCGGGGCTCAACATGAGGCCGCTGGACAACAGCCACGCCATCATCCGGCGCGGCGGCGGGCAACTGGTGCTGGCCGGCGTGAACGACGTGACCGCCCCGCGCAGCGGCGCCCCGGCGCCCGACCTCGATGCGGCGCTGCGCGGCGCGCCGGCCGGCGTGCCGGTGATCCTGCTCGACCACCAGCCCAGGAACGCGCGCTTCTCGGCCAGCCGCAAGGTCGCGCTGCAACTGTCCGGCCATACCCATGGCGGCATGATCGTCGGGCTCGACCGCGTGGTGGCGCGCGCCAACAATGGCTTCGTGTCGGGCCGCTACGATGTCGACGGCATGACGCTGTACCTGAACAATGGCACGGCACTGTGGCCCGGCTTCGCCCTGCGCCTTGGCGTGCCGGCCGAACTGACCCGCATCACGCTGCGGCGCCAGGTGTCCTGAACGCGCAGGCGCGCCGGGTTCAGCCGGGGCGGGCCGTTACCGGCTTCGTTCGCGGGCCGCTCAAGCCGCCGTCGCCGGCACGCACACCGTCATGCGGGTGCCGCTTGCCGAACTGTCGATCCGGAGTTCGCCGCCGGCAAGCCGGGCGCTTTCGCGCATCCCGGGCAAGCCCCAGTGGCCGTGGCGCGCGCCGCGCTCCAGCACGTCGGCCGGGATGCCGCGCCCGTCATCCCCGACCGTCAGGCGTACGTGCTTGTCGCCGAAATCGAGTTCGAGACGCACGGTGGCGGCGCCGGCGTGGCGAAATGCGTTCGACAGCGCTTCGCGGCCGATCGCGAACAGTTCGTCCTCGATCTCGGGCTCGAGCGGGCGTGGCCGGCCAAGGCAGCGCGCCTCGAAGCACACGTCGCTCCCCGACGCCAGGACCCGTCCGGCGCCGGCCAGGCTGTCGGCCAGCGCGCCCTGGCACAACGCCGGCGCGCGCAGTTGCTGCACGCGCGCGCGCCCCTCATCGATCACGCCTTCGGCGCGCGCCAGCACGTCTTCCAGGTCGGCGCGCACACCATGCTCCGGCGGCAATCTGGCCATCAGGACGTGCAGCCGCAGCACCAGCGCCTGGACGCTTTGCAAGAAGGTATCGTGCAGCGTGCGCGCGATCCGCTCGCGCTCGTGGGTGCGTACCCGCATCTGCTGCGCCAGCGCCGACGCCAGCCGCAGCAGGCGCCAGCGGTGCAGCGCCCAGGCCGCGCCCAGGATGCCCAGCAGGCACGCCAGCCTGAACCACCAGGTCTGGTTCCACGCCGGCTCGATCCGCACCGCCGCCCGCGCCGGTTGCGCGCTCCAGACGCCATCCTCGTTGGCGGCGCTCACTTCGAAGGTATAGGCGCCCGGCGCCAGGTTGGTGTAGACCGCGCGCCGGATGCCGGTCGACTCGCGCCACGCGCCGTCCTGGCCGGCCAGGCGATAGCGAAACCGCACCCGCTCGGGGATCGACAGCGCGGTGGCGGTGAAGTCGATCTCGATGCGGGTGGTGCGCGCTGGCAGGACCAGGCCGGCGCCGGGCGCATGACTCGCCTGGTCGGTGCGGATGGCGCTCACCAGGACCGTCGGCGGGCGTGGATTGCGCGCGATGCGGTCGGGGTCGATATAGCCGACGCTGCTCGACGTGGCGTACCACAGGCGGCCGTCGGTGGCCCGCATCAGCGAGGGCAAGGGCTGCATCTGGGCCGGCATGCCGCGGTGCCCGTCCAGGTGGTTGAAGCGCTCGGCCGCGACGTCGGCCCGGCGCGCCGCCAGCGCCGCGGCCAGCGCGCCGGCGTCGATACGCACCAGGCCGCCCGTGTCGTGCAGCCACAGTTCGCCATTGTCGCGCTCGACGATGCCGGAGACCCCGCGCAGACCGCGCCCGCCGCGTTCGTCGAGCGGCACGAAGCGCGCGCCGTCGAACCATGCCAGGCCGAGGTCGCCGCCGACCCAGACCCGGTCGCGCCCTGGCACGATGGCCAGCGTATTGCCCACCGCCAGGCCGTGCTGCGGGCCGTAGTGGCGCACCACACCGCCGTCCAGCACGGCGATGCGGTTGCCGGTGTAGCCGATCCAGATCCGGCCTCGGCGGTCGCTGGCGAGCGTCACCGCGGTCGGACCGGCCAGTTCGGCGTGGCCGCCGCCGGCGCGCCAGTGGCCGTCGCGGAAGGTGTGGACCCCGCGTGCGATCACCGACACCCACAACGCACCGTCGGCGCCGGTCGTCATCGCCTGCACGTTGTGCCCGGCGAGACCGGGCGGCAGCAACCAGCGCTGGGTGGCTCCGTCATGCACCCGCCACAGGGTGGTGCTGTTGCCGAACCAGAGCGAACCGTCGGGTGCGCGGTGACTACTGCTGACGCTGGCGATGCTGCTGGTGCGCCGGACACCATCCGGATGCAGCACGAAGCTGGGGAAATCGCGCCCGCCCTGGCGGTCGGTATTGCCGATCCAGACCGCACCGGCGTCGCCTGCAGCGAGGCTGAGCGCGGGGCCGAACCCTGGCGCCAGCGTAACGGTCGCCAGGCGTGCCTGGCGCACCCGGTCGACGCCATTTTCGGTGACGAACCAGACATTGCCTTCACGGTCCGTATGGGTAGCGTGCAGGGTCAGGCCGCTCAAGCCGGCCGCGGTCGTGAATTGCTGCACTACCCGGCCGTCGGCATCGAGCAGCTGCAGCGCAGTGCCCGTGGCGACCCACAGGCCACCGCGGCGGTCGCTGTAGTAGCCGCGCACCGGTACACCACCGTTGCGAAGATGGAATGGCTGCAAGCGGCCGTGCACCGGGTCGAACATCGCCATGGCACGCCCGCCCCTGCCGATCAGCACCTTGCCGTCCGGCTGCACCTGTCCGCCACGCCAGCCGGGCTGGTCGAGCAGCTTGCGAAAGCGCGGGCCGCCTGGCGCATCGCCGGCCACGCTGCGATAGATGCCATCGGCGAAGTACACCAGCATGCTGCCGTCGGCCAGCATGCTCAGGGCGGTTGGCCGGCCCTTCGGCAGCCCGGCGGAAGGGCCGGCATGCTGCCAGCGCGCGCCGTCGAACCAGTACATCCCGCTGCCGCTGCGCGCCCACAGCCTGCCGTCCGGCGTGTGCTCGAATTCGAATACCGTGGTCGGCGGCGAATCCGCGCCCAGGTAGTGGCGCGCGCCGCTGCGGTCGAAACGGCTGATGTCGCCGAACTGGTAGCTGACCCACAGCGCGCCGCCATGGGCCGCGACTGCCATCGTCACCGGAGAACGCAGTTTGTGGCCGAACAGGCTGTCGTGGCGCACGAAGCGGGCGCCGTCGAAGCTGTACAGGCCGTCGCTGGCGGCGAACCACAGCAGGCCGTTCTCGTCCTGGGTCATCGAATAGGCGGCGCTCGGGGCGCCATCCTCGCGGGTCCAGGCACTGTGGTGCAAGTCGGGGCGCCAGGCAGGCAGGACGGAGGCAATGGCTTCCGTGCACAGGATCAGCGCCAGCGTGAGCGTGACGAAACAGGAGTAATGCTCAAGGCGAGCACGAAACAGGCGCATTCAGAGTTCCGGCGATCTGGTTTTTTGATGAGGCAGATTCTTGACCAAAACCAATCTCGCTGCAAGGTCGGCTTCTCGATCCTGACAGTCGCGTTCGAAAGTGTGCCTGCCGCCTGGCCGTGATCCAGTTGGCCGGCGCAGTGACCCTGTCCGACGTCCTATATCGCCGCTTCGTGCCGCGCAAACGTGCAGCCTGAGCGTTGCGCTGGCGCGTAAAAAGACCGCGCAGCGCCGCAAAGGTTACCCCCTTCGGGCTGTAAGACTGAAGGATATTTCTGGCGAAAACGAAACGGGCCTCAAATGAGGCCCGTACGCTTAACATTGGGCGCTGTCATCGTTAGCTGTGGATGAGCACTGAACTGCCGAGCTGCCTTGCTGTCCAATCCGTATCGGCATCGAGACGGAGCCATCATGAAAGGCCCAGGTTTCAAGAAGTGGTTTGCGCGCGTGC
>Ga0265798_10004880_pt1 | contig 18329 bp, 17 predicted proteins | sample P3T30metagenome_FD_192430 | JGI IMG/M metagenome (GOLD analysis project Ga0265798, IMG submission 192430) | Plant litter microbial communities from East Loma Ridge, Irvine, California - P3 T30 | ecosystem: Environmental > Terrestrial > Plant litter > Unclassified | place: USA: California... | reverse complement strand
AACTACGTGTACTGGAAGAAGGTGCGCATCAAGTACCCCACCACGGCGCGCCGCTAGATTGCCTAGTCCTTCCTATTAAGATAGAAAGAACGTCATGCTGAGCTTGCCGAAGCATCTCGCCCGCTTCATTCAACGAGGCGAGCGAGATGCTTCGGCAAGCTCAGCATGACGTTCTTTTTTAATAATAAAGCTGCCAACGTCAGCTACCGTATTTTTGTCCTGCTTATGAAAACTATTTCGCTGCTCGCCGCTACCCTTACGCTCGCCAGCTTTGGCCCCAAGCCCAAGCTCACGACTGTGAAGCTGGCCCCCGGCCTGTCGGTGGCGATGCCGCAGGGCTTTGCGCCGCTGCCCGAGGCGGCCATTGCCGTCAAGTTTCCGTCGCCGCGCAAGCCGATAGCCGTATACAGCAACCCCAGCGGGCGCGTCGATTATAGCGTATCGATGCGGCCCACTACTTTCGGACCCGACTACAACGTACTGCTACCCATGTACAAAGCCAGCGTGCAGCGCCTCTACACCAAGGTTGATTTCCTGACCCAGGAAGTACGCAAGGTAAACGGCCGCGATATGGTGGCGCTGGAGTTCATCTCGACCATGAGCGACAGCCGCCGCGGGGCCAATGCGCTGGCTCCCATCAAGAAGTACGAGTACATCGAGTACGCCGTGCAGGGCGAGCAGCTGTACGTATTCTCCTTCTCGGCCCCGGCCGAGGAGCAGGCGCAGTGGCGCCCCGTAGCTCAGGCGGCCCTCGGCGACATCAGCCTGAAATAGGCTATGCCCCCTCCCCTGCTTACCGACGAGTTTTTTATGCGCCAAGCCTTAGCTGAGGCGCGGCGGGCGCTGGCGGCGGGCGAGATTCCCATTGGGGCCGTGGTCGTGCTCGACGGCCAGATAATCGGCCGGGGCTACAACCAGACCGAGCAGCTGCGCGACGTCACCGCCCACGCCGAGATGCTGGCCATCACCGCCGCCGCTAATTATTTGGGCAATAAATACCTCACGCACTGCACGCTCTACGTCACCGTGGAGCCCTGCGTGATGTGCGCCGGGGCCAGCGCCTGGGCGCAGCTCGGAACCGTAGTCTTTGGTACCGAAGAGCCCAAAACCGGCTACCGGCGCCACGCGCTGGGGCTACTGCACCCGCGCACCAACGTGCGGGCGGGCGTGTGCGCCGACGAATGCACAGCGCTCATGCAGGCGTTTTTTCAAGCTAAGCGGGGCTAGGTTACTTTTGGGCCGCCCGGCGGGCCGCCGTAACCCCGGCGCCCGGTTGGGGGTTATACTCTCAAACCACCCATTTTTCACCTTAAACTACCCGCATCATGGCTTTTGAGCTGCCCAAGCTGCCGTATTCCTACGACGCCCTCGAACCTACGTTTGACGCGCAAACCCAGGAAATTCACCACACCAAGCACCACCAGGCCTACGTGACCAACCTCAACGCCGCCATCGCCGGCACCGAGTTTGAGAACCAGAGCCTCGAGGAAATCCTGCACAACATTGCCAAGGCCACCCCGGCTATTCGCAACAACGGCGGCGGCCACTGGAACCACTCGCTGTGGTGGACTATCCTGAGCCCCAACGGCGGCGGCCAGCCCACCGGCGTAGTAGCCGACAAAATCACCGAGGCGTTCGGCTCGTTCGACAAGTTCAAGGAAGAATTCACCAAAGCCGCCACCACACGCTTCGGCTCGGGCTGGGCCTGGCTGTGCAAGCAGGCCGATGGCTCGCTGCAAATCTGCTCGACCCCGAACCAGGACAACCCACTGATGCCCGATTCGGGCTGCAAGGGTTTCCCCATCCTGGGCCTCGACGTGTGGGAGCACGCCTACTACCTCAAGTACCAGAACAAGCGCCCCGACTACATCGCGGCCTTCTTCAACCTTATCAACTGGGACCAGGTCAACAAGAACTACGAGGCGGCCAAGTAATGTAGCGCGGACTTTGTAGTCCGCGTTGTGCCTCGCCCCACCTCCAAACGCGCACTACAAAGTCCGCGCTACAACCGACTAGCCCTTCTGCCCCGCGCGGAAGGGCTTTTTTGTACCTTAGTAAGTCTGTCTGGCTAGCCTACCCATGTTACCCCAACGCTACGCGCCCGGCGCCGCGCCCACCGAAAATAGTGTAACTTTAGGCGCAAAAGCCCCTTTTTCGAAATTTTAACGCTTTGCCTGCCATGAGCATCAAGCTGCGTCTTACTATTCTGAGCTTCCTCCAGTTTTTTATCTGGGGCGCGTGGCTGATTACGATTGGCGCGTACTGGTTTCAAACCAAAAACTGGTCGGGCGCGCAGTTTGGCGCCATCTTCTCCACCATGGGCATCGCGTCCATCTTCATGCCCTCGCTCATGGGCATCGTGGCCGATAAGTGGGTGAATGCCGAGAAGCTCTACGGCGTGCTGCACATTTGCGGCGGTATCACGCTGTGCACCATCCCGTTGGTCACCGACCCCGGCATGTTCTTCTGGGTTATCCTACTGAACATGATTTTCTACATGCCCACGCTCTCGCTGTCCATCGCCGTGTCGTACTCGGCCCTCAAAAGCCAGGGCCTCGACGTGGTGAAGGATTACCCGCCCATCCGGGTGTGGGGCACTATCGGCTTCATCGCGGCCATGTGGGCCGTCACGTTCCTGGGCTTCGAGAAGTCGGCCAATCAGTTTTACGTAGCGGCCGGCGCGGCGCTGCTGCTGGGCGTGTACGCCTTTACGCTGCCCGCCTGCCCGCCGCCTTCCAAAGGTGCCACGGGCCGCTCGCTGGTCGATGCGCTGGGCCTCAAGTCGTTTGCCTTGCTGCGCGACCGCAAGCTGGCTACCTTCTTCGCCTTTGCCCTGCTGCTCGGCGCCGCCTTGCAGCTCACCAATGCCTACGGCGACACCTTCCTGCACGACTTCGACAAAGTGCCCGCCTACCGCGACACACTTTCGGTAAAGCACCCGGCCTTCATCATGTCGATTTCGCAGATTTCGGAAACGCTGTTCATCCTGGCCATTCCTTTCTTCCTGCGCCGCTTCGGCATCAAGCACGTCATGCTATTCAGCATGGTGGCCTGGGTGCTGCGCTTCGGCCTGCTGGCCTTCGGCAACCCCGCCGGCGGCCTCTGGATGATTATCCTCTCGTGCATCGTGTACGGAATGGCCTTCGACTTTTTCAACATCTCGGGCTCGCTGTTTGTCGAAACCCAGACCCAACCCAGCATCCGGGCCAGCGCCCAGGGCTTGTTTATGATGATGACCAACGGCTTCGGCGCCGTGCTGGGCAGCTCGATTAGCGGCCTTGTCATTCAGAACTACTTTACCGATGCCGCCGGCAACAAGGACTGGCACGGCATCTGGCTGGCCTTCGCCGCTTATGCGCTGGTCATTGCGGTATTGTTTGTGTTCATTTTCAAGCACAAGCACGAGCCGCAGGAGCTGGAAAACAAGTATTCTGAGCCAGCCGTGGCGGCCTAACGGCTAGCCCCACGCCCGGCTTCTTTGCCTTCCTTCATGAGTGATTCCCTTCCGCCCCCGGCGGCTAGCCCCGATTTTTCGGCGAGCTACAATCAACACGGCTTTCAGCCCGTCACCTGGTTTTACACGAAGTTTGGCGAGTTGCCGCGCCGCGAAATCTACCAGCTCGTGACGGCCGACGCTCGCAAAACGGTGCTCGCCAACCTGGCCGAAACCTACGACATCGACCAGATAACGGTCGTGCAGTCGGTGTTTATCGAAGAAACCGATAAGGCCCCGGAATGGCAGTTTTACGCGTTGTCGCCTGAGCCGCATACGATGCTTTTTTTCAGCATCATTAGCAGCTACGGCGACCAGAGCGCGACCTTGTACTACTCGCCCCACACCGAGCCGGGTGCGCTGGCCCGCCTGCGCGGCCTGCTCACGGCCCAGCTCGAAAGCGGGCAGGTAGAGCGCCAGCGCATCCAGGTGCTGCGCCTGATGGGCAGCGACCTAGCCTTTTCGCCGCTGCCGATTAACATTCCGGCCCTCGACCTGGCCACCAACTACAACGACGACCTGCTGCCCGTGCACGAAGCCATCGTGAAGCGCCTGCAAAAGCCCGATGACAAGGGCCTCGTCATCCTGCACGGCCCGCCCGGCACCGGCAAAACCAGCTACATCCGCCACCTTTGCGGCCTCACCGACAAGCCCAAGCTGTTCATTCCGCCCAACCTGGCGCTGCGCATCGCCGACCCGGAGTTCATCAACCTGCTGCACGATAATACCAACTCCATCCTGCTCATTGAGGATGCCGAGGAACTGCTCACCAAGCGCGACGCCACCGGCAGCAACGCCGTGAGCAACCTGCTCAACCTCAGCGACGGCTTGCTGAGCGACGGCTTTCACATTCAGATTATCTGCACCTTCAACGCCGACCTAGCCCGCATCGACAAGGCGCTGCTACGCAAAGGCCGCCTAATCGCCTCCTACGCCTTCGAGGCCCTCACGCAGCCCAAGGCCCAGGCCCTAGCCACAGAACTCGGCCAAACGGTGCCCGTGACCGAAGCTATGTCCCTTGCCGACATCTACAACCGCGAAGACGCAACCTTCGTGAGCGAACCCAAAGGCGCTGGCCGCATCGGCTTCGGCCGCGCTAACTAAACTCGGCAATACAAAATAGGTATAAAAAAAGTCCACTTCTAGTATAAAGAAAAAGCCGCTCTGCACGATGCAGAGCGGCTTTTTCTTTGGGATTCAACAAAGCAAACCACGTAGTCAGCCTGCGCAGCAGGCGTATCCACGAAATCCGTTTAATCCGTTAAATCTGCGGTCCGAAGAAGAACTGGCCTTCAATCTGCGCGTTCTCGTCCGAGTCCGAGCCGTGCACGGCGTTGGCCTCAATGCTCTTCGCGTACTTCTTGCGGATGGTGCCTTCCTCGGCGTTGGCCGGGTTGGTAGCGCCAATGAGGGTACGGAAGTCCGCTACAGCGTTGTCTTTCTCCAGGATGGCGGCCACGATGGGACCGCTCGACATGTACTTTACGAGGTCGTTATAAAAAGGACGCTCGCTGTGCACGGCGTAGAATTCGCCGGCGCGCTCGGGCGTCAGGTTTACTTTCTGAAGCTCCACGATGCGGAAGCCGCCCTGCTCAATCATGCTCAGGATGCCGCCAATGTGGTTTTCAGCCACGGCGTCGGGCTTAATCATGGTGAAGGTGCGATTGGTTGCCATTCTTTTGGGGGAAATAAAAAGGGTTACTTGGTGGGGCAAAGGTAGCGCCGCTAAGGGGCAAGCGCCCGAACCTTCCCCAGCAGTTTGATTGTTGAAACCTAATTCGTGCCGACCTTTGCCGGCCCGTTTGCGCCAGCTCAGTTGGTTGGCGCTTTTCTAAGCGCATTCGTAGGCCATTCACGTCGTCGATGTTTCCTTCCGTAACCGAGTTGCAAGCTCTGCTGGCCCAGCCCCGGCAGATTTTTATCACCACGCACCACAAGCCCGACGCTGACGCCTTGGGCTCGTCGCTGGCCTGGGCCACGTACCTCAAGAAAAAAGGGCACTCCGTGACGGTCGTCACGCCTTCCGATTACCCCGCTTTCCTCAACTGGATGCAGGGCAACGACGAAGTGGTTGTCTATGAGCCGCGCCACAACGACCGCCAGGTGCGCGACCTCGTGAACCGCGCCGAGCTGTTGTTCTGCCTCGACTTCAACTGCCTGGGCCGCATCAACGAGCTGGGCGAGTACGTGCGCCGGGCGCCGGGCACCAAGGTGCTCATCGACCACCACCAGCGCCCCGAGGATTTCGCCGACGTCAGCTTTTCCGAACCCAAGGCGGCGGCCACGGCCGAGCTGATTTTCGAGATTATTCGTGCCCTCGGCGACCAGGAACTCATCGACCAGGGCATGGGCGAGGCGCTCTATGCCGGCATCATGACCGATACTGGCTCGTTTCGGCACCCCAGCACCTCGCGCAACGTGCATCTCATCATCGCCGAGCTGCTCAACGCCAACATCGACCTGGCTTCGGTGCATCGCCGCATCTACGACTCGCACTCCGAAATCCGCCTGCGCTTTCTGGGCTACATCCTCAAGGATAAGCTCGTGGTGCTGCGCGAGTTCAACACGGCCTACATCGCCGTAACCAAGGAGGAGCTGCGCGAGTACGAAAGCAAAACCGGCGATACCGAAGGCCTTGTTAACTATGCTCTTAGCATCGAAGGCATTGTGCTGGCAGCCGTGTTTATAGACCGTAGCTCGGCCGTAAAAATCTCCTTCCGCTCGGTGGGCGACTTCTCGGTAAGCGACTTTTCGCGCAACCATTTCGACGGTGGCGGGCACCATAATGCCTCGGGCGGCGTGAGCAATGTTTCACTCGATGCTACCGTGGAGCGCTTCGTGAGCTTGCTGCCCCAGTATCAGGCGCAGCTGCTGGGTACGCCCGCCGCGCCGGTACCGATAGTAGTTGCGCCGCCCATCGCCTAACTTTGGGGCCGGTTCGTCCTTTATTTCAATCTTTTGTTTTTCATGCAGTTTTCTCTCCGGCCCGGTGCGGCCCGGCACTTGGCCCTGGCCGCCAGCGTGCTCAGCGTAGCTTCCTTCCTGTCTTCGTGTAATAAAGGCGGCGGCGATTATGCCAAAACCAAGTCGGGCATCGAGTACAAGATTTTCAAAAAAGACGGCACCAGCTACTCGCAGCGCGAGGTAGCCGGCGGCGAAGATGCCACCTACAAGGACCGCGTGGGCAAGGTAATGTCGGCCCACATCGAGTACCGCACGGCCGGCGACTCAGTGATGATGAAGTCGCGCGAGCGTCAGTTCGGCATTCCGGTGCGCATTCCGCTCGAAGCCCTGACGGCTAAGCAGCTCGGCGCTGAGCCTGAGGCCTTTGCCCTGCTCCAGCCCGGCGACAGCGGCGTGTTCCGCTTCAATGCCGACACGCTCTACAAGCGCAACGCCCACCAGCTGGCCCCGGCCAACCTGAAGAAGAAAGGTAATTACATCATCCTCACGGTAAAGGCCGTAGCCTTGCAGCCCCGCGAAGCCGCCATGGCCGAGGCAATGGCTGACCAGCAGAAGATGATGGCCGAGCAGCAGCGCCAGATGCGCGCCTACGCCGAAACCCAGGACAAGGCCGACGACGCCACCCTACAAGAGTATATCAAGAAGAACAACCTGAACGCCAAGAAGGACCCCAGCGGCGTGTACATCGTGACCACGCAGCCCGGCACTGGCTCCAACGCCAAAGCCGGCCAGACGGTGAGCGTACAGTACCGCGGCGCTTTGCTAGACGGCAAGGAGTTCGACTCGTCGGCCAAGCACGGCGGGCAGCCGTTCTCGTTCCCGCTGGGCCGTGGCCAGGTGATTCCGGGTTGGGATGCCGCGCTGGCGCAGCTCAACAAGGGCAGCAAGGCGACCATCCTCATCCCGTCGTCGCTGGCCTATGGCAAGCAGGGCTCGCCGCCCGCCATCCCGGCCAACTCGCCCCTGCGCTTCGACATCGAGCTGACGGACATCAAATAGGTCCTGGCTCCTGCGTCGTATAAATTCTTTGCCGCCGCGCCCTCTGGCGCGGCGGTTTTGTTTAGCCCCTACCCCATGCGTTTTCAATTTTTGCTGTCGCTAGCCGCGCTGCCGGCACTGGCCCAGGCTCAGACTACCACGCCAGCGGCTGGCTTCCAGCGCCTGCCCAGCGGCACGGAATACCGGCTGTTTCGGCGCGATGCGGCGGGGCGCTATGCCCCCCAGGCATTGGCGGCCGTGCCTAGCCCCACCGATACGTCGCGGGCGGGCCAGTTTATGATGATGCACGTGAGCTACCTCACGGGCCGCGATTCGGTGCTGCAAAGCTCGCGGCAGCTGGCCCACGGCCAGCCGGTGCCCATTCCAATGCCCACTGGCTTTCGTAAGGGCTCGCCCGAGGAAGCATTTGCCATCCTGCAACCCGGCGACAGCGCGGTGTTCCGCCTGCCGGCCGACTCACTGTTTCGGGGCCGGCCGGTACCGCCCGAGCTGCGGCGCAGCGGCAACGTGCTAGTGTTACAGGCTACGGCTGTGCGCATGGTGGACCAAGCCACGGCAATGGCCGCCGCCCAGCGCTTGCAGCAGGAAGTCATGAACGCCGGCATTACCGAGTACCTGAAAACCAATAACCTAACGACCAAGGCCCAGAAAACCGCCGGCGGCACCTGGTACGTGATTACCAAGCGCGGTACCGGCGCGCTACCTCAGCCAGGTCAAACCGTGAGCGTGCGCTACCGCGGCACGGTGCTGGCTACCGGCAAAGAGTTCGACTCTTCGGACAAGCACGGCGGCACGCCTTTCGACTTTACCCTGGGCCAGGGGCAGGTAATCCAAGGCTGGGACCAGGGCATTGCCATGCTCCCCAAGGGCAGCACGGCGATACTCCTGATTCCGTCGTCGCTGGCCTATGGTACGCGCGGGGCCGGGGCCGACATCCCGGCTAATGCCACCCTGCGCTTCGACGTAGAGCTTGTCGATGTGAAGGGCACCGGCACTACCCCAGCCGCCAAGCGCCCCGTGGCTAAATCTGCTGCCAAGCCAGCCGCTAAGAAGTCTACATCTAAGGCGGCCGCGCCGCGCAAAGCCGTTAAGAAATAGGTCTTAGTCGGCTTGAAATCATAAGGGCCGGCACTGGGGACTTCCCCGGTGCCGGCCCTTTGTGTTTAGCTGCCCAATACTTCGCTCAGGATTTCGAGCGATTTTACCTCTCCCAGGCCCTCGACGTGGAGCTGATAGTAGCGGATGACAACAGCCAGCAGTTCGCGGCGCACCTGACCATTGGGGATGGTGACGGCGGCTGGGCTGCGCAGCAGCTCGTCGAAATAATGCTCGAACTCCCGCAGGCGTAGCGTGGCGGGGCCGCTACCGAAGAAGCTGCCCGTGGGCGCGGGGCCAGCCATCGCCACCTGGTCCACCAGCTCGGCACCGGTTTCGACGCCGAAGCCGAGGTAGCCGGCCAGGTGCAGCAGGAAGAGCAGAGCAAAGTTTTCGGTGCCCACGTCCTGCTGGTCGAAGGTGAGGATGGAATCGTGCAGGAAGCGGAATAGCGACACGTTTTCCTCCTCCTCGCGCACCGACTTGCTCAGCACCTCGGACAGGAATAGCGCCACGCTGCTCTTGCGCATGTCGTAGGGCAGCGAGCGGTACGGCTCGGCGCACCGAAACTCGGCCAGCCGGGTGAGGCTGCCGCCCTGGCGCGGCACGTAGGCCACCAATTCGAGTAAGGTAAGGGGCTGAAACAGGGCGATGCGCCCCGGCGGCTTGGCCCGGCGCACGCCATTTACGAGGTAGCTCTGCACGCCGCGCTGCTCGGTATACACGCGGGCGATGATGCTGGATTCGCGGTATTTGAGGTAGCTCAGGACGATGCCGCGGGTTTTGATTAGCATTCTGTTGAGTTATGAGTTAGAAAGTATGAGTTATGAGTTGCGGCTATGGCTGGCTGGAGAGCCAACTCATAACTCATACTTTCTAACTCATAACTCATAATTACCTACCTAGTACGGCTACTTTACTCACGCAGGTGTTTTTGCCCTCGGCATCGGAGCTGAGCACCAGGTATACGCCTGAGCGCACGCGGCGGCCGTCGGTATCGGTGAGGTTCCAGGTGACGGTGCCGCCGGCGGCGCGGGTGCTGTACACGAGGTGGCCGGCCACGTCGGTGATACGCACCTGGGCGTTGTCGACCACGCCGGTGATGCCCACGGTGCCCGTAAAGTCGGCCCGCACGGGGTTGGGCGATACCTGGGCGCAGCTCGGCGGGCCATCGGTGCTGCTGGCCGAGCCCCGGTAGCTGACCAGGCCGGCGTCGGTCGCCACGAAGACTTCGCCGGTTTTGTCGTTCACGGCCACGTCCACGATGCTGTTGCTGGGCAGCGGCGAGTTGGCGGTGGTGAAGTTGAGCAGCGCCTCGGTACCGTCTTCGTTGAAGAGCCAGAGGCCGTTGGGCGTCCCAAACCACTTGCGGTTGGCCCCGTCGATGGCGATGCATCGCACCACTTCGTTGTAGAGCGCCTGGAAGCCGGTGCCGGTGCCGCGCGTCACCAACGGCTGGCGAAACGCGCCCTGGCTGGTGCCATTAGCGCCGGCGCTGAGCAGCTGGCTGGGGTCGTTGTACACGGCCACGCCGGCGGCGGTGCCCGCCCAGATGTCGCCGCTGCGGTCGCGCACAATGCTGTACACGAGATTGTTGGGCAGGCCGTTGCTGGTGGTGAAGTAGAAGGGCCGGGCGCTGGCCGTGTCGTAGGCCACCAGGCCCTGGCCGCCCTTGCGCGACTGCGTGGCCCAAGGGTTGCCGAAATTATCGACCGTCACGCGGTCCAGGTTTTCAAAGCCCGAATAAGCGGGCACCGAAAACCACGTGTTGTTGCTGGGCCGAAAGCGGAACAAACCCGGCACCCCGCTCAGCTGGTGGCGATTGACCACCCACAGGCGGCCGCTGCCGGGCTCGGGGGCCACGTCGGTGATACGCACGAAGTCCGGGTAATTAGGGTCGCTGGTGGGCAGGCTGCTGCGGATGGGCGCGCCCGGCGTGCCTTGGGTAAGCCGCCGAAACTGGCCGGGGCCCTTCCATTCGAGCAGGCCGTTGCCGTAGCTGGCCACGTAGAGCGTGCCGTCGGGGGTGCGGGCGCCGTGCGATACATCGAGCAGGTTGGGGTAGTCGGCCGCCGAGTACACGTCATTGGTATAGTTTGTCCACTGGCCTTCCTTGTATTCGTAAAAGCCATTGCGGCTCCCGAACTGCAAGCCGTTATCGCCCGAGTAGCCGCCGCTGAACACGTCTACCGTATTGGTGGCGGCATTGGCCAGCAGGCCGTAGTTGACGGCCCGCTCGGGCGCGTTGGGCCGGATAGTTTCGGGGCCCGCCGTGAGCGAGGCAAAGCGCAGCAGGCTGCGGTCGTAGCTGGCCACGTAGTAGGTGCCATCGGCCCCGGCCAGGGCATCGTTCACGAGGTTGCCCACGGCCGAGGTGGGCAGCACATCCATCACCACGCCGGTTTTGGCATCGAAGCGCCGCAGCGGGCTGCCCGTAAACGCCACCAGCAGCACGCCCGCGCTGGGCCGCAGCCGGCGAATTTCGGCGCCCTGGCTGTTGGGCGAGAAGCGCCAGGCGCGGGCCGCGCCCGTGCCCGCCAGGTAGTCGAGGCCCCGGTTGCTGCTGCCCGCCACCAGGTGGCCGCGGTAGGCCACCAGCTGCGTGTAGAGCTGGGCCGGGTTGGCAGGGTTGGGCCTTTCGGCCGTCCAGCTGCGGTAGTCGAGCAGGTTGACGGCCGAGCTGAGGCGGCCCCGCAGCACGCCCGCCGAGGTAGCAGCGTAAATAGTATCGTGGAGCACGGCCGTGGCGTAGGCAGTTATCACCTGCCCACCCGGGCCGATGGCGCTGTAGGTGTCGCGCACTTCGCGGCGGGCCAGGTCGAGCACCACCACGCCCAGGTTGGTGCTCACGTAGGCCAGGCCGTTGTAAGTCTGCACGCGGTACACGGTTTTTACGCCCTGGCTGGCTTTGCGCAGCAGGTCGGTCACGTTGCGCACCTGGCCGCTGGCCCCCACCAGGTCGAGGTTGCCGTTGCGGTAGGCTACCAGCAGCTGGGCCGAAGCCGAGTCGTAGTCGAGCGCCGCCACGCCCACGTCGCTCAGGCCATCGCGGCGCGAGAGCAATTGCGTGGTGGACAAGCTTTTATCATACACATAAAAGGACGACTCATCGGCCACGTACAGGCGATTACCGGCTGCGGCCAGCCCCAGCGGGTGCCGGGCGGGCAGGTGCAATTGCCAGTCGCCGAAGGCAGCCTGGCCCCAGGCCCGCCCGGCAGTCAGCATTCCCAGAAGTAAAAACCAGGCGGAAAAACGGGGCATGGATGGTCAGTTATCAGTGAACAGTTAGCAATTATTAATGCCGGGCGGCCGCTACGGCGCGAATGCCAAGGGCAGAGGCCCGGCATTCGCTACCCTGCTTCCTACTTACTTATTGCGGTTGGCCGACAGCGCCTCGCTGCTCATGGGCTTGATGGCCTCACCGGCCAAAAAGCAGGGGCGGCAGCGGGCTTCGTAGCTGTCGGTTTCGCCCAGCAGAATTTGCTTTTCGCTGGCCGCAATGCGGTACGAGTAGGCTGCCAGTTCGCCGCAGCACACGCACACGGCGTGTACCTTGGTCACAAACTCGGCGGTGGCCAGCAGCGCGGGCATGGGGCCGAAGGGCCGGCCGAGGTAGTCCATGTCGAGGCCCGCCACGATGACGCGGGTGCCCTGGTCGGCCAGCTGCTTGCACACTTCAACCAGGCTTTCGTCAAAAAACTGGGCCTCGTCGATGCCCACCACGTCGGTGCTGCCGCCGGCCAGCAGCAGGATTTCGGCCGGCGACTGCACCGGCGTGGAGCGGATGCTATTCTGATTGTGGCTCACCACATCCTGGTCGTGGTAACGCGTATCGAGGGCGGGCTTGAAGATTTCGACCCGCTGCCGCGCAATACGGGCGCGGGTGAGGCGGCGAATCAGCTCCTCGGTTTTACCCGAAAACATGGAGCCGCAAACAACTTCGAGCCAGCCCCGGCGACGCGAAAACTCGGAGTGGCGGCGGGGCTCGGTAAACACTTGAAATTATGAATTATGAGTTGGGAATTATGAGTTGGGAAGAACTACATAACTGCGCTGGCAGGAGGGCCTGCGCCTTACAAAGTACGGCACTACCTGCCGATACAAAGCCGGCATTTACCCAATCCCGAACTCTCTCAACTCATAACTCCCCCCTTACCTGGCAGGCCAGGCGCTCGTGGGTGCCGAGGCGACCGGCGGCGCGGTAGCGCAGCTCGGGTTCGGTGGGGGGCGTCAGGCATTCGGTCCCTTTCTCGATGCGCACGCGGCAGCTGGTGCAGCGGCCTTTGCCCCCACAGGCGTGCCACCAATCGTGGCCCGCCGCGTGAATGGCGGCCAGCACAGTGCCACCCGGGGGCACGTCGAGGGGCGGGCCAGGCAGGCCCGCAATGGTCAAAAGGGGCATTTTGTGGCTAACTTGGTGCCCGAAACCGGCCCACCGGCCGGCCCAAGCTATGCAGGACAAATATAGCCTCGCCAAGTGCGAGCAATACGGCCGCCGGCTGGCTACCCGGCTCAGCCAGCAGTTTTTCGGCCCGCAGCCCGCCGCCACCCTCGATGGCCCGGCACTGCTCAAGTTCACGCCCATCCGGCAGGTCAATCTGCTGGTGCTGCGCCAGCTGCTGGGCCGCTGGCAGCAGGAAGCCAGCGCCTTACGCAGCCCCTACTTCGACTTTGAGGCCGGGCCGGTGCGCACCGCGCTGGGGCAGTTTATGAACGTGCTCTCGCGCCACATTCGCCTCGACCGGGCGGCCCTGGAGCCGCTGCTGGCCCAGGCCGTGGCCGACACGCTGGCGCTGGCCACCGATGCCGGGGCCGCCTTCGAGCAGCTGCTGCTGCCGCCCGTGGGCCCCGACACCACCATCGACGCCGCCGACGAGCCCGTGCCACTGGCGACCCTGCGCGACTACCTCCGGTATTTTGACCAGGCCAAGCCCTTTTTTGAAGGCTTTGTGAACAGCCTGCCTACCGGCAACGCCCCGCTGAGCCGCGAGTTTTTGCACCAGCGCTTCGACCTCTACCTGGCCGCCCACGGCAAGGAGCTGCCCGCCCTGACCCCGCTCATCACGGAGTTCAGCGCCCTGCTGCCCCTCACCGAGGCCGACCTCTGGGGCGATGGCCCGGCGGCCCCGGCCGGCCGCACCGAACCTGGCTCCGGCCGCACCGAACCCGGCTCCGGCCGCACCGAACCCGGCTCCGGCCACACCGGACCCGACTCCGGCCACACCGGACCCGACTCCGGCCGCGCCGAACCCGGCTCCGGCCGCGCCGAACCCGACTCCGGCCGCGCCGAACCCGGCTCCGGCCGCACCAAACCGGCTCCTGAAGCGCCCACGCCCACCGAAGCGCCCCTTTACGCCAAGCTCAAGGCCACCCAGCCCAGCACCTCGCCGCTGGCCGACACCCTGCGCGGGGCAGCGGGCGGCACCCATTCGCTGGCCGAACGTGGGGCGCCCAAGGTAGTGAGCCTGCGCGAGGCCATCTCCATCAACCAGCGCTTTAGCTTTATCAATGAGCTGTTTAACGGCGAGAATATGGAGTACCACGCCGCCATTCAGCACCTCGACACGCTGCCCGATGCCGACGCGGCCACGGCCTACGTGCAGCAGGAGCTAGCCACCAGCCACGATTGGAGCCTCAAGCAAGAGCACGTGGGCAAGCTGCTCAAGCTCATTGAGCGCAAGTTTGCCGGCGCCTAAGTGCCGGCCCTGCTGAGGGCGGCCGGGCCCCTGCGGCGCTGGCTGCTGCCGTGGGCGCTGGCGCTGGGCGTGCTGCTCAACGTGGCCTACCCCATGTACCGGCACTACGATTTTTCGCACTCGCTCGATACCCGCAGCTACCTGCGCCTAGCCAGCGGCCGCTTCGACAGCGTGAACGTGACGCGGCGCTACCGCCTGCCGGTGCCGCTGGCGGCGGGCGCACTGGCCCGGCCGCTGGCCGTGCTGGGCACCCCGGGTGGCGCCCCCCGCCCGGCCGGCGAGTGGCCGCTGCGGCTGGCTTTTTACCTGGTGAATAGCCTACTGCTAGCGGCGGCCGGGGCGTGCTTTTACCGGGGTGCCCGGCTGGCGGGCGCAGGGGCCGGGGCCAGCGCGCTGGCGCTGGCGGCGGTGCTGAGCAGCCGCTGGGCGGGCTACGCGGCCGGCCTGCCCCTCACCGATAGCCTGTACCTGCTGGTGTTTGGGCTGAGCTACTACGCCGGGCGGCGCGGGCCGGGCGCGGGCTGGGCCGTGGCGCTGGCCCTGGTGCTGGGGCCGCTGGCCAAGGAGTCGTTCGTGTTTTTGCTACCCTGGCTGATATGGTTTGGGCGCCGGGCGCTGGGCTGGCGCGGGCAGGCGGGCGCGCTGGCGCTGGGCCTGGCACTGCTACTGGCCGCGCACTACTGGGTAGATAAAGCGGCCGGGGCCGCCCCCGCCACGAGCGTGACTAATGCCCTGGCCCACGTCGAAAACTTCACCTATTCGCTGCGCAAGGCGTTTTCGCTGAAAGGCGCGGCCGAGCTACTCAGCATTTTTGGCTTATTCTGGCTGCCGGTGCTAGCGGCACTGGGGAGGGCCGATGGGCGGCGGGCGCTGGCCCCCGTGCTGGGCCGGACCGAGGCAACGCTGCTGGCGGTGGTGGTGCTACACATGCTGCTCTCGGGCGACCTGGCCCGCATGGGCTACTTGCTGGCCCCGGCCTTCACGGCGGCGCTGGCCTTGAGTATTGGTTGGGTTTGGGCAGTGCTGGCCCAGGCCGGCGCGCCAAGCCGCGAGAGGTAGCGCGGGCCGAAAAACGACGGGAAGGAATCGATGTGCCGGGCCGGGAAACCCGCTAGCAGCCGCGTTGCCGCGTCGCCTAGCGTGAGGCGGGCGCGGTCCAAGGGCTGGTAGCTACCCAGCGCATCGGTATACACGGTGTCGCCGGCTGCCAGCCGGGTGCCCAGCCAGGCCCGGAATGCGGCCCCGTTGGGCTGGGCCAGACTCACGATGCGCGGCGCGGCCAGCGGCCGGCCGGTGTAGTAATGCAGTTGGTTGCGCAGCGGGTTGGGGTCGCGCAGCAAAAACCACGCACCGGGCTGGCGTAGCACCCGCGCCCGCAGGGCTGGGCCAGGGCCGGCGTAGTCGAGGTAGGCGGCAGGCACCAGCCCGAAAGCCAGGTTCCAAGCCAGCAGGGCCGCGCCCACGGCCGCCACCCGGCGGCGGGCCCAGCCCACCAGCACGCCCCCGGCCAGCGCCACCGCCGCCAGGGCGGGCAGCATCACCATAAACTCGGCATTGCCCGCCGCCTGCGCCGCAAAGCCCAGGTGCAACACCCCGATGAGGGCATGCGTGCGCCGCACGGCGCGGGCCGGGCTGGCCCCTTTGGGCACGGGCAAGGCCCGCACCTGCCGCCACCCCAGCAGCCCATAGATGCCGGCCGCCAGGCTGCCAATGGCAATGCCTCCCAGTAGCCCCGGCCAACGGGCCAGCAGCGGCAGCAGGCTACCATGCACCTGCCCGGCCGTACGCACCAGACTGATGGCGGTGAGCAGCAGGCTCTTGCTAGCCAGCTCCACCCTGGCGCCCCCCGTCAGGTAGTCATGCAGGGCAAACTGGACAGCCCCCGCCGCACCGCCGGGGGCTGTCAGGGCATAGGCCACTGGCAGCAGCAGCAGCGGCAATGCGTAGCTGAATGCCACCCGCCGTTCGGGCCGGCCGCGCCAAGGGCGCAGGCCCAGCAGCAGCCCCAGCGCCCACCAAATCATTAGCTGATGTATCAGGCAGGCTGCCGCCGCCAGCAGCCCGGCCAGCACCAGCCAGCGATGGCGCGCGGCAGGCGCGTACAGCGCCTGCGCCCAGGCCAGGCTAGCCAGTAGGGCCCCCAGCAGCGGCAGGATGTACGCCTCGTTCTCCGTGGCAAAGCGCAGCATACCGAAGCTGCTGCCCACCAGCAGCAACCAGGCCGGTACCGCCGCGCTGGGGGTGCCCGCCCGCCACAACAGCCGCGCCAGCACCAGCAGGCTGGCCCCGGCGGCCAGCGCGTTCAGCATCTGGAGCCAGAGCAGGGCCGGCTCGCCCGCCGGGGACGGGCCGGTGGCGCCTACCAGCCGTAGCCAGAGGTGCCCGATACCGTTGTATAATAGGTGGTGCGGCTGCCATAGCTCCTGGCCCCAGCGGGCGCAGGCGGCGTAGTACCAGGCATCGCCGGTGGCGTTGCGGGTGGGCAGCGCCAGGCAAATAGCCGTGAGCAAGCCGGCCACGGCCACGCTGGGCCACGAGCGGCCCGCCCGAAGACGCAAGGGAGTATCGCGGCGCAGCATGCAGCCCGCAAGCTACGGCTCAATGATGACCGGGCCTAAAGAGCTGGCTCGGCTGGCAGAAGGGCCTAGTGCGCTTTTGCAAAAAGCAGGGTGGTGAATCCTCTGTTGGTATCGTAGAGGGTACTGAAGGTGCTTTGCACCGTGTAGCCTTCCTGATAAAGCTGCTCAAGCACCTTGTAATAGCCTTCGTTAGCCTGAATGAGCTTTTTATCAGTTATGCCATTATCAACTTCTATTTTTTCGCTTTTTCCCTCTCCCCGCGTGATGATGATGACGGTATGACTGCCTTCGTAAATCCGCACCACCACTATTTCAGGAGGAGCGGCGGCGGCGCAAGGCTGGGTAGCCAGTGCTAGCAGGCAGGCGCAGAGGAAAAAGAGCTTTTTCATGCCGGCTAAGGTAAGCCGGCGGCTAACCTACTAGCGTACCAGGTCTTGCTTGCGGTGGGCATCGATGGCCAGCAGGGCGAAAAGCAGGATGGTGAACGACCACAGCGAGGAGCCGCCGTAGCTGAAAAACGGCAGCGGAATGCCCACCACCGGCATCAGGCCCATCGTCATGCCCAGGTTGACGGTGAAGTGCACGAACAGGATGCTGGCCACGCAGTAGCCGTAGGTGCGGCCAAAGACGGATTTTTGGCGCTCGGCCACCAGCAGAATGCGCCAGAGCAGCGTGAGGTAGAGCGTGATGACGACCGCGCAGCCGGCCCAGCCCCACTCCTCGCCCACGGTGCAGAAGATGAAGTCGGTGCTTTGCTCGGGCACGAAGTCGAACTTGGTTTGGGTGCCGTTGAGGAAGCCCTTGCCCAGCCAGCCACCCGAGCCGAGGGCGATTTTGCTTTGCGTCACGTTCCAGCCCTTGCCCAGCGGGTCTTTGCCGGGGTCGATGAGCATTTCGATGCGCTGCCGCTGGTGCGGCTGGAGCATGTGGTTGAAGAAGAAATCGACCCCGAACACCATGCCAATAACGAGCGCCCAGGCGCTGAGGCTCAGCGGCAGGTGGTGGCGCCACAGCCGCGAGTTCAGCAAGAAAGCCAGGCCCAGCAGCACCGTAAAGCCGCCCACCAGCCACAGCTTGGGCACGAGCAAGGCCAGCAGCAAGATGATGCCGCCCGCCGCAATTAGCAGTAGGATGAGCGGCGACATGCCCTCGCGGAAATAGGCCAGTAGCAGGGCCGCGAACACGAGCGCCTGCCCGGTTTCGTTGGAGGCCAGGATGAGGGCCACGGGCAGCAGGGTGAGGCCGGCCAGCACGGCTTGGTCGCGCCAGTTCTGGTTGCGCAGGTTGATGCCAGCCATGAAGCGCGAGGCGGCCAGCGCGGTGGTAAACTTGGCAAACTCGGCGGGCTGCAAGCGCACGGGGCCAAACTCCAGCCACGAGCGCGAGCCCGCAATGGGCCGCGCAATGACGAGCGTGACCAGCAGCAGCACTATCATGCCGCCGTAGAGCGCGTAGGCCAGGGTGTCATACGCCTTGTAATCAACTACTAGCAGGATAACGATG
>Ga0265798_10004879_pt1 | contig 18334 bp, 22 predicted proteins | sample P3T30metagenome_FD_192430 | JGI IMG/M metagenome (GOLD analysis project Ga0265798, IMG submission 192430) | Plant litter microbial communities from East Loma Ridge, Irvine, California - P3 T30 | ecosystem: Environmental > Terrestrial > Plant litter > Unclassified | place: USA: California... | reverse complement strand
CATTGGGAATCATGTCCGTTGCTGCCGGTTTCATCGCGAGCGCGAGCGAAGCCATCGATGTTTTTGGCTGGGACGACAATCTGACGATTCCGGTACTATCGGGCGCTGGGCTGTGGGCGTTTTTGAAGGTCTTTGGATAATGGCCTTTCTTCTATCTATCTTCTCTGTCTTGCATATATACCCCTAGACGTGGGTTGGGTTGGGTTAGGATACGTTGATGGCGTTTGACATACATAACATGCCCTCTCACGGCTTAACTATCAAATGAGAGCGAACCTTCGATCTCAATGCACAATGTCACACATCTCAATTGCCCAAGGAAAGATAGACGTACGTAACCGTTGCAGTACTCCAGCCGCAAAACTCGATAGTACCTCGTGACCTTAAAAGCATAACTTGTAATGTCGCGGTGTGAAAACAGCGCATATGCAGGAAGAATTGAAGGATTGAACTGAAGTTCTATTGTGTATGGCTATCAACATTATATGTGGGAAAACAGAGGTGGCGGGTACTGCGTAGTACAGCAGTGGAGCCATGAAACAGTACTACGTGGTACAAGGGAGAAGGAGAACCTCCAGAACCGCGACATGTAAGTACTCAACACCATGCATGTCCTTGCATTATCGCTTTCCCGATACATCATCGAGTATCAACGGGCTGCTACACCACATAGCAAATAATCACACGTAATTATGTGTGTTTAGGCGCAGTCTATACGTCCCATGTAAATCTAGCCTCTTGTCGTATAGTTATACGGTACTTTCCACCTCTCGATCCGCGTACGCCAAACACACGACAAGTACAATACATTATCGCTAAGATGATATGCCCGTGCCCATACCAACGCCCTCTAAATACACACCGGCGTAACACCCAGTACCGTACAAACCCCCACATTATCCCTCCCCCCCTCCACCGTCCCAAACACCAACGCATCCACCGGCGCAATACTCGGACAGTAGTAGAACCCATTCGCACCACTCGAAGCACTACACCCAAACTTGCCTCCAGCAGTACTACACGTTAAATACAAGTACCCCGCACTATCAACCACCGCTTTAGACTCCAGGTACACGTAGTACAGCGCTGCGTTTTCGGTGTTGGGATACAAGCCTGATGAGGCTTCGTACAGCCGGTTTTGGGAGTCGAGAGAGAAAATGGCGGCGAGGGTGGGGGAGTTTGTGAAGCCAAGTTTATTCGAGTTGCCGTTTGTAAGGATGTAGATTCCGGCGGAACTGCCGGTTACGTAGAGGCGAAATGTACTTGGGCAAGCTGGGATGGGCGAGGGGGTTGCGAGAGTGGTGGAGGTGAGGACGCGTGTTGATGTGGCGGTTATTAAGTCGATGGATGTACGTTGGATTGTTGTGACTGCAGATAAGGTTAGGGAGATGGTGCTTGTGATAAAGCGCGTAGTCGTGGAGGTGAATGTCAGAGTCGAGGTTTGGGTGGTGATGGATGTGCGATGTTGCGTGGCTGGGATTGTGAGCACGTGGATTGACACCGCTTGGAGGGTGCGCGTGGTGGCGAGAACGATGGTAGGCGTTACTAAGATTGTTGTTGAGGTTGTGGTGTAATGTGTAGACGGACGGAGCGTAGTTGTCTTGGGAGATGCGCTGATCTGCTGGCATGCGGTGGAGTATGCCTGCGGGCCGCGACATGGGCTTACATACTGGGGCAATTTGTTCGCGGACGAAGTAGCCGGCCGGCACGGTGAGTCCCTTGCGAAGATAGTAGCGTTTGATGGAGCTTGCTCTTGATATCTGTCCGGGATCCTCGTGAGCGCTCGTTTCTGTGGCCGAGGAAGCGTAGAGGTCACAACTACAATTGAAGTGACAATCGCAGTAGACGCAACAGTAGTAACGCGAATAGTTTCAATTATCGTGGCCGTAATCGTAATAGTTTCCGTGGCCAGAGCCGTGGACGTTTCAGGCAGAATGAGTGTCGTGAGCTGCGTCTCCTGAACGGTCGAAAAGAAAGACACATCCACGGTGGTAAGCAAAGTAGAATATGCAATGGATGTCGATGTGGCAAGCTTTGTGCTCGTGGAAGTGACGGCTTTGGCGGACTTGGTGTATGTCAGCGTCTTCGTCGATGTGCTAATTGAGTCAGCGAAATATATCCCTGAAGGTTGCTTTTGATACATACACCGGGCAGGGAGAGACGGTCTTGCTCAGAAAAGATTCGCAATCTGAACTTGCTGCCGCATAGTATGCTACGCCGCGAGGGGGTTTGTCTGGTCCAGCCGCGACCTGACAGCATTAGTATGGGTTCGAAACGAAGGATCCATAATTGATGTTTACCGCTGTGGCACAGGCGTCTCGTCCATTGTCGGGAGGCGCAGCGATAGCATATGTAGCAAGGAGAGCTGCAACTGCAACAGCATACATGGACAGCATTGCGTAGACGGTCTGCTACTGGGACGAGTGAAGACGAAGGATCGACATCACTTTTCGACGAAGGGGAAGAACAAATCTTAATCCGCATCATTGTGGCTGATCGCGTTCTCCAAATTTGGACTTGCAATTATACAACCTAGAGCAGATCATCTCCGGGCACTAACTAGTACAGGTGGTGCTCGATAGTCGTTGCAGTTGTGTCTGCAGCGCCTGTAAAAATGTTACTGGTTCGCAGTCGCGCAATTCATGTTCCACTTCGCTTGCTCTCTTGTCGTTATCAGTTATTCAATTGGTACATCAGACAACTTGGTCTGAAGTGCGCCTAACCGTGAATCAACAGGTTTCCCTTTAGCCGGCTCCCACTGTTCGACTATCGGTCCCGGCTCACGATCCCAGCGATGGCTCGAAAGGGTCACTTTGGAACAGCATGATTCGAGTCGGATGGATTTGAGATTCGGGTGCGCACAACAGGCTCTAGAACGGCACATTAAAACCAGTGGCGCGAGGAGTTTTTTCTGGAACGGCAGTCCATGCGACCACGTTGTAAGAATGCCCAGACGCTAACAGCCCTGCGAGGCTGTTTACCCCAGCTCTATACATCGAGATTTGTCGGTGCTCGTAAAAGGGGCCTCTGTAAATGCTGATCGAACTTTGCACTATTACATTAAATGATCAGCACTTTCATCGCATGATATTCAATTTCATCTACCTCGCTGCTCTTTCTGCCATTCAATGCACAACACACTCAAATGCATGCAAATGCCATATACACTCCCGGATCTAAGCCGGGCCGACCACTCGAGATATACAATGGTATATACGCACAGGAAATTTTGAACATATAAGGGAAAGCTTCCATCAATGGGCTCATGTATACCCACAACCTCAAAAGGAGACGAACAGGAAAAGTAGGAAGGAAATCGTCGACGTCGACCACGTTCAGCCGACCTGTGGTATGTGAGAAAAGGAAAAACTCAGTGCTTGGTGGGGCAGCAACACACATGTGGGCCGCTCTTGATGACGTCCTGAGTTGCCTGGAAACTTCGTTACTGATATGAACTGTGCTGCATGCTGAGGAGTTAAACATACCTGGTCCTCGTATTTCTTGAAGTTCTCCATGAATAGCTTGCCCAATTTCTCGACCTCACCCTTGAAGTCGGCGGTACCGTTCCATGACTTGGCGGGATTGAGGAGCTCGTCTGGGACGTTGGGGCAGGTCTTTGGCACCGATAGGCCGAATGTGTCGTAGGTCTCGAACTCGACCTTAGCGAGCTCGCCGGAGTGAATGGCGTCAAGGATAGCACGAGTGTACTTGAGAGGACACCTCTTGCCTGAGGTTATTATTAGCATTGACTGCATATATCTCATTGGGTCAACTTACCTCCGGTGGTCGCTCCAGCACCGACCCAGCCGGTGTTGAGCAGCCACGCGTCAGCGTTGTGCTCCTTGATCTTCTCAGCCAGCATCTTAGCGTAGCGCATGGGGTGCAGCGCAAGGAAGGGCTGGGCAAAGCAAGAGGAGAAGGTAGCCTGGGGCTCGGTAACGCCTTGCTCAGTACCTGCCATCTTCGATGTGTAACCGGAAATAAAGTGGTACATGGTCTGCTCAGGGTTGAGCTTGGAGATTGGTGGCAGGACACCGCGAGCGTCGCAGGTCAAGAGGACGATATTCTTGGGGTGCTTGTCTGAGATGCAAGGAATCTTGGTGTTCTCAATGTACTCGATCGGATATGCGCAACGGGTGTTTTCGGTGAGTGTGTCATCCTCGTAGTCGACCAGTCGTGTTACAGGGTCGAAGACAACGTTCTCCAAGATGGATCCGAAGCGGATAGCATTGAAGATATCCGGCTCCTTCTCAGCTGACAGGCCAATGCACTTGGCGTAGCAGCCACCCTCGATGTTGAAAACACCAGTGTCACTCCAGCAGTGCTCATCGTCGCCTATCAGAGCACGCTTGGGATCGGCAGACAGTGTGGTCTTGCCAGTGCCTGACAAGCCGAAGAAGACAGTGACATCGCCCTCTTTGCCCTCATTTGCGGAAGAGTGGAGAGTAAGGACGTTGTGCTTAACAGGCATCTCATAGAAGAGCACCGTGAAGATCTGAATTGGTCAGCAATTGCAACATGAGTATTGTGGCTATGACTTACGCCCTTCTTCATTTCTCCTGCGTACTCAGTACCGAGAATTACCATCTCCTTGTCGGCGAAGTTGAGAGCAACAGATGTCGATGAGGTCATGCCAGAAGTGTACCTATTCGCAGGGAAAGCACCGGCGTTGTAGATAACATAGTCAGGATGGAAGTGCTCCAGCTCATCTCTCGAAGGCCGGATCAACATGTTGCGCATAAAGAGAGCGTGATAGGCGCGAGCGCACACCACGCGTACACGTATCCGGTAGCGTTCGTCCCAGCCGGCGTAGCCATCGACGACGTAGATACGGTTCCTGGTGTTGAGGTAATCAATGGCACGTTCACGATTGATACGCCATACCTAAATAAATATTAGTACATGGCAACATCAAAGATGAAGTTCGCAGCGAGCAGTAACCGCGGTACGGCATCGATGCGGGGCAGCCGAGCCCCAGACGCCACGCGCATGGGATCCGAGCTGCAACCGCCCACATCGGGTATGTGCCTAGCGTACATGACGTCTACCGCCAAAATCACGAGCAAAATCTTTGCAAATTGTCGCGGGAACGTGGAGGGTGAGCGGAAGGATAGTGTGCACTTACGTCAGGCTTCATCGGCTTGTTGACAGGACCCCACCAGACATCGTCTTTTGACGAGTCTTCTTCTACGATTCGCTTGTCCGACGGTGAACGACCGGTCTTGGCTCCAGAGTATGCGGAGAGAGCGCCAGAAGCTGTGATGGCTGAGCCGGTCTCGTAGACGAGAGCATCTTCGTAGAGAGCGGCGACGGAGGGATTTGCGACCTGGTGTCAATCAGTACAATTGCTCTCCTAGGTGGTGCTGAATAGAGCTTACAATAGCTACACGGTCATAGTCGATGTGTGCCTTATCGTGGAGCTCTTCTTCGATTTCTGTGTGCTCCTTGTGTGGCCTGTAATCGCGCAATTAGCGACGTGCAGATGCATATGGAGTAAAAGAACATACTTCAGACCACTAGGGTGGAGGTTGGTTTGGTTGACTGCCGGAGGGGCCATTGTGCCTGAGAATGCAGTGGAAATGGAGGTAGAATGAAAATTGGATCGCTGTTGTTTGGACACCTGTTGACGGGCAAAGTCTTGGGTCAGACGAGTTGGGCTTGTAGTCCGAAAGACGGGGTCCGAGGTTTCTTTTAAGTGTCCCATTCTTCTTACGTCTCTCACGATCAGAGCGGATGTGGACCGAGCTGCTTCTAGCGTGCCGCCGCGTAATTGGCCGGAACGTCGCCTGGTCGCCAGTCGAGTATCGTTCGGCTGAGGACACGAAAATAACACGGAGAGCGCAGGAGCAATGGGTGTGCACGGATGGAACGACCGGCAGACACTGCCACGAGCGTTTGAACTGCGGGTGAAACGTGCAATCGAGGTGACGCTCATCGAAGAGGTTTTAAGATGGAACTGCCTTTGCTCACGATTGTGTCATTGTTCTTCTCTCGTTATTGCAGCTCCCACTGCCCCGCGTGACTGTGCCGAGCAAAGTAAATCATTACAATTCCCGCGAATTCATTGGCTGCCGCCCTCAAAGGCAGAGATGTGCGCAAGACGTCTGGCTGGGCCCCCAGATGAGTGTTGTGGGGTAAGCAAGGCCATGCGTCACGTTGCCGCAAGCGGGTGTTCCCTTTCGTCATTATACGATTGGCTGCACCACACGACTTCTTCAGCTCGCGTGAGGAAAATGGCGACCCTCGTGATAAAGCTACAGCGCGCCCGTGTCTACAGGCATACTATGAGGCAGTCATTGGCTTCTATTCTCGTGGTGAAACCGCCAGCAATAGCAAACACCACCGCATGACGTGCCAATATTCACGATGTTCGTTAGCGGCCGACGAGAGGCTATGCGCCCGATTCCTCTCCTAGCCCGTGTGAGTTCGGCTTATCCATGGTACCCCTGCACGTTGATTGTGCATCTTTCCATCGACGGCACGAATCATACAGCTGCGGTCGGATGGGATGTGCGCTTTGCTTGCGTGCTCGGAAAAGCTGAGGCATTTCAGTCTCTGATAAAGGCTGGCCCGGAAAGCAAGTCGGGATTGGCACATATTTGCAATCCTTAAGCCGAGAAGACCAGCCATTCATGTGGCTGACGCTGCGCCCAGAATTAATCGCGCATGACAGCGGATTCGCGCATGTGTCACTGTCACGGTACGAACTACAGAGCCGCGGTACTGATACGTTCTTCAATTGCACTGTCACTGTGTACGCAGATTGTGTTCTGATTTTCATTGCCTCAAATCATAAATTTGTAGGATAGCCCTCAGGAAGCATGCTAGGATTCGAATTCAATGGTTTGTAAATATGCAAAAGCATGGAAAGCATCTGGTCGCTGATGATATACACCTAGATTTGATCTGTCTGAAGTTCATACACACGATCCCGAAGAGTTGTTTGCGGGGATTGCCAAGCAATCGAGACCCACATACCGACGTAGCCTGGACACCAGCCGGCCGCGGCGCAGCTACGAGTTCTTCCGAACCATTACTAGATTCAAATGGAACATTTGCATTGACGATAAGCAGCCTCATAAGCATTTCAGGCTTTGTCGGCACTCTGCTTCCTCCTCTGCTCTTTCTTCTGCTTCTTCACAGCAGGGCTGAACAGATTCTTGATCTTGCGCACGCCACCCAGGTAGAGCCATGAGCACACGAATACTACCGCAAAATTGAAGAAGATGAAAATCCACATAATGCCTGCGACGTAAGGTTAGCAAAACAACACAACACTCGGAGGGCGTACGTACCAAAGTCGCGCCAGATGTACTGTGGGAACACGTTAAACGATGCAGCGAATGCATCACCAGTCGCATACTGGCAGAAGCCGCAATTACCATCTGGTTGTGACTGTACATATCCACCAGCTTGCTGCGCAAATTGACCAGCGTACGAGTCGCAAGATTGACCAGGCGGAGGAGGAAAGATGGCCAGTTCACTCGTCTCGCAGCGGATCTCTTGTCCTTGGACCAGCAGCGCAAGGAAACCCTCGAGCAAGTACTTGAACGGGGTAAGCCAGTACATCCAACTCTGCCAAAAGGATACGAGTCCAGCGTATGGTACAACAACACCACAGAACGAGACGATGAAGGTAAAGAATATCGGCACGAGAAGAGATGCAAGCAACTCGTTCGGACTGAAGGCAGCGATCGCCTGTCCGAAGCCAAGGTAGAACATCTCGAACAGCATCACGAACAGCCAAACGCTCGCAGCGGTGTATGTATCTCGCGGGAACCCGGGTGGGAAGTACCAGCAACACCAGTAAATAGTTCCAGCAACGAGGCGATACGGCACTTCGCTCAGGATAGTACCCCAGATCATGGCAGTCCAGGAGTAAATCTTCGCGCTGCCTTCGCGCGACTCGTAAATCGCTCGTGTGCTGATGAATCGAGGCTGAAGCTGCTGGATGAGCGGTGGACTAATGGTAAGAGTCATGAAAATCGAGAACAGGCGAGACTGCATATCGATCTGTGATTGTCCAAGGTCCCAGAACGTGAAACCGTTGAAGAGTCCAGTGAAGATATGCAGCATGGTGATGCCGAGAACATACTCTGGGTCCCTCCAGATCGCGACGAAATTTCGACGCACGACCGCTAGCCATTGCTGGACATATGGCATTGCGTATTCGCGATCATCGGCAGCATCCTGGTCTTTGGTTGCATCTCTTCTGGACTTGATGATATCCTGAATCTCATTGGTGAGCTTCTCGTTCTCGGACGACTTTTGCCACACATCGCCCCAGTCATGACCCTTGTATTCTGGGTTACCTGCGCCTATAGCTTCAAGCATGTACTCGGCAGGGTTCTCTTGAGGTGCACATTTCTTTGCGCCATTATCCTGAAAGTAGGAGAGCATGGTTTGACTGTCCTTGCCGAGCTCCCCAGCGTAGACCGTCCGGCCACCAGACTTCAAGAGGAGAAGTTGATCGAAATGTTCGAAGAGTACTGCGCTCGGTTGATGGATGGTACATAGAATCGCTGTTCCAGCATCGGCCAGCTTCCTTAGAAAACGGACGATGTTGAATGCCGCCCCCGAGTCAAGGCCAGATGTGGGCTCGTCTAGGAACAAGAGAAGCTCCGGCTTGCTGGCCAGCTCGACACCAATGGTCAATCTTTTGCGCTGCTCCTGATTCAAGCCGTTACCGCTTGTGCCGATGGCCGCGCCAGCGATGCTACGCATCTCAAGCAGGTCGATGATCGTCTCCACATATTCATGCTTCTCCTTGATAGATGTCTCCTTGGGTTGTCGTAGGCGTGCGGAGAACTGAAGAGCCTCGCGAACTGTTGCTGTCGACTCGTGAACGTCCATCTGCTCTGCGAAACCAGTTGAGCGTTGGAAAGACGACGGAAGGACTGATCCATCAACGAGGAAGTCACCCCTGACAACGCCAAAGTTGATGCGCTGGGCAAGAGTGTTGAGCAGCGTAGTCTTGCCAGCTCCGCTGGCGCCCATCAATGCGGTAAGCTGACCCGGTTTGACAAAGCCTTGCACACCATCTAGCAACGTGCGCTCTCCCTTCTCGTACGGGATAGTGTAGTTGATGTTTTGGAATGTGAAAATTTTCTCTGTAGCGCCGTTAGCTGACTGCAGATTCGACAGCAAACCCGGTTCCATGGTGCATCCTGAAACATTATACAATGGTGTCAACCTCGCCATAGCGTGGTGATACTTCTTGCAAATGCCTTCAGAGCTGCCAGTGCTATTCAGTACGTACCATTCTTGGCTATGCCCTCGACGGTCTTTTCGGAATCGTCATTATCGCTGGATGAGTGCTTCTCGGTCATAACTTCGGATTTGCCATTTTCCTCATCCTTTGGCAGACTGTTCGTCTCCATTTCCTTCTCCACGGTCTTTGGAACTTGTCCGCGCTTGTAGATTGTGACGGCGCCACCACCTTTATTAGGCTTTTGGATCTCCATACCAAACGCGGTGAGGGCGACGAAGAAGATGAAGAAAGCGCAAATGATGCCAAAGTTGCGCCACAGGTGGGTTCTTGAGTACTGGAAGGCAATTTGGATATATTCCGATCCTTGGACCGTCAGCGACCCAGGGGTGTTGCCTTGCAGAGCACATGATTGATACTGCTCCTCAGCACCTGGAATTTGTGGGACGATGTACGGAGGAATGCACTGCATCTCGAGACCAGTGAACTCGTTGGCTAGCAGACCTTCAAAGCCGTACTGGAGAGGGTTGATCCACCTAGAGGTGCTAGTTAGTGATTGCTCCACATGCAATTCGTGATAATAGCTCTTACCTCAACCATGAAAACCACGGATCTAAAAACTTGATGTCAGTATTTGTCTCGTACACGATCCTGGCAGCTACTTCACTTACGCATCTTGCTTGGTGGGATGAGATAGCCGGTATAAACGACAAGAGCTTGAACGGCAACACCAGTGATCCGTGTGGCGATGTCCAGAGAGCCGACAAGAGCGCCTATCGCCCGAAAGAAGGCATACATGGTCATCGTGATAATCCAGAGGAATAGCACAGAGATGAAGAATTGCGAAGCGGTTCGCTGCAGGTTGGCCATAAAGTATACGACAACGTCGAAGATGACAACTTGAACGAAGACCAAGGGGATGTCAACGACTGTCTGAGCGATCGCATACGCGGCTGGCCGATAGAAAGAGAAACTTTTGTGCTTCAAAAGAATCGGACGACTTTCGAATGCCGCAGTAAGCTCCGCAAGGGCCAACAGCGCGTTGAAAAGCAGCATGAAGAAGATCACGCCTCCTCTGGGGAACGCTCCGGCCACGGTAGGCTGTAAATTGTAGAACAGGGACCCCACAATGAGAGCTTGAAACAAGACTATTTTGAACACAGTCAGCATTTCTAGACTGATTTCCTCCAACGAGCGACGGGACTTACCTCCTCCCCATTTGCCATATAAAGACATCGGGTCGCCGATCCTGTAAAAGTTAGCATAGCTACCTGAAGACAATTGTGTGGGTAGAGCTTGTGTCGACGAGAGAGCCGAATCTCTCGCATGCAGCAACTCCACCATTTTCTAAGATTTCTTACATAACCAGGGCTTGTCGGCGGGTACAAGCCATAACTTGAGCGGGAAAGGAAATAGTGTAGTTCTTCTTCTTGGTGGCCTTGGTGCGTGCTTCTTGACGTTCCTCCATCTGTTTCTGCGTCTCCTTCTCGAACTCTGTAATTTCTCTCAGGTTGTGCTGAGCTTGTTCGCTATCCGCGAAGTGCTGGCCAAACGCTGCACCACTACGGGGAATGCGATCTTCATAGCCCTCCTTGATGTGGCGCTCGTGATCATCCGTGACAGATGTTAGGAAATCAGCGGTCGTCCATCGATCGGGCTGCACGAAACCAAGGCTCTTGAAGTACTTCGCGGCCTTGTCAGCGGGGCCAAAGTAACAGCAATGTCCTTCGTGTATCAAGAGAACTTTGTCAAAGAGGTCATAGAGCGACTCTCCAGCTTGGTAAAGAGCCACAGCTGTGGACACCTGGGCCATGTTGGTGAGAGAGCGTAAGCTCTGTACGTACTCCAAAGCAGTGCTGGCATCGAGACCGCGGGTCGAGTTATCCCAACATTGTACGGAGGCTTTTGTAATCATAGCTTCGGCTATGGAGACACGCTTCTTCTCTCCACCAGAGACACCTCGAATGAGCTCGTTCCCAACCTTTGTGTTCATCGTATGCTCGATCCAGAATAATTTGGTCACAATCCTAAGAAATTCTTGCACGTATGTCTGACGAGACTCGCCCTCGTTTCTCGACTCCTTTCCGGGCGTCCTGGTCTTGAGCGCGAACTTCAAAGTCTCCTTGACTTTCAGCGTGGCGTAGTGCAAATCTTCCTCGGGATTGTACAGCACCTCGCTGCGGTACTTCTTGCTCATCTCCTTGGCGTCTGTGCCTCCATACGTAACATCGCCGGTTATGTCTTCGAAACCGAATCGTTGGTTGCCAATCATCTTCAGGAACGTCGAACAGCCGGAACCAGGACGGCCCAGGACAAGTAGCATCTCGCCAGGTTTGATCGTACCGCTGAAGTCGTCAAGGAGGGTGCGGACTGGTGGCTTGCTTGCTGTCTTCTTTGGCCCCTTACTAAAAAGGTTCTTGCCAAATCTGAACGGATCGAGGAAGAAGTCGCCTACGGATGGCTGGAGTGCGGCGCCAATGCCCATGCCCTTGACCGTCAAGTGCTTGAAGACGACGCCCTGATGCCGAGTCTTCTCCTCCTCGGAATTCGCCTGCCGTGTCTTTCCAAACATCTTGCTCATCAAGTTGTTGATTTCGTCATCTTCCTCTTGACTCGTCCCAGTCGCGTGAGTGTTAGCCTTGCTAAGGCCAGCTTGGCTGGTTCTCCGTCGCGACAGTGTGCGGAAGAGATCTTCTTCGGTCATGGCTCTTGACTGATTCGATTGTAATGGAGGTCTCGTGGCGGAATTTTCAGCTGGTTTGATCGCGACGTATCCTCTATCTTGCTCATGCTCAGAGTCCGATGAGTCGCTCGCGACAGGCTCGAGCTTCTCTACCGGTTCCTGTGCGACCTCTTCCCGACGAGATTTCTTCTCCACAGCTGTGTTAATTGAATGTTGGGCTCCTCCGATACCGCTCTCTGGTAACATTGCGCCGTGCGCGTTGGAGCTTCGTTCATTGACCATTACTGGCTCTGGTGCAGGCGAAGGTACCGCGGTACTGTTACCCGAGTTTGTAAAGAGCCTTGCTCCACCACCGTCATAGTAGCTGGCGTTGCTAGTATTCGTGTTGGATATGAAGGACGTAGGCACCGGTCCTGTAGCGCGAGGTGTGGGTACATCTTCCGCGCGGGAGTAGGATATAGAAGCGTCTTCCGCGCTGTATTGCGATCCCACGTAAGATTGATGCCGATTGGGATCCGCTGGCGTCTCAATCCAGCCTCCAGGAATACCGGAATCGAGTGGTGTAGGCTGCTCTTGTCGGGAAGCCATATTGACTAGGTATGACGCTTCACACAAGGTGGTCAGCGACGACGCGAGCTAAGAATTGTTCAACTTACCCTGTAGCACTACAGATAGGTACGCTAGCTAGTGATCGGCGCGCTTCTGCAACCGTCCGCGAGTCTCTTTGTTTGTTGCTCGCTCCACGCGACTACTGGCACAAAAAGGGACCGAGGGGAAATAGGTAGAAAGAGCACTGTTGCGCAGTGTCGCCCGTGCGGATCTGCTAATACCGCCATTTTGAACGCGTCCCCTAATGTAAACTAATAATCTTCCCGCTGTGCAAACAAGAGTGTTGATGTCATGCCTTCGTCGTACCAAAATGCGCGCCTTGGCCTCGCAAGTCGGCGTCAATTGTTGCCGAGGCAAGCTAAAAATGCAGGCATGCATGCACTCCAATTCGATGACAGATGTCCATCCTCTTGGCCTCAGCCGATCGATCTGCTCCCGCACGAGCTAGGGGCCCGCGGGGTGCGAGGGATCAGCCACCAAGCTGAACATACATTTGTAAAGTCGCTAACTTACACTTCCACAAAAATACGCAGTTGGTGACACTCGTACATCACGACTCCCGTAAACAATGGACTCACTACAGCAGAAACCTGATTCGCCCTCAACTCAACGACAACTTACAAGCAGCTCACAGTCCGCAGCCGCTGGAAAAGGAACCTCCAGGCCCTCTAAAGTTACAACAAGAATACGAATTAACATCAAAATTGATGACGACCATTTGTGGCTAGATTCCAGGTCCATCATCATGCGTCAATCTGGTACACATCACATTGGAACATTTCGATGCCAAGTGTGCTTGTCTTAGCCGCATTCATTGGCAATGTGGTCCGTGAATATCTCTCATTATAGGCGGGTATGTCCACCTATTTCGCGTTGTTTGAGCCGGCTTCATCCTCTTCTTTCCATAACTTGAACAAAGCGATGGCCTCCGGAAAGTACGTCGAAGTGCCATACTCTTCCAACATACTCGAAGATTCTTCAATGCTTTCCAAGTCTTTGGCATAACTCCACACCTCGCCCTTTTGTCTCCTCTCGCTGGCGACTTCGACAAGCATCGTATCGGATAAAGTGTCCGATGGACGGTCTCCATAGCTGGCTCCCGGATTAGCGTAAGAGTAGTCCTCTTGAAGGCTGATTATCAATTGATAGGCGACGTCGAGTCTTCTGGGTTGGTCTTGAACATCCAGAACAGTTTTGACAACATTCAGGAAAGGCACAACTTCTGCACTAATGACATCCGATGTGACGCCCGTCCTCTTGAACTTGAAGCCTTCGATTTTCGGTGCCATGGTCCTGTGGATGGCGGACATTTTGCTGCATAGACTGTTCGCATACGCCTGAAGCCCGGCACCGTCAGGCTGCAACAGCACGTCCTTCTGGATGGTCTTAGGAGCTTCTGTCATACAAAGTCAATCAAAGCTTGGGTCCGTAACGGCAATCTTAGATGTACCATGAACCAGATTTTTCTTCTTGATGAACGCATATGCTTCAGCAAGGCGCGATTTGAGCTCTGCGTTTTCACGTATCAAGGTTTCGATGTCCGTCTCATGCCTTTACTTTTTGGCGTTTCCCTCGGCTCCACCAGATGCGACAGCATGCTCCACTCCGGATAGGACTCTTTTGTGCGTGGGTGGCATGATGAGTTCTTATAGTGGGAATGATCGCGAGGTGGACAAAAATGTGTTTCTGAAACTTGAGGAGCACAGCCTCCTTATTGAACACCCTGCACGCGCTAGGACGTGTCTCGGTTAACACGCGATGAACCTTGTACATAATCTTGTTCATGGCTAAGAACGCCCAACTTCGCCGATGCCTGGAACGCTTCGAAAAGAATCTCAATGGTACCAGCAAGCCCACAAGGTCCAAAGCGACGCGTCTTGTTCATCGCAATAGTACCGACAGGCAGCAACGTAATGTCGCCCAAGATGTTGATAATGTCCATCGAGTACGTTTTCATTCAACCAGAGAGTCGCATTCTTGCCCTCAGCCATCTCTTGAGCTTTGTACTTGTTCCCATCCGCAGACCGTGGTCAATATCAATTCCGTACCAGTGAGCTTACTCACGGAACAATCGGTCAGGGCTAAGCAGAATTCCATCCTGAGGCTTGAAGGCTTAATTCCTACACTTAATTTCCCATACAGTCCACTCCTACAAGTAGCATGTCAGCCGGACCGTGTATTTCGAGGTGACGAACCATCATGCAATCCAATGGTTGGAAGCGCAGTGAACTTCTCTACTGCAACACCTTTTAACTGCCCACAGCTGACGCCAATTTCCAGCACGTAGTTTGCTAGTCGCTCACGTCTCGCTGCCATACCTCCGACCATCTGGATAACTGACAACACCCGGAAGGGCTCCGGACTAGCATTTCTTGTGCTGCAAATGGTACTAATGATGTCATGTATTATGCACCTAACGACTAGCTAGCTCGGACACGTGAACGCGCTATCACGAGCAATACTGATTCAAACATGCTCGATATACTAGACTTGCCCGGATGCCCGAAGCACCTCAAAACCGTCCTGAGACATCTATACCTAAGTATAACCGCGATTGCGACATACTCTACACATACCCAATTGGGTTCGTCATGCGACGTTCTACTAGGTCAAGCACTGCTGCAGCTTTAACGACAGCGAAACGCACCACAAGCAAGAGCCAGCCTCAGATTGCAGGAAAGCGATGGTCTGAGAACAGTCGCACTCCAGGCGAAGTATTGTCAGGAAGGAAGCGCGTAAAGACCGGGGGAAGAGGAGAGCATCCGTCTCCACCTTCAGACGCGCCAGGAACGACCAGTAAAACGAACAACGGCACATCAACCGGAACGCTCGGCGATACCAAATGGAAAGCGTGGTCGAAAGATGCCCATGCATCTCCTTTCCCGGATTTCGGACGCCCAACAGAACAAGAATGTCGGCAAAGCCACCGCGTCCTCAAGAAGATGCACGCTGAAACCGTGCGGAAGAACTTTGAATACACCGACAACCCAGAGATGCACTACCCGTATGTCATGGACGCCTTGATCGTCGCGACTCTCAGCCAGGCAACAAGCTGGAGCAACGCACAACGAGCCATGAAAAGCATGACAGAGGTGTATGGCTCACCCTTCGAGTACCAAGCCATCCTTGATGGCGGAGAGGACAAGCTCGTCATAGCACTTCGACCCGGAGGCATGCAGAACCGCAAAGCGAAGATGGTCATGCAGATTCTCCGCGACGTCAAGGAACGCCACGGAAAATGGGACTTAAATCACCTCTTTGACGTTAGCGACGATGATGCTGTTAAGGAGCTTTTGACGTACAAAGGTGTGGGTCCGAAGTCTGCGTTCTGTATCTTGAGCATTTGTCTCCAGCGCAACAGCTTCGCAGTAGACACGCATATCTACCGGATTGCTGGGCTTTGGGGATGGATACCGAAAACCGCAACAAGGGAGAAGGCGCAGGCTCACTTGGATGCGATGGTTCCCAATGACATTAAATTCTCGATGCATTATCTGTTGATCGTGCATGGGAGGGAATGCCCGCTCTGCAAAGGCAATGGAAGTCCGAAGGCGACGTGTGAGTTCAGAACACGAATGAAGGATGAAGCGGAGGTGATCAAATAGTCGGGCCGAAGAAGCAAGTTTCAACGAAGTATAATTGATACTCATCCAGCTAAATCGGGCGATTCGAACATGAGTATCGTATGCTGCCTACAACGATATGAAACAACGACGTAACACTGTCTCTCTATGATCTGTGGCGTTCTCTTTCGTAGCCGCCTAGCAGCAAATAGCTTGTAGGCAGTGCTGTGTAGTATCTCCCCAAAGTAGCCGGCTCACATATCTGCACCGCGTTCCCCATCATCCTGCCTTTGTGCATCTATGATTTGTAACGATACTGGAAGTGGAACCAGATGAGTTTCTCCTTCGGATGCCACTAGCCTGGCGCGTTTTGCTTCCCAGCTCCTTCGAGAATCGCGGAATGATGGCGTGGGATCTTCGTTGAAGAAGTCCCATATGAGATCCGCACAAGGGATATTGACGGCCCGGTACTCCTCGCCCGTGATTCGAAGCAAGATCTCTCGGAACGCAGTAGAACCCAATTCTGATCCGTTTAGCGCCTGCCACAGCACTCTGCAAGCGTCCAGTGGTATGCATATTGCTCTCGCAGCCTCTTCACCCAGCTGATAAACCTCACGAATCATGCCAATGTCAGACTCGCGCCACGTTGAGTAAAGTGAAACAGGGTCTTTCACAGCTAAAACAGGCACCATGCTCCAGAAGAGTTCGAGAGCGCTGATTGTATAGTCAGGTTGCGGAGGTAGCGTATCGGAGGGCCATGCTACCAGTTCTCGAACCCCATACACACAATCTCGACGATCAGCACAATGCAAGGTAGGAAACATGACAACGACGTCGGCGAAACACAACGCAGAGGGCCCAGAGTGACGTCTCATATAAGGCCATTTCTCTACAAGTTCTGCCTGATTAGTGTAAGACCAGCCTGTTGAGTCACTTTCGACTCCCTTGAGTATGACTGCATTCCAGAAGCTCGCAAGGTTGCTGTTCGACACTGATTTTTCTCCGCAGAGAACAGTCGTATCAGCTGACAGGAGTAATTTTTGCATAATCCAAAGACGGTGCCAGTATGTTTTGTGGGCGAAGAGCGCCATGATCTGTTGAGGGCCTTCGAAGTTCTCATCCGGCTCAGCCTTCTCAATCAGATATCGTCTGACAAGCTCGCGTCTCTCGAGGCAAGGTGAAAGGCTCGGAAAGGCGTTTAAGGCGTCCATATCCTGTCCATCGATGGTTTCGAACAAGAATTCGCTACGGTCCGCATGCGGTCCGGTGCAAGCAAATACTATGCCCGCCCAACGGAAGACCTCTCCCATGATAGCCACCTGCGCTCCCTTCTCTTCAAGGCTCTGCTGGTCAATAGCAATCTGATCTATCCAATAATGCTGTTCTTGCGCAGGATAGTCTTTCACATCCACAGCTTGCTTGAGAGCAAAGTGACAATTTACTCCAATTGCAAATTTCTTGCCGTTGATGGAAACCTCGTGCGTCTTCTCCTGCGAGCCCCAGGTATACGATAGAGCAATTTATGTTGGACATATTGGAACGTGGCTCTTCTCGTCCGTTGTCAGGTCGGTGAGTTGGTAATGGCCAATGTCGAACGACAGGCTGTCATCAGAGCCTTTGTTGCGGAGCCGGAGAAGTCTGATTTGAGACGCAGCATCTTGTAAAGAGGTGTGCTGGAATGATGATGTGTCGCCAATTCCGGTATGTGACGGCGTACCACCTCGTTCAGCATACGACGAAAAGGAACGTGGGCCTTGTCAATGTAGATAAGCTGATCAGAGTCGTCCAAGAGATGGGTGACAAAATGGAAGATCTTCGCCACTTTCTAGTAGACGATTGTCAATTCCTGTCGTGTCTTGTATCAGGCAGCAGTGAGATTGTAAATGTTCATATTGTGCAAGGCTCTTTGCCCCACCATCACCTGCATACTCAGCCACTGCATCGCCTCACGCACGCTTGGAACACTTTTATCTAAGTTGGTACACAAATGCAGGCGAGTACACTGCGAATTGGATCTTGCGAGCGAAGGTTAACGCGTCTACGAGAAGGTACTATCACCATAAACCCCACCCGAAAAAGAAAGAAAGCAGGAAAGCAGGAAGAGGCGAAAACATACAGCTACATAAGCAGCGCAAAGAAGCTAAATTCTAGGCTAAGAAAAAGCTCGCGATGAACTCAGCTTCACTAAAACTTTTGTCCTTTTTTGCATCACACGAGGTGTTCTTCCCTGCCTACTTCGACCATGATCTAAAAACAGACTCGTTTTAAGCT
>Ga0265798_10004877_pt1 | contig 18338 bp, 14 predicted proteins | sample P3T30metagenome_FD_192430 | JGI IMG/M metagenome (GOLD analysis project Ga0265798, IMG submission 192430) | Plant litter microbial communities from East Loma Ridge, Irvine, California - P3 T30 | ecosystem: Environmental > Terrestrial > Plant litter > Unclassified | place: USA: California... | reverse complement strand
GAAATCGCCGGCATGACACTGGAACTCTACGTCCTCCGGTTCGAGAAGGAGCGCATGACGCTCCGCGTACCGACCAACAAGGCCGAAAGCGTCGGCATGCGCAAGCTGTCGTCCGACAAGACGATGCGCGAGGCGATGGACACGCTCAAGGGCAAGCCCAAGGTCAAGCGTACCATGTGGTCGCGCCGTGCGCAGGAATATGAAGCGAAGATCAACTCGGGCGACCTCGTGTCGATCGCCGAAGTGGTCCGCGACCTGTTTCGTGCCGACGACCAGCCCGAGCAGAGCTATTCCGAGCGCCAAATCTTCGAAGGCGCGACCAGCCGCCTCGCGCGCGAACTGGCAGCGATGGAAGAACTCGACGAGCCCAAGGCGCAGGAGAAGATCCTCGACATCCTTCGCGCCGCGGCCGCGATCTACAACAAGGACAAGGTGCCGGCGTAACTGCCCTCGCACTCGGTCCGAACGCCAAAGGGCGGTCCTGCGGGGCCGCCCTTTTTCGTTAAATTCCGGTTTGCAGATGCCGTGCGCGAGTGTATTGCATAGACAATACACAGGAGGATGCGATGAACTTTCTTGCGCTCGGACTGATCATTCCTCTCGCGGCCTGCTCGTTCAGCTGGAACGACGACAGCGAGGGCTCGGGGGCTGCGGCGGCGGGATCGGGAACGACCCGTACCTATCAGGTCACCGGCTTCGACGGCATCGACCTGCGCGGCTCGGACGATATCGACGTGCGAGTCGGCACCGGTTTTTCGGTCCGGGCGGAAGGGCCGTCGGATCAGCTCGACCGGCTGACGATCGAGCGCAGCGGCGAGACACTGAACGTCGGCCGCAAGACCAATTCGAGCTTCGGCTGGAACAAGAGCGGCAAGGTCAAGGTGTACGTCACGCTGCCACGGCTGACCGACGCGACGGTCTCGGGGTCGGGCACCATCGCAGTCGACCACATCGAGGGCGCGAAGTTCGCAGGCGGGATTCCCGGGTCCGGCAACCTGAATATCGCCGCGATCCGGGTCGAGGATGCCGCATTCTCGATCGCCGGATCGGGCACCGTGCGCGCCTCGGGTACGGCCAGGATGCTCGCAATCGACATTGCCGGCTCGGGCGCGGTTGATGCGCCGAAGCTTCAGGCGCGGTCCGCCAAGATCGACATTTCCGGCTCGGGCAAGGTGCGCGCGATCGTCGACGGACCTGCCTCGGTCGGCTTGTCCGGCTCGGGCGATGTCGATCTCGGCCCGAACGCGCGCTGCACGATTTCGAAGTCGGGCTCGGGGAGCGTCCGCTGCGGGAACTGACTTGCCGGCGGGCGCGGAAGCGGCGACGGTTGCGCACATGAGATATGTGCTTGCCCCGCTGCTGCTTCTGTCCTCACCGACACTCGCCGCCCCTGCGGCAAGTCGGACGGTCTCGGTCGGCAGCTTCGACCGGATCCGCGTGGAGGGCCCGTTCGAGGTGCGCGTCTCGATCGGTTCGCCGCGCGCGACGATCACCGGCGACGTGAACGAGGGGGTGGCGGTGCGCGTCGATGGCACGACCTTGTCGGTCCGCAAGGGCACCGGCGGCTGGGGCGAGCAACCGCGTGGCGCGAGCGGCGGCGGCGGGCCGATCGTCGTCACGCTCTCGACGCCTGGGCTGGTCTCCGCGAGCGTCGCGGCGGGCGGGCGGCTGACGATCGCGAAGATGCGCGGAATGAAGCTCGACGTGACGGTCAGCGGCAATGGCAGCCTCGCGCTGACGGAGGCCGACACCGACCAGTTGAATGCGACGCTGATCGGCACCGGCGAGTTGACTCTCGCCGGCCGCGCCGCCCGCGCGCGCCTCATCGCCAGCGGCCCGGGCGCGATCGATGCCACCGGGCTGGCGGTCAACGACCTGACCGTGCACCTCGACGGGGTCGGCGACGTGAAGGCCGCGGCGCGCTATACCGCGCAGGTGACGAACAGCGGGCTGGGAACGGTGACGGTCGCAGGCCCCGCTAAATGCCGGGTGGATGCGGCGGCTGGCGGACCGGTGGTATGCGGGAAGCCGGCGGCGGGGGTCTCTGCTCCGTGAGAGAGGATGGCGCGTTTGCCGCCCCATCCACACCGGCTCCTCCCGACCGAAATCCGCATTTCGATCGAGCCGGTGACCCAATCTGTATCGGCCCTCATACCTTCCGAACAGGTATGGTCATTCCCGCGGAGGCGGAAACCCATACTGGCTGACCTCACGCTGAGATCGCTATCCTCTGAGGATATGGATCCCCGCCTCCGCGGGGATGACGATAGAATTTGTCGTCGGGTGGGATGAACCTCGACGAGTTCTGGGCCCTACCCCTTAAATGAGCGCCAATTCCGCCAGCTTGGTCATCAGCGCCGGCGGCATCACGTCGAGCCCGGTCGCATCACCGCCCAGATCGAGCGGTGCATCGGCGCCTTCCAGATACCGCCAGCCCTGATGCGCACGCTTCGGTCGCGCCTGCACGAGGACCAGCTTCGGATCGATATGGATCGCAACGCGCCCCTCCTCCGCCTCGCCGAATCCGAGGATCGGCGAGCGCGCGATCAACTGGTGCTTGAGGATCCAGAACATCGAACCCTGACCGGCCACTTCCTCGTGCCGCTTGGGCAGATACCGCGTGGTGAGGAACACCGGCCCCTCCTCGCCGCGCAGGCGGAGCCGCTCGGCGAGGTGATCGACGCTTTCCGCGCCGAACGCGACTTTGGTGAGGTGAAGCGGCATGGCGTTGGAAATGGGCGCTAAACGCTGCCGATCAACCGTGCAGCCCCCATAATGACGCCAGTCCGAGGAACGAGAAGAACCCCATCGTGTCGGTCATCGTCGTCACGAACACCGCGGACGACACCGCCGGATCGATCCGGAACTTGTCGAGCGTCACCGGCACCAGCACGCCGCTGAGCCCCGCCGTGATATTATTCACCAGCATAGCCGCCGCGATCACCAGCGACAGGTCGGTGTTGCGGAAAATGACATACGTCCCGCATCCGATCAGCGCGCCCAGCATCACGCCGTTCGCCGCGGCGATGCGGAACTCGCGCCCGATCATCCGCGCGGTATTCGAACTCGTCAGCTGATTGGTCGCGAGCGCGCGCACCACCACCGCCAGCGTCTGCGTGCCGGCGTTGCCGCCCATCCCCGAGACGATCGGCATCAGCACCGCGAGCAGCGCGAAGCTCGCGATCGTCCCCTGGAACAGTCCGACGACCGACGACGCCACCATCGCGGTGCCGAGATTGACCACCAGCCACGTGAACCGCGTGCGTACCGTCAGCCGGATCGGCTCGTTGATGTCACCATCGCCTGCGCCTGCCAGACGCAGCGTATCCTCGCCCGCCTCCTCGGAGATGATGTGGACGATGTCGTCGACCGTGATCATCCCGACCAGCCGGCCGCCATGATCGACCACCGCCGCCGAGATCAGCGCGTATTTCTGGAAGCGGAGCGCGACTTCCTCCTGGTCCATGTCGACCGGGATCAGCGTCTGCTCGCGCTTCATCACGTCGGCGATCGCGATCCCGCGCGGGGTGCGCAGCATCCACGACAGCTGGCACGTGCCGATCGGCTTGTGCGCGGGGTCGACGACGAAGATCTCCCAGAAATCGGTCGTCAGCTCCTCATGGCCGCGCAGGTAATCGATCGCGTCGCCGACGGTCCAATGCTCGGGCACCGCGATCAGCTCGCGCTGCATCAGGCGGCCGGCGGACTCCTCGGCGTAGCTCAGCGCCTCCTCGATCGCCGCGCGATCGTCCGGATCGAGCGCGCGCAGCACCGCGCGCTGCTCGTCCTCGTCCATGTCCTCGATGATCGCGACGGCATCGTCGGTATCGAGTTCGGACGCGAGATCGGCGACCTGATGCGGCTCGAGCGCATCGATCAGATCCTCGCGGACGTAATCGTTCATCTCGGCGAACACGTCGCCGTCGAGCAGGTCGGTGACCGCCCGCGCCAGTGCCGCACGATCCTCCTGCGGGGTCAGCTCGAACAGATCGGCGATGTCGGCCGGGTGCAGCGGCTCGACCAGCGCGCGCGCCGCCTCGTCGTTGCCGTCCTCGACCGCATCGAGCACGGCCCGGACGAATTCGGGCCGCAGATGGTCGTCGCGATCAAGCTGGGTCTCGGGCGCGGTTTCGGTTTCGGGCTCGGGAAGCTCGAGTTCGCTCATGGCTGCCTCCCTTAAAAGATGGTCGGTTGGGCCCTAACGCGACGCGCATGCATTTGCCAGTCGGAGTGCGGCTCCCTATCTGCCGCGCATCAATTCAGGAGACCAAGAATGGCTGACACCCCCGAAACGCTCACGCTGACCCTCGACGGCGGCGACGTCACGATCAAGTTCCGCCCCGATCTGGCGCCCAAGCACGTCGAGCGGATCGCCGAGCTGGCGAACGAAGGCTTTTACGACGGCGTCCCCTTCCACCGCGTGATCCCGGGCTTCATGGCGCAGGGCGGTGACGGCGGTAACGGCGACGGCACCGGCGGCTCGACCAAGCCCAACCTTAAGGCGGAATTCTCGGCCGAGCCGCATGTCCGCGGCGTGTGCTCGATGGCACGCACCAACCAGCCCGACACCGCGAACTCGCAGTTCTTCATCGTATTCGACGACGCACGCTTCCTCGACAAGCAGTACACCGTCTGGGGCGAAGTCACCGACGGCATGGACCTGATCGACGCGCTGCCGAAGGGCGAGCCGCCGAAGACGCCGGGCAAGATCGTCAAGGCTCGCGCTGCCTGAAGACTGCACCGGCGCAGCCCAGCTGCGCCGGAGACAGGCAAGGCCGGCCGGCGGAGCAAAGCTCCGTCCGACGGCGCGGCTTAGCCGCGACGCGCTTGAGTTGGGGTGACGTGAGTGCAAATACTCCGTCGCCCCTAATGCGCTCGGTGCGAATCCCTTTCAGATATCCACCCGTCATTCCCGCGAAGGCGGAAGCCATACTGGCAGGCCTCCCGGTGAAAATCGCCAGCGCCTGAGCATATGGGTTCCCGCCTCCGCGGGGATGACGATTGGGTAGATGTCGGGTCGGAGTAGGAACCGGCACGACGGACGTCGCTAAACCTCCGCGACGGTCCGTATAAGCCAATCGTGGAACAGCTTCACCGGCTTGGTCTGCAACGCCCTTGGGCGGCACACGAACCAGTAGCTGTACGGGCTCTCCACCTCGATATCGAACAGTCGAACCAGGCGCGGATCGTTTGCGTCCTCGAAATGGCTCGCATGCATGAACGCGACGCCGAGCCCTTGTGCGGCCGCCTCCAGCATCAAAGCCCCCGAATCGAAATGATCGATCGCCAACGGCTCGATCTCGTCGAGCCCCGCTGCCGTCCGCCACGCCGTGAACGTATCCGTCATGTCGCGGTGCACCAGCGCCGTCAGCGTCGAAAGTTGCTCAGGCCGCGTGACCGGATCCGCGCGCTCCAACAGGCTCCTTGCCCCGATCACATACACCGAGTTGCGATCGAGCCGCCGCGCATAGAACGCCGGGTCGATCTCGCGCGACAAGGCGATCACCGCATCGAGCCCATCGCCAAGCCGCGACACCAGATGCGCCGCAGTATCGATGTCGAGATGCAACTCAGGATGCGACGTGCGCAAATCGCCCAGCTTGGGGAACAGCTTCTGCGATGCATAGAGCGGCAGGATCCCGAGCCGCAGCCGCAGCACCTCGGTCGTGCTGGTCAGCGCTTCGACCGCGTCCGACAGTGAATCGAGCACCGGTGCGATCTGCGCGAGCAGCCGCTCACCATCCGCATTGAGCACCATCGCCTGATGCCGCCGCGCGAACAGCGGCTTGGCGATGAAGCGCTCGAGGCTCTGCACGCGCCGGCTGAGCGCAGGTGCGGACAGCGCAAGATCCTCCGCCGCGGCCTTGATCGACCCCAGCCGCGCGACCTGCACGAACGCCTCGATAGCCCCCAGTGGCGGCAGCCTGCGCATGTTTCCTCTTTCGACTCGACGAATGTGACAATGACCGCTGGACGCATTCAGCCATACGATTGCAGTTAGCGCAATCGTAGCTGATCCCTTCGCACTTGCAACATGAACCGTCTCGCCGCAAAAAGACCTCGCCTTTCAGGCATCCTCTCCTAAAAACTTTCATGGGCTGGCCTTCATTGGCCGGCCCTTTTTTTGTGCGTTTTGGAAGCGCGAACAGGGCCGGTCCTCGAAACCGCGTGGTGCACCCCCCATCTGATCCTTCGAGTTCGAAGGAGTCGAGATGCCCGATAGCGAAATCCCCACGCGGAAAATCCAGGTCGCCAATGCGCGTCCCGAGGACAGCGGCCGCGGCCTGGCACATTTGCCGCGCGCGTTGATGGCGACGCTCGGCATCGGTGAGGGCGACGTGATCGAAATCCTTGGCAAGCAGAACACGCCCGCCCGCGCCGTTGGTCCGTATCCGGAGGACGAAGGTCTCGACATCCTTCGCATCGATGGCCTTCAGCGTGCCAATGCCGGTGTCGGCTCGGGCGATTTCGTCGAAGTGCGCAAGGCCGAGTCGAAGCCAGCGACACGCGTTGTGTTCGCGCCCGCGCAGCAGAACCTCCGCCTCCAGGGTTCGACCAACGCGCTCAAGCGCACCTTCCTCGGCCGGCCGATCTGCCAGGGCGATATCGTCGCGACCGCTGGCCACCAGCGCGTCGGCAACATGCCGCCCAACGTCCAGCAGTTCATGAACGCGCCAGCGTACGCGCTCCAGGAAATCCGCCTCGCGGTGATCGCCGCCAGCCCCAAGGGCGTCGTGCACATCGACGAGAACACCGAGATCGAACTGCGCTCCGAATATGAGGAGCCGCAAGCCGCACGGCGGGCCGACGTCACCTATGACGATATCGGCGGCATGGCGCAGACAATCGACCAGTTGCGCGAGATGGTCGAACTGCCGCTCCGCTATCCCGAACTGTTCCAGCGGCTCGGCGTCGATCCACCCAAGGGCGTGTTGCTGCATGGCCCTCCCGGCACCGGCAAGACGCGGCTCGCGCGCGCCGTCGCCAATGAGTCCGATGCGCAGTTCTTCCTGATCAACGGCCCCGAGATCATGGGCTCGGCGTATGGCGAGTCCGAGTCGCGCCTCCGCGAAGTGTTCGAGGAAGCGGCGAAGGCAGCGCCTTCGATCGTGTTCATCGACGAGATCGATTCGATCGCGCCAAAGCGTGGCCAGGTGTCAGGCGAGGCGGAAAAGCGTCTCGTTGCGCAGTTGCTGACGTTGATGGACGGCATCGAATCGCGCGCCAACCTCGTCGTGATCGCGGCGACCAATCGTCCCGAGACGATCGATGAAGCGCTGCGTCGTCCGGGCCGGTTCGACCGTGAGATCGTCGTCGGCGTGCCGGACGAGCGTGGCCGTCGCGAGATCCTTGGCATACACACGCGTGGCATGCCGCTCGGCGACCGCGTCGATCTGGATGAGCTGTCGCGCACCACCTACGGCTTCGTCGGCGCCGATCTCGCCGCGCTGACCCGCGAGGCGGCGATCGAGGCGGTCCGGCGGATCATGCCGAAGCTCAATCTCGAGGAGCGGACGATCCCGCCCGAGGTGCTCGACGAATTGTCGGTCACGCGCGAGGATTTCCTCGGCGCGCTCAAGCGCGTCCAGCCCTCGGCGATGCGCGAAGTCATGGTCCAGGCGCCGACCGTGCGCTGGGCGGACGTCGGCGGGCTCGACGATGCGCAGATGCGGCTGAAGGAAGGCGTCGAACTCCCCCTCAAGAACCCCGACGCGTTCCGCCGCCTCGGTATCCGCCCGGCCAAGGGCTTCCTGCTCTACGGCCCCCCCGGCACCGGCAAGACGTTGCTGGCGAAGGCCGTCGCGCGCGAGGCGGAAGCGAACTTCATCGCCACCAAATCGTCCGACCTGCTGAGCAAATGGTACGGCGAAAGCGAACAGCAGATCGCCCGCCTGTTCCAGCGCGCACGCCAGGTCGCGCCGTGCGTGATCTTCATCGACGAACTCGATTCGTTGGTGCCTGCGCGTGGCTCAGGCGCGGGCGAACCACAGGTGACCGAACGCGTCGTCAACACGATCCTGGCCGAGATGGATGGGCTGGAGGAGCTGCAGTCGGTCGTCGTGATCGGCGCGACCAACCGACCCAACCTGATCGACCCGGCGTTGCTGCGCCCCGGCCGGTTCGACGAACTCGTCTATGTCGGCGTCCCCGACAAGGCCGGCCGCCGCCGCATCCTCGGCATCCAGACCGAGAAGATGCCGCTGGCATCCGACGTCGATCTCGACCGTCTCGCCGACCGTACCGACCGTTTCTCAGGTGCGGACCTGGAGGACGTCGTCCGCCGCGCCGGCCTGGTGGCCTTGCGCCGCTCGATTGATTCGACCGACGTGACGATGGCCGACTTCGAGGGCGCGCTGAAGGAGTCGCGCGCCAGCATCACCCCGGAAACCGAGCGCGAGTACGAACAGATGGCCGCGCGCCTCAAGCAGGACGCCACGGCGATCCAACCGTTGGGCTTCGCCTTCCCGCCGAGAAAAGACGACTGAAACGAGCGTTATCTATCGCCACCCCCGGGCCTGCCCCTATCTCGAGACGGGAGAGGCTTCGGGGTGGTTGGGCGCTTGCTCCGCCTCGTAGTGGCCGCCGCGGCACGATCGAAAGTGAACCCTTCGTCGCAACGGGCGTTTGGCGAACGGATCACAAGAGAAGGACATATCATGAAGATTCAGCATGCTACGGCTATCGCAGCCGCTCTGACGATGATGTGCGGCACGCCGGCGCTCGCCCAGACGACGCGGGAAACCAAGGTGGATCATGACACCAAGGTCCATGACGGCGTCGCCACCGCCACGACGAAAGTCACCACGACCAGCAAGCGCAAGACGCATCGGCCGAAGAAGATCCTCGGCGTGAAGGTCGGTCACAAGACCGTCGAGCACAAGACGGTACGCGAAAGCTCGGTAAGCTCGGACGGCGACCGCAGCGTGAAGGTCAAGACCTCGCATTGATCCGCCACGGGCACTGGCGCCGATCGCGCCAGTGCCCGGCAAGCGGAAGCGACCGCAGGTTCGGGCGCAGGTTCGGGCCGCCGGCAGACGGACGATTACTACCCCGACACGCGTTCGATCAGCGCCATCGCCGCGTGGGGTGCCCTGACCTTGGCGCCGTTGATGAAGAAGACGAACGTCTCGCGCGCATGCTTGGGCGGTAGCGCCTCTTCGATATAGGGAAGCCCCTCGGGTCGACCGCCCGCCGCCCAGAGCCTCGCCTTGGCCGCCCAGTCGTCCAGCGCGGCCGGGGCATAGCCGGCGACGAAGCGCTCCTCGGCGTCCTCCAGCCGGACGTAGACGAAGTCGCCGGTCAGATCGGCGATCGCGGGATAGTCGGCGGATTGCGCGTAGACGATCGACACCCCCGTCGCGCGGCACATCGCGACGAACGCGGGCACCGCGAAGCTTGCGTGCCGGACCTGGACCGCGTGACGCAGCGCGACGCCATCCTGCTTCGCCGGCAACAGCTTCAGGAATGCGGCGAAATCGTCCGCGTCGAACTGCTTGGTCGCCATGAACTGCCACAGGATCGGCCCGAGCCTATCGCCGAGCTCGACGATGCCCTGCCCGGTAAACTTGGCGATCGACTCGCCGGCGTCGGCCAGGACCTTGCGGTTGGTGCAATAGCGCGACGCCTTCAGGCTGAACACGAAGCCGTCGGGGACTGCCTTGGCCCAGGACGCGAAGGTGGCGGGCTTCTGGCTGCCATAATAGGTGCCGTTGATCTCGATCGCGGTGACGTGCGCGGCAGCATAGTCGAGCTCGCGCTTCTGCGGCCATTTTTCGGGGTAGAACGTCCCGCGCCACGGCTCGTAGGTCCAGCCGCCAATACCGATTCTCATATCGCTCATCGCCGAAGTGTAGCGCGCGCGAAGCGGTTTTGGCGATGGGCCATTCGGGTGGACATATCGGGAGATGACGAAAGGATTGTGCACACCGCATCGGCAAAGTCGCTGCCGTGCTGGCAGCGACTGGAGCGGGCGAAGGGATTCGAACCCTCGACCCCAACCTTGGCAAGGTTGTGCTCTACCCCTGAGCTACGCCCGCTCTGGCGCCGTAGTCTCCGGTCTGAAGCGACACGGTGACTGGGTGAGGCGCGCTGTTAGCCCGGTGTTTGCGGAACGGCAAGCGCCTTTCGCACTATCATCGCGATATTTCGTCGAACCGCTGTGTGCAGCGCACAAAAAAGGGGCGGACGTTGCCGTCCGCCCCTTCCTGGCCATGCGTCGGGAAAGCGATCAGAACTGAAAGTTCGCCCCCACGCGCATCGTCCGGCCGACCGCACCGATCTGCGTGTAGGTCGGGTTGTAGTTGACCGCGGCATAGTTCCCCGCGTTCAGCGGCGCCTTCTGGTCGAGCAGGTTGACGACGTTGAAGTACAGCTTGAACTTGTCGTTCACCGCCACGCTGCCGGTCAGGTCGACATCGACGAAGTGCTTCACGTGGCAATTGAACTCGGGATCGGTGCCGCCGTACGTGCTGCCGCCGTTGCAGTCGTTGGTGCCGAACTGGTCATAGGCGACCGCCTTGTAGCCCGACGTGTAATACGCCGTCGCGGTCAGCGTGTACGCCTTGTAGTCGACGCTGTTCTGCCAGTTGCCGCGCCATGCCGGCGTGCCTGCGCCCGACGAGGTGACGTAGGGCGCCTGCGTGCCCACATAGTCGACGAACGGATCGGCATCGCTCGACTTGAAGTCGTAATGGAGGATGTAGGTCGCCTCTGCCCGGCTGGTGAAGTGGAAGTCGTCGCTCGGCTTGAGTTGGACCAGCGCCGAGAAATCGAGCCCGGAGGTCTTCAGCGCCGCCGCATTGGCGAAGGGCGAGTTGACGAACAGTGCGCGCGGTTGTGCGTTCGGGAACGACGGATCGATCGCGTCGGGCGTCACGCTGTAGCCGGTCGGCAGCGCGGTGCCCGCGTAATAGGCGACGAGCGCCTGGTTCGAGAGCGGGCCGCCGGTGATCACGCGGGTCTTCTTGATGTTGTAGTAATCCGCGGTGAAGCTCAACCAGGTGGTCGGCTGGACGACCACGCCGCCGGTGAAGCTGCGCGACAGTTCGGGCTTGATGTCCGGGTTGCCGGCGGTGTTGAAGCCGATCGAATAGGACTGGTTATACGCACTGCCGCCCGAGCACGTCGTGCCGGTGAGCGTGGCGCCATGCTGCGCCTGCAGCGAGCAGGGCGGCACGGCGGCGGTGAAGCCGACCACCGAACCCGACGTCTCGGCGAAGCTCGGGGCCCGGAAGCCTTTCGAGAAAGTGCCGCGCAGCGCGACCTGGCGGATCGGCGTGAACTTCACCCCGATCTTCGGCGAGAAGTGGCTGAACCCTTCCGAATAATGATCGAAACGGCCCGAGCCGTCGATCTCAAGGCTGGTCAGGATCGGCGCGTTGACCTCGAAATAGGCCGATTCGACGGTCCGGTTGCCGACCGCCGAGAACTGGTTGAGGTTGATCGTCGTGAAGTCCGGGTTCTGGCTCGGATCGTTCTGCGCCTCGTAGCGGACCGACCCGCCGACGCCGACCTGGAGCGGACCGCCGGGAAGCTGGAACAGGTCCTTGGTGATGACGCCCTGGATCATGTCGAGGTCGCTGGTGGCCTGCGAACGGACCGTCGGCGAGATCGCGGCGCGGACGGCTGCGGTGTTCAGATCGGGATTGGCGAAGTTGTAGCTGCCGGTGGTGATCGCGGTCTGCAGTCCGGCGAGGTTGAGATAGCCGCTCTGCGTGATGTCGAGCCACGCATGCGCTGCGGTGATCGAGGCCGAATAGCCCCAGCCCTCGCCGAACTGGCCGTCGATGCCTGCCGCCGCGCGGATCACGTGGTTCTTGTACTCGGACGAGGCGGGGATGTCTCCGAACCGATAGCGGATCGCCGCCGCCAGCCCCTGGGTCGCGAACGGGTTGTTGGTGGTGTTGAGCGTGCCGTTCGCCAGCACCGCCGGCAGGACGATGTTCTGCGTGTTGACCGGATTGGCCGAGCGGATCAGCGCAGGACTGCCCTCAGACTTCACGTCGTTCTGGAAATACGACGCGATCAGATAGGCCTGCGTCTTGTCGTTGATCTGCGCGGTACCGTGCGCGGTGACGCCGAAACGAGTCTGCTCGGGCTGGATCTGGCCGTAGTCGGAGACGAGGTTCTGTTCGCAACCCTGGTCGATGAAGGTCGAGCCCGACCGGGGCGTGGTGACGAGCGTCTGCCCCGCGGCGCACCCATTGGGGTTGAGCACCTGGAAGGCACCGGTCGCGAGGCCGGTCCCCGACAGGATGTTCCCGGGTGTGGTCTGCGTGGTGGGCGCGACGATCGCGCTGGTGGTCTGGCTTGGCGCGACCGAGCCGGGGTTGTTGTTGTCGCCGCCGATCGAGGTCAGATCCTGCGTGTTGTACGGGAAGCCGCGGTTGCGATTGTAGATCGGGTCGTCATGCTGGTATTCGCCGCTGACGTAGAAGTTGAAGCCCTTCTCCTTCAGACGACCGGTGCCGAGCGTCAGCGTCGCGCGCTGTTCGCCGCCGTCGCCGCGCTGGGACACGCCGCCTTCGACCGTGCCGTACGCACCGACGATCTCCTTCTTCATGATGATGTTGACGACGCCACCGATCGCGTCGGCGCCATAGCTCGACGAGGCGCCGTCCTTGAGCACCTCGACGCGGTCGACGATCGCGTTCGGGATGGTGTTCAGATCGACGAACGAGCGCTGGCCGTCATCCGAAAGCGGATAGTTGGCGGTGCGGACACCGTCGATCAGCGTCAGCGTCGAGCTCACGGTCAGGCCGCGCAACGACACGCCCGACGAGCCGGCGCCGAAGCCGTTGGTGAACGAAGTCGGGACCGAGCCGCTGCTGTCCGCGGAGATCGAGCGGACCGCGTCCGACACGGTGGTGATGCCGGCCTTTGCGAGCGAGTCGGAGGTCAATACGGTGACCGGCGACGGCGTCTCGGTGTCGGTGCGACGGAACAGCGTGCCGGTGACGACGATGTCCTGCGGCTGGCCGGCATCAGTGCCGGGCTGGGCGGTGCCAGGCTGGGCAGCAGTGGTCTGGGTGGCAGGGGCAGCAGTGGCCTGCGCTGCTGGTGCGGGCGAGACGTCACCCTGCGGCGGGGTCGATACCAACGTGCCCGGCTGGACCTGCGCATCCTGCGCGAACGCCGGCGCGGTGCCGATCAGCCCGACCAGGGCGAGCGCCGAAAGCGCCGAGCTCCGCAGCAAAGTCGGCCGGAAAGCGATGTTAGTCATGATGAAGCGATCTCTTGCAAGGCTCCTCCCTCCCCCCTTGGGAAGACAGTGAGCGCGTTCCGGGACGGCCGCGTCATCCGGGGAGGAATACGGCACGGCGGAAGGCTGCAACGCTGTCGTAAAACTGTAAATAACCGCGAGGATCGGGGGAATCTTCGGTACGGAGCTGTCACGAAATAGACACTGTTCCTGACGCATTTTTCATGTGGGAGCGTGTCCGAGCGACGAAGCGTGCCCGCGCCGCGAGCAAATGAATGAGCTTGTCATTAAGACTGAAAGACGAAATTTCCGGCGCCCGGACACGCTCGAAAAAAGATTCCGCTTGGCGACTCACCCGTCGGAACATTACAAGAACAGTTGTGAACGAGTCGTCCGCCCTGATTGCCCGCCTGAAGCGGATCGCCACGACCGGGATGCCGACCCAGGGGGATGGCCGTGCCGATGATGCGTGGCTGACGCAGGGCATGGCCAGGGCGCAACTGCACGAGATTTTTACCGCCATCGACGATTCGGCGAGCGGCGCGGGGTTCGCGGTCGCCTCGGTTCTGGCAGCGCGTGCGGCGCCGGTGATGTGGTTGCGCACCGAGGCGAGCGAGCGCCAGGGCGGGCGACTGCATGCGACCGGGCTGGTCGAGATGGGGCTCGACGTGACGTCGCTGGTGCTGGGGCTGGTCGAGGACGAGGCGGACTTGTTGCGTGCCGCCGCCGATGCCGCGCGGTGTCATGGGCTAGGCACGTTGGTGATCGAATCCTGGGGACGCGCGCCAGGACTCGACCTGACTGCGACGCGGCGGCTGATGCTGGCGGCCGAGGCGTCGGGCGTTACGATTCTCAGCCTGCGCATCGGCGCCGAACCGGTGCCGAGTGCGGCTGCATCGCGCTGGCAGGTCGCCGCGTGTCGGTCGCGGCCGCTGGAGGCCGACGCACCGGGCAAACCTGCCTTCGACATCGAATTGCTGCGTCGACGCGGAGGCCAGGCCGGGCTTCGCTGGCGTGTGGAGTGGGACCGTGACGCGTACATCTTCGACAATACCGCCTTCGACCAGATCGCCTTCGCCTCTGGTGATTCCGCGACGCTACCTGGCGCTGGTGTTTCCGTGGCTGCCGATCGAGCGACTGCGGACGACGCGGCCGCATCTGTTCGTCGGACGGGCTGAGACGCCGATCGCGTTCGTCGAGACGGTCTCGGGCGGTATCCGGCTCAAGGCGCTCGACCGTGAAGCAATGCGAGCAGGACTCCGGCCCGGCCTGACGCTCGCGGATGCGCGGGCGCAGGTACCGGAACTCGAGGTCTACGAGCATGACGCGCATGCCGATCACGAATGGCTCGAGCGGCTCGCGGACGGGTGCCAGCGCTATACGCCGTCGGTCGCGCTCGACGAGCCCGATGGCCTGATCCTCGACATCGCCGGGTGCGTGCACGAGTTCGAGGGCGAGCGGCGCTTGGCGGCCGATCTGGAGGAGCGCCTCGCGCGTCGGGGGCTGCTGGTGCGCCACGCGTTCGGCGACACGCCCGACACGGCGCGCGCGCTGGCGCGGTATGCGGGGGCGCCAGCACCGGATGAAAAGCGCGCGGTCAAGCGGTTGCCGGTGGCCGCGTTGGGGCTCGACGACGATGCGACGACCGCGTTGTCGCGTGCGGGGCTGAAGACGGTCGGCGACGTGATGGCGCGGCCCTTGGCGACGATCGCCGCACGGTTCGGCGAGGAGGCGGCGATGATGATCCGCCGGCTCGACGGCTCGGTGAAGGGACCGATCGTCGCGCGCCGGACGGTGCCGAAGATCGGCGTCGAACGCCGCTTCGCCGAACCCATCGCACGCACCGAATACGCACTCGAGATGCTGGCCGAACTCGCCACCGAAGCCGCGGCTCAGCTTGCCGACCGTCACGAAGGCGGCCGCCGCTGGGAGGCGCGCCTGTTCCGCGCCGACGGCCTCGTCCAGCGGCTGCGAATTGAGACCGGTCAGCCGACACGTGACGTGGCGTTATTGATGCGACTGTTCCGCGAAAGGATCGACAGCCTCGCCGACCCGCTCGATCCGGGGTTCGGCTATGATCTGGTCCGGCTCGACGTCGCATTGGCCGAAAAACTCGACGCGTCGCAGTTGAAGCTGGAGGGCGGCGAGGCGCAGAAGGGGGAGGTCGCGCAGCTCGTTGACCAGCTCGGTACGCGGCTGGGCCGGGCGCGCGTCCGCCGGTTCTCCGCGCGCGACAATCATATTCCCGAGCAGGCCGAGCTGATGCTGCCCGCCGCCGAAGCGCCCGCCCCAACGCCGTGGATCGCGCCCGAAACCGACGAACCGCCGCTACGGCCGATCTACCTGTTCGACCCGCCACAACCGATCGAATCGATGATGGCCGAGGTCCCCGACGGCCCGCCGCACCGGTTCCGCTGGCGCCGCACCGTCCACGACGTCGCGCACAGCGAAGGCCCGGAACGGATCGCCGGCGAATGGTGGCGACGCCAGGACATCCCGACGCGCGATTACTACCGCATCGAAGACCGCCGCGGCCGCCGCTTCTGGATCTTCCGCCACGGCCTGTATTCCGAGATGGAGGCACCCCGCTGGTACCTCCACGGCGTCTTCGCGTGAGGATCGGATGAACGGGCGGGCCGCGCCAGCGTTCGCGGAACTGGTCGCCGCGACCAACTATTCTTTCCTCGATGGCGCGAGTCACCCCAGCGACATCGTCGGGCGCGCTATCGAATTGAAGCTGGCCGGTATCGGTATCGCCGATCGCAATACGGTTGCCGGCGTGGTCCGCGCCTATGATGCCTTGGAACGCGCCAAACGGGGTCAGCTCGGTGCGAAGCTGCCGCCGTTCGATTTCAAGCTGGTGGTCGGCGCGCGTCTCGTATTCGCCGACGGTACGCCGGACATCATCGCCTATCCCGCAACCCGGGCCGGATGGGGACGGCTGACGCGGTTGCTGACGCTCGGCAACCGGCGGGCCGAGAAAGGCGGCTGCATCCTCGGCTTCGACGATCTGGTCGCGCATCTCGGCGAAATCCTGTTGATCGTCATGCCCGAGTGCACCGCGCGACCGGTGGTCGCACACAAGGATTTCGTGCTTCCAGTCCGCAACGATGCCAGTCTCGAGGCTACGCTTGTCGCGCTCCGTCCGCTGGCGCGGCGATCGGTGTGGCTTGGGGTTACGATGCCGCATGGCGGTCGCGATCGGCGACGTCAGACCCGGCTTGCCCGGATCGCCGTCAAGGCGCGCGTGCCGATCCTGGCGACCAACGACGTGCGCTATGCGGTCGCCGACGATCGCTCGCTTCACGACATCGTCACCTGCATCCGTGAGGGCACGACGATCCAGCGAGCCGGCAAACGGCTCGGTGCCAATGGCGAACGCCATTTGAAGGATGCGGATGAGATCGCACACCTTTACCGCGACCGGCTGCACGCGATCGACGAGACGGCAAAGCTGCTCGCGCGGATCGACTTCACGCTCGACGAACTCAAATACGAATATCCGCATGAGCCCGTCCCCGCAGGCTGGGACCCTCAGGACTGGCTGGAGCATCTCGCCTGGCAATCGGCGATCGACCAATATGATGGCTATGTGCCGGACAAGCTTCTGGCATCGCTCCGCGAGGAATTCGCGCTGATACGGCACCAGAACTATGCCTATTACTTCCTGACCGTCCACGACGTCGTCCGGTTCGCGCGCAGTGCGGATCCGCCGATCCTGTGCCAGGGACGCGGATCGGCGGCCAACTCGGTGGTCTGCTACGTGCTCGGCGTCACGTCGGTAGACCCTATGAAGCACGACCTACTGTTTTCGCGATTCGTATCTGCGGAAAGGAGCGAGCCTCCCGATATCGATGTCGATTTCGAACATGAGCGGCGCGAAGAGGTGATGCAGTATATCTATCGCCGCTACGGTCGGGAGCGCGCGGCGATCGCCGCGACCGTCATCCATTTCCGATCGCGCAGCACCGTGCGCGAGGTCGGCAAGGCGCTCGGCTTTACCGAAGACGTTACGCAACGCCTGACCAGCACGGTTTGGGGCAGCTTTTCGAACCGTTTCCCGGAACGTCGCTTTGCCGAAACGGGGTTCGATGTCGCCAATCCGGAAATCGCCCGGTTGCGGGACATGGTCGAACGGCTGCTCGAATTTACACGTAATCTGTCGCAGCACGTCGGCGGTTTTGTACTGACCCAGGGCCGTCTCGACGAGATGGTGCCGATCCACAATGGCGCGATGGTGGATCGTACGTTCATCGAATGGGACAAGGACGATATCGATTGCCTCGGCCTGATGAAGGTCGACATCCTCGCGCTCGGCATGCTGACCTGCATCCGCAAGAGCTTCGACCTGATGCGACAGCACGGGCTCGGCGATCATGAACTGAAGACGATCGCCAACGACGAGAATCCGGACGTCTATGACATGCTGTGCAAGGGTGACAGCATCGGCGTGTTCCAGGTCGAAAGCCGCGCGCAGATCAACATGCTGCCGCGGCTGAGACCGCGGAAACTGTACGATCTGGTGGTTCAGGTGGCGATCGTTCGGCCCGGACCGATCGAAGGCGACATGGTGCATCCATATTTGCGGCGACGGGCGAAGAAAGAGGTGGTGGTCTATCCCTCGCCATCGCCCGAGCATGGCCGAAGCGACGAACTCGAAGTGCTGCTTGGCGAGACATACGGCGTGCCGTTGTTCCAGGAACAGGCGATGAAGCTGGCGATCGTCGCGGCAAAGTTCACACCCGACGAGGCGAACGAACTTCGGAAATCGATGGCGACGTTTCGCAAGGTCGGAGGGATGAACAATTTCCAGGCCAAGCTGATCGGCGGCATGGTCGCTCGTGGGTATGAGGCAGAGTTCGCCGAACGCTGTTTCAAGCAGATCGAGGGGTTCGGATCGTACGGGTTTCCCGAGAGCCACGCCCTTTCGTTCGCGCGGCTCGTATATGTGTCCTCGTGGATCAAATGCTTTCACCCGGCGGTGTTCTGTTGCGCGTTGCTCAATTCGCAGCCGATGGGGTTTTATGCGCCGGCGCAGTTGGTGCGCGATGCGGTCGAGCACGGGGTGACCGTGCTGCCGGTCGATGTGAATGCGAGCGGGTGGGATAACAGCCTATCCTCCCCGGCACGGGGAGGG